>ENA-UOIV01001274-UOIV01001274.1-human-gut-metagenome-genome-assembly--contig:-C59-NODE-1274-length-22059-cov-12.310035_pt1 | contig 22059 bp, 16 predicted proteins | sample MGYA00242333_ERZ723880 | MGnify/ENA metagenome assembly ERZ723880 | reverse complement strand
GGGCGAACAAGACCTGGCCCCGCCCGCCGGGGCGGCACCCGGCAATCCCCGCCGCCGAAGGCGGCTCCCCTTAGCCCTCCAAAGGAGGGCGATAAAAGCCCCTCCGCCCCCCGGGCGGAAGGCGATTACGATTCGTTATGAGTAAAACGCATAAAACTGCGCCTTTGGCTAGCATCGTGCTATCATACTAGCGAGGTGATCGCCATGTGCTATCCAAGGCTGCGCGCGTTGCGGGAGGAATCCGGTTTGGGACAGGCAGAGACTGCAAGGATACTGGGCATTGACCGGCGGACCTATGTGCGCTACGAGGAAAAAACGCGGCGCATCCCTCTGCGGATTGCGGTGAAGCTCGCCGCCTTTTACGGCGTGACGATCGACTATCTGGTGGGGCGCAGCGACAGGCGCGCATCCGCCCCGCAGGGATGAACCGGGCGTTTCATATCGGCGGGCTCGTGTGGTTTGCCGCCGTTCTTGCGGCCGGGACCTTCGGCTGGGACCCGCTTATCTGCGCGGGGATCGGGGCCGCTGTCTTTGCCGCGCTGCTCCTGAAAGGCAGGCTGCCGCTGTGGACCTATTCCGCGGCGGCGGCCTTTTGCGCCTGTATGCTCTCGCTGGCGGTTTATCACGCGCTGGCCGTGGAGCCCGCCGCGCGTTGGGAGGGGACGCGGCGGGTGCGTGCGGTGGTGACCGACCGCGCGGATTACGGCAGCTACGCCCGGCTGTCCCTCACGGCGGACCGCGAGGGGATGCCCGCGGGCCTTTCGGGCGCGCGGATTCAGGTGAGTGCGCCCGCCGCGCTTGCGGTTGCCCCCGGCGATGTGGTAGAATGGGAGTTAAAGCTGGAGGTCCCCGAAGCGGAACGGAAACGCCTTTGGGCGGACGGCTTCCGCTTCCGGGGGACGGTCTCCGGCGCGCCCGCCGTCGTGGGGGAGCGGCCCGGCGGCCTGCGGGTGGCGCTCGCGGAATACCGCTCGGGCATCCGCCAAAATATCCTGCACGAGCTTCCCAACGAATACGGCGAGCTGCTCGCCGCGCTCGTGACGGGCCGTACCGAGGGGCTTTCCCCCGAACTGCGTTACGACTATTCCCGCGCGGGGATTTCCCACCTGTTGGCGGTGTCCGGCCTGCACCTTTCCGTTTTCGTCGCGCTCATCGACGCGCTGCTTGCCGCCTGCTTCCTCTCGCGGCGGCAGCGGGGGATCGCGGAGATCGCGGCCGTCCTCTTCCTCATGGGCCTCACCGGTTTTTCCCATTCGGTCGTGCGCGCGGGCGTCATGCTGATCGTCTGCCGCGCCGCGCTGCTTTGCGGCCGCGATTCCGACACGCTCAATTCCCTCGGGTTTGCCGTCGTCCTGATGCTGCTCTGCAACCCCGACGCCGCGTTCAGCACGGGGCTTCAGCTCTCCTACCTCGCCACAATGGGCATCGCCGCCGCATCCGGCCCGATGGCCGGGTGGTTTTCCAAACGCCTGTGCGGGGTCGGCGGCTTCACGCTCGAGGAGACCCGCCCGAAGGCTTACGCGCTCCTCTCGATGCTGTCCGCGACCCTCTGCGCCCAGCTGTTTACCGCGCCGGTGCTCTGCTGGCGGTTCGGCCAGATTTCCCTTGTGTCGCCGCTCGTCAACCTGATCGTCGCGCCCGCGGTCCCCTTCGCCCTCGCGGGCGGGCTGCTCTGCGGGTTCGCGGGGTTCCTCCCCGTGCTCGCGGTCCCGGCGCGGTTCTTCGGGCTTGTGGGCGGCGTGTCCGTCCGCGCGATCACCGAGACGGCCCAGTGGTGGTCACGGTTCCGGTTTGCAGCCCTGCCGCTTCGCAGCGACTGGCTCGTGCTGTGGATGGGCGCCTGCCTGCTGGGCGGCGCGGTCCTGGCCGCGCTGCGGGTGAAGCCGGCCGCCAGGCGGCAGGCCGCCGCGCTGTCGGCGCTGGCGCTCACGGCGGGCGCGTTTTCCCAGTCGCTCGCGTGGGGGAACACGATGGAGATCGCCCTGCCGGAAAACGGCTCCGCGGTCGCCGTGGCCTATCATGGGCAGGGCGCGCTGATCGGCGTTCCCGATTCCCTCTACGAGGCGCGGAACCTGCGCGCCTTCTTCCGCGACCACGGGGTGGAGCGGATCGACCTGCTGGCCGCGCGCCGGGAGGCGGACCTGCGTTCCAACCCCGCGCTGCTCCTTTTGGGGGAGGTGCCCGCCGACGCCGCCTTTGGGCTGGACAGGACCTACGGGTTTTCGGCGGAGCTGTTCGGGTGCGCGGGGCTTGCCGCCGAGGGGCGGGACGCGGAGACCCTGCGGCTCGAGGCGGGGAACCTGCGCATCGTCAAGGAGTTCACCCAGTCCCCGCAGGAGGCGGATCTGCTCGTCAACGCGAAAAACGAGCTGGTCGCCGCGCCCGGCGTGGCGGTCAAAACGAACGACCGGTATTTCGGCAGCGTGGTGGTCACGCTGCGGATTCCATAGAAGAAAGGGGGGCGCGCCGTGCGCTTCCAGATGGAGAGCGATTTTGCCAAGCACGTCAAGGGCCCCGAGCTCGAGCGGGTCTACCTGCTCCACGGCACCCAGTCCTACCTGATTGCGAACTATGAAAAGCTGCTCGTCAAAAAGGCGCTGGGCGGGGAGTTCAACGACTTCAACCTCCACCGCTTCGAGGGGGACAGCCTCGATTTGCAGGCGTTTTACGACGCGGTGGAGTCGCTGCCCTTCTTTTCGGAGGGGCGGTGCGTGACCCTCGACCTCGACCCGGACAAGCTGGACGCCGGTCAGCTCGACGAGCTGTGCGGGGTGCTGGCGGACCCGCCGCGCACGACGACGGTGGTCATCACCGTCAAGAACCCGCCCGCCAAAAGGGAGAAGCTCGCCAAGCTCGTGAAGGCGTGCGACGGCGCGGGCTGCGTCGTCGAGCTGGGCAGCCGCAGGAGCAGCGACACGCTGCGCTTTTTGCGTGACCGCGCGCAGAAAAACGGCTGCGAGCTGGAAAGCGCGGTGGCCTCCTACATGGTCGAGCGGTGCACCGACGACTTGCAGTTGCTCGCCACCGAGCTCGACAAGCTGTGCGCCTACGTGGGCGGGGGCAGGATCGAGCGCGCGGCCGTCGACGCGGTCGTGACGACGGTTTTGCAGGCGAAGGTGTTCGACCTCTCCAAAGCGATCCTGCGGGGGCGGTTCGACGCGGCGATGGAGCTGGTCGACCAGCTCATCTACCTGCGGGAGCCCGCGGGTAAGGTGTTGGCGGTGCTGTCGGGGGCGTTCTGCGACCTCTACCGCGGCTTTGCGGCGCGGCAGGCGAACGTCCCGGCGGAGCGCGCGGCGGCGGAGCTCGGCTACGCCAAAAACCGCACCTTCGCGATCAAGAACGCGATGAGCGACAGCGGCGGCTATACGGCCGGGCAGCTCGGGAAGATGCTGACGCTGCTCGCCGACGCGGACATGCGCCTCAAGAGCACGGGCGGGGACGACCGGGTCGTGCTTGAGGAAACGATCACCAAACTATTTTTACTGACGGGGAAGCGAGCGGGATGATCAAATTAAAGCAGGCGGTGATCGTCGAGGGAAAATACGATAAGGCGAAGCTCTCGTCGCTCGTCGACGCGACGATCGTGACGACCGACGGGTTCGACGTCTTCCGCGACAGGGAAAAGCTCGCCTACATCCGCGCGCTCGCGGAGAAAAACGGCGTGATCATCCTGACCGACTCCGACGCGGCGGGCTTCCGCATCCGCGCGCACATCGCCGGCGCGGTCGACCCCGAAAAGATCACCCATGTCTATATTCCGGACATCTTCGGCAAGGAGCGGCGCAAGACGCAGCCCTCCGCCGAGGGCAAGCTCGGGGTGGAGGGGATGCCCGCCGGGGTGCTGCTCGACGCGCTGCGGCGCGCGGGCGTGGCCGTGGAGGGGCAGGACGCCCCCGCCCCGGCAAAGCGCGCCGCGCCCGTCACCAAGGCGGATCTCGTCGAGTGGGGGCTGTCCGGCGGGCCGGACAGCGCCGGCAGGCGCCGCCGCGTGCTCGCCGCGCTCGGTCTGCCCGCGCGCATGAACGCCAACGCGATGCTTTCGGCAATCAACGCCCTCTACACCCGCGGGGAGTTCCTCGCCTTCCTGGAAACCCACTGACCCCGCCCAAACCAACGAAAGGGGGTGCGCGGACGTGCATCTCGACAGCCTCTCCTTCGTCTACCTGTTCCTGCCGCTGACGATCGCCGTCTGCCTCATCAGCCCCATGCGCTGGCGCCCGGCGGTCCTGCTCGCCTTTTCCGCCCTCTTTTACTGGTGGCTCGAGGGGGAGAACCTCCTGCTGCTCGCGGGCATCGTCCTCTTCGACTACCTGATGGGCCGCCTGCTTGAACGCGCCTCCAAGATGCCCCGCCTGCGCCGGGGAATCATGATCTGCTCGGCGGTCAAAAGCGTGGCGATCTTCCTGCTCTACGGGGCGCTCGGCCCGGTCTGGGGCGCGCATTTCCCGCTCGGGCTCGGAGTGGTGGCGCTCACCTCCTGCGGCTATGTGATCGACTGCTATTTCGGCTACACCTACGCCGAGCGCAACCTGCCCGCGCTCGCGCTGATGAACCTCTTCTTCCCCCGGCTCTACGCCGGGCCGCTCGTCTACCACAACAAGCTCATGCCCCAGGTGAAGGGGATGCGCATGACGCTGGAGCGGGCGGGGGAGGGCGGCAGGCTCTTCCTCGTCGGCCTCGGCAAAAAGGTGATCATCGGGGACGCGGTCTACGAGCTCTACGGCTCGCTGCGCGGGATGCCCACCCTCAATATGACGGCGCTTTCGGTGTGGACGATGGTGGTGACGCTCGCCTTCTCGGTCTATTTCATCTTTTCCGGTTACTGCGACATGGCCAAGGGGATCGGGCTGGTCTTCGGCGTGGAGCTGCCCGACAACTTCCACTACCCCTACCAGGCGACGAGCGTCAACGACTTTTTCGCCCGCTTCAACATCACCGTCAACCGCTACATCCGCCGCTATGTCTACATCAACCTCGGCGGCGCGCAGGGCAGCGTGATTTCCGGCGTGTTCAACATTCTGCTCGTCACCATCCTGATGGGGCTGTGGTTCGGCATCAGTTTAAACCTTTTACTTTGGGGCGTCTATTTCGCGGCGTTCGTCATCTTTGAGCGCTATTTCCTCAGCCGCTATATGGACGGGATCCCCACCCTCTTCCGGTGGCTCTATACCACCCTCGTCGTGCTCGTCTCCTTCGCGTTCTTTTCGGGCGGCACGCCGGGGCAGTCGCTCGGGTTCCTTAAAATGATGTTCGGCGTGGGGGGCTTCGCCACCCTCGAGAGCAGCAAGAGCGTGCTCTACCTGCTCGCCTCCCACTACCTCGTGCTCATCCTGGCGGCGGTGTCCTCGACGGGGCTGGTCGGCTGGTTCGCGGGCCTGTGGAAGAAGCACCTGCCGCGCACCTACGGCGTCGCCTCGGCGGTCTTTACCGCCGCGCTGCTGGTCGTGACGACCGCCTACCTGCTGTAGCGGGAGGCAAAAATTCTCTGAAAGGGGGAACCGCGCATGAGCAAAAAACTTTCGGGCGTCGTCTTTCTGGCGGCGGTCTTCGCGGTGCCGCTCTTTTTGCTGCTGCGCGGCGGCGGACGGCCGCTGTGGGACGCGGTGGCCGGAGAGTCGGGGACGTTTGCGAAGCTCGAGCAGGCGTTCGCGGAGCAGTTCCCCTCCTCCGACGCGCTGCGCCGCCTGCAGGTCTCCCTCAACTATATGGGGGGCGGCAAGGAGCAGAACGGCGTCTTCATTTCGGGCGATTCGCTGACCCTCGACGTGCAGCCCAAGAGCCTGTCGGTCATCAACGACAACACGCTCGCGATGATCGACTTTGCGGACGACTACCAGATCCCCAGCTACGTGATGCTCATCCCGACGGCCTGCGCCGTCCAGCAGGGCAAGGTGCCCTACGACAGCATCGCGCCCCTCTATAACCAGCCGCAGCTCATCGACGACGTCTACCGCCGCGTCTCGGGGCATGTGACGGCGATCAACGTCTACCCGACCCTCTTCAACCACCAGGACGAATACATCTACTACAACACCGACAACACCACGACGGGGCTGGGCGGCTTCTATATCTATACGGCGGTGGCCAAAAAGCTCGGCCTGCGCCCCCGCGCGCTCGAGGATTTCTCCATCGAGCACATCGACTACGACTATTACGGCGATCTCTACGCGCTCTCCCCCTACCGGGAGGTGTCGCCCGACCGGGTGTCGGTCTACAACTACAACTCCCAGTACCAGCGCAGCTACACCGTCACCCACTACAGCGCCGACGGGACCTCCCGCCGCTACTACACCCTCTACCCGAAATTCAAAAAGGAGCTCGGCGGCACGATGGACATCCCGCTCGGCGGGATTTCCCCGGTGATCGACATCGACATCGGCAATCCCTCCTACATCAACCGGCTGCTGATTTTCGGCGACCGCTCGGTGCAGAGCTACCTGCCCTTCCTGCTGATCTACTACGAGCAGGTGACCTTTGTGGACACCGCCACTGCCACGCCCGAGCTGCTCCAAAGCCTCAGGCTCGGCCGCTACAACCAGGTGCTCTTCGCCTTTTCAGTGGACAGCTATGTCTCCGCCGACCAGCTCTCCCTGCTCTCCGAGCTGCCCGCGCCGCCGGGCCGCCAGTCTTGACGAATCGGTCCGCTTGGGGTATGATAGGAGGGCGGAATCTGCCGCAGTGGCGGAATCGGCAGACGCAAGGGACTTAAAATCCCTCGGGGGCAACCCCGTGACAGTTCAAGTCTGTTCTGCGGCACCATTTCCTGTGGGTTGGCTCTCAGACCGCATCTTAAGGATGTGGACTGGGAGCCTTCCTTTTTTATATTTTAAAGGGGCCAGGGCTGGTTCCGTTTTTTGTCCCGATTGGGGGCCTGAAAAATATGGGACCCCGGCCTTTTCAAGGAAAAGGCCGGGGTCCCTGTGCTTTTGCGGCGGGGGCTAGGCTTTCGGCCGCTCATAGAGGAAGCCGTATTCCGCGAAATCCTGGTTCAGCATGGTCTTGCCGCGCTTGAGGTTCTCGTTGCGCAGGCTGTCCAGGATGTGGCGCATGGTGACGGGGCCGTCCTCCTCCGCGGCGAGGAAGGCGGCGTTCAGGGCGATATTCTTGATTGCGCCGCCCGCCAGCTCGAACCGCCGGGCAAGGTAGCCGAAGTCCACTCCGCTTGACGGCACCGTTTCGGGCAGGCAGGCCCGCCAGAGCTCCTCCCGCTGGGCCTCGCCGGGAAGCTGGAACTCCACCACATAGCGCATCCGGCGCATGAACGCCTCGTCGATGTTTTTTTTCAGGTTGGTGGCCAGAAGGACCACGCCGTCGTAGTCCTCGATCCGCTGGAGGATGTAGGACACCTGGATGTTGGCGAAGCGGTCGTTGGCCTCCTTGACCTCGCTGCGCTTGCCGAAGATGGAGTCCGCCTCGTCGAAGAAGAGCAGCACGTTCGACTTTTCGGCGGTGGCGAAGACCTGTTCCAGCCGTTTTTCGCTCTCGCCGATGTACTTGTCCACCACCTGCGAAAGGTCGACCCGGTAGAGCGCCAGCCCGAGGATGGAGGCGAGAATGTTGGCGGCCATCGTCTTGCCGGTGCCGGGAGGCCCTGCGAACAGCACCGACACCGCCTTGCCGTAGGGGTATTTGCTCTCCAGCCCCCACTCGTCGTAGACCCGGTGCCGGCGGAGCACATGGGTGCAGACATGGCGCAGCATCCGCTTCTGGTCCTCGGGGAGCTTGAGGTCGTCGAGGGTCCAGCCCTGCGGCACCTGTACGATCTTGCCCGAGACCGCGCGCGGCAGCGCCATGTAGCAGGCGCCGGAAACGGCCGCCGCGTCGACCGGTTCCCCGGCGCGTTCGAGCCGCGCAAGCTGCCGAACCGCCTTGCCGATGTCCCGGGGACTGGTCTTGTAGGTGGCGGCGTAGCGGGTGAAATCCCCCTCGGCCTTTAGGCCGTAGTATTCCCAGAAGCCCTGCCAGAGCGCGATCCGGTCCGCGCGGGTACAGGGCGGCAGATCGAACCTGACGGTGTGGCGGTCGGTGTAGGGGAGCAGCGCGAAGCCGGGGTCGGTGCAGAGGAAGACGGGCGCTTCCAGGTCTCCCAGCGGCTCCAGGCAGCATTGCAGGAACCGCCGGGGCGCCCGCTCGTTGTCTGCTGACACGAGACCGTGGAAGCAGAGCGCGTCCCCGTAGAGGACGGCCTCCCGCCGGATGAGGCGCAGCAGGGAGGCGCGCGGCCCCTCTTCCGGTTCCATCAGGCGTTCGGCGTCCGCGAAGAGGACGCCGAAGCCGAGCCGGGCCGCCGCCGTCTGAAGCAAAAGCCGCTTGCCCGCGCCGGGTCCCCCGGTGATCTGGATGCAGGTGCCGCCGGCCAGCTCCCCCGCTTCCTCGGCGGCGGCCAGCCGTTTCAGCTCGCCGGTCAGGCGGTCCGGCAGCTCGGGGCGTGCAAAGAACGGGTGAAGCGGCTCCGCCGGGGAAAAGCGGCGGCAGATTCCCGCAAGCGCCTCCGGCAGGCGGTTCCCGCCGCCGAGCCAGTCGACCAGCCGCCCGTCCGCCTCGAGCGGCGCGCGGTAATCGGGCGACGGCGATCCCTCCGTCCACAGCAGTTCCCCCAGCGCGCGGGAGGACTCCTCCAGCCGGTCCGGGGCGAAGGCATACCCCTCGCCGCCGAGGAGCTGCGCGGCGCTTTCCACCGTGACCGCGCCGATGTGGGCGTGCTCCCGCAGGTAGACCGCCGTCTCGGGGTAGACATGGACGGCCACGCAGAGGCCGAAGGCCAAAAGCGCCGCGTCCGCCCCCTCCAGCAGCTCGTGGACGCGGCTGAAGCGGGCTTCGGAGATTTCCCACAGGGCGTCCCGCTCCGGCTCCCGGACGGGCAGGGCGAGCCGCCCCCCGCCCTGCGGACGGAGGAGCGGCTCCAATTCGGCGATTACCCGCCGGGCGTATAATTCGCAGTAGGACATGCGGTTCCCTCACAGTCTTGGCGGGGATTTCCGGCGGGGCGGCTACGTCCCGCGGATTTTGCTCCAGAGCTTCTTGAAGGGGTTGCGCGACTTCTTTTTCGGGGCGGGGGCGGCCTCCCCGGACGAGCCGAGCCAGCGGCTCATGACCTCCTGCTGGCGCTCGGTCATAGGCTCGGCGGCCCCGGTTTTCCAGTGCTTCGCGGATAGGTAGCCCGGGGAGACGTAGCGGGATTCCTCAGCAGGGGCGGCCTCCGTGGGTGCGGCTGCCGCCGGCTGGGCCAGCGCCCGTTCCTCATCGGACAGTTTCCCCATCACCTCCGGCCGCACGGCCGGCATGCCGGTCTGCAAAACCCTTTGACGAATGCTCTCATATCTTCCAATAAAAGGACGGAGTTCCTCCGGGATCTGCTCGATGTCAATCCGGCGGAGGTCCTCGCCTTTTGAAAGGATCGCAGCGGCTTTTGTCATCATCGAACTCTGGCTCTCAATATTATCATTGGCCTTATTATAGATTCTTTGCGCCTCTTTTGGATCCTTGTGCTTGGAAAAGATATCATTTCTGCGCTTCATCCCGGCGGGCGCGGTCGGATCCAAACCTTTTACAGCCAGCGTACCCATCATATACTGGCTGAAATGGGAGTCCCCCGGCTGCGCCTGATCTGTTTCCCTGACTCTGTCGTAATTGGCGCCGCCCTCGTTCGCGAACAGGTCCCGGACATAATTCTGAAACTCTGGCTCATCCACCAGGTCGGAGACGATGTCAAAAATCTTGTCGGCGCTTTTTATTGTGGAATCGTCATAAAGAAGGCCCTTTGTGGCCAGCGCGCCGGTCCCGCCGCTGAACCGCCTCATAACATCCGCATTGGGGTCGTGCTTTTTTCCCAGCTTTTTTGCCTCGCCGCTATTGAGAAACGCATTGTAGCGGTCGAGCGCGTTTCCCATGACCGGCATATACCTTCTGTGCAGGTTATTCCCGGAACTCATGCGGGCTCCGCCTTCGAAGATGCTTTGACCCTCCTCCGGCGACATCGGCTCATACGCCGGGACTGGGGCGGCGGCTTTTTTCTTCCTGCCCAGCATCTGGGCGGGGGCGCTCTGCCCGGCGAGCGCGCCGGCGTCGACCGGTCCGGCGGATGTGAGGTCCCCGGACGCGAAGGCCGCGCCCGCGCGGTCGGCCGCGGCCTCGAAGGACGGCTCCTCCAGCACCCCGCCGGTCATCGGGACCTCGCCATCGGCCTGGCTGCGCACATGCTCGAGCTCGTGCCCGAGCACCATGCGTCCCTCCGCCGTTCCGGGCGTGAACTCGCCCGGCGCGAAGGAGATCACGTTTCCCCGCGCGACGGCGCGCGCGCCCATCGCCTCCACCTCGGGCGACTCCGCGAACGAAATCCGCGCCGGGTCAAGGCCAAAGGACCGGCGCACCTCCTTTTCCGTGCGCCCGTCGAGGCGCAGCGGCTTCGGGGCCGGGGCCTTCTTTTCCTGCATCGCTGTGGTCATCGGCATACCGTTTTCTCCTTTCGGGGCGCGGATTAATTCCCGCGGATTTTGCTCCAAAGCCGCTTGAAGGGGTTACGCGACTTTTTCGGGGCGGCGGGGGCGGGAAGAGGGTTGCTCTCCTTTTGCAGGCCGCCCATGATGTCGGCCCACGCCCGGGTCATCTCCTTGTTGCCCTTGTGCTTTTCCATCATGAGGCGGGCCTGCTTCATCCGCTGGTCAAGGCTCATCTCATTTGCGTCGCTCTGCCCGGGCAGCTCGGCGGACATGTAGTTCGGCGCGGTCTTCTCGCCCCCGGGCGAGAAATGATAGGGCGCCGCCTCAGGGGCCGGGGCAGGAAGCTCGAGCCCCGTCTTTTCGAGGATTTCCGGGCGGATATTGGGCGCGCCGATACTCCACACCTTGTCATAATACGGAATAAACGCCTGAAAAGCGGGCCACAGTTCCGGGGCCATCATGGATTGAAAATCGGCGTCTCTGTCGTTCTCAGAAAGCCATTCCGAAAAGAAATTGCCCACCTGTCCCGCGTCGCCCGCAATATTGGCGGGATGGTTGCGGGAATCAAAGGAATCCGCAGGCACGGCGGATCTCATGGCCTGCCCGTTCACCACGCCCGTCATACGCGCAAGCACGTCGGTCATGAAATACCCTTTCGGGGACTGGTCGGTGGCGCCAAAATTTCCGCCCATATTTGCAAACGTGTCCTTGATAAAGCCCTGTACCTCCGGGTCGTCCAGATGGGGCATGATCATCTGAAACATTTTTTCGCTGACAGCCGCGCTCTCAGCGGAATACTTGGAAGCACCGCCTTCAAAGGTGTGCCGCTCACCGCCCATTTTTTTGAGCGCGGCGACCTTTTTGATGAGATCTTTTGACTGATCCCGGAAGGGGGCCATGACTTCCGGCAGACCGGCTTCCTTCATAATTGGGTTTGCGCTCGCTCTGGTTCCGCCTTCAAAAATTCCCTTTGCATTCTCTGGAGAGTAGCCTCTCCATTTTTCGCCCGCTTTTCTTGCACGCGCTTGGGGAATTTGTATGTCGCGGATTTGATCCACATAGCTCTTTTTTTTCATCTGCGCGGGGGCGCTGTGCCCGGCGAGCGCGCCGGCGTCCACCGGCCCGGCGGCCGTGAGGCTTCCGGACGCGAAGGCCGCGCCCGCGCGGTCGGCCGCGGCCTCGAAGGACGGCTCCTCCAGCACCCCGCCGGTCATCGGGACCTCGCCCGCCGCCTGGCCGCGCACATGTTCGAGCTCGTGCCCGAGTACCGCGCGCCCCTCCGCCGTCCCGGGCGCGAACTCGCCCGGCGCGAACTGGATGATATTGCCTTTCGTGACGGCGCGCGCGCCCATCGCCTCCACCTCGGGCGATTCCCCGATCTGAAGCCGCGCCGGGTCGAGGCCGAAGGACCGGCGCACCTCCTTCCCGGTGCGCCCGTCGAGGCACAGCGGCTTTACGGGCGCCGTCCGGGTTTTCTGTTTGTTGCTCGTCATCATTTCGGACATCCTAGTCCACCTGCCTTCCATTCATCAGCCCAGCGCGATAAATCCATCCAGCGTCCCGGCGTTCGCGGCCGCCTCACCGGGCGTGGCCAGCACGCCGGTCCCGTCCAGATAACAGTGGTCGTCCGCGCGGCTGCACGGGTTCAGGAACACCAGCCGGTGCGGGGTGCCGATCGGGCTGTAGAGCCGGATCAGCCGTTCGAGCCGCCCGGGTTCCGGAAAGCCGGGCAGGGGAGGCAGCAGCACGCAGAAACTGCCGGAGTCGCCGCCGTAGAGCCGCCCGTAGAGCGCCCGCCGCGCGGGCGGGAGGGGAATGCGCTCCCATTGGAACCGCTCCACGATGCGCGGCGGCACGCCGCATACGAGCTCCAGCACCGCCTCGAGGGCGGCGCGGGTGCCCTTCATCCCCTGGTAGAGGTCGAGGCCGGAGATGATCGTCCGCAGTTGCGCCGGGGTAAAGAGCCCGTCGCAGCAGAGTCCCAGCCAGTCCGCGAGCTCCAGAAGGCCCTCATCCGGGACCGTCTCGTAGTCGAGGCGGTGCGGCAGTTCGTCCGCGCGGCGCTCGAGGTCGAGGTAGAGGGACTGGAACACCGCGATGTAGCGGTCGAAAAAGTCGTCCTGCCGGTAGATCTCGGGGAAGTATCCGGTAAAGCTCACCCGCGGGAATTCGAGCCGCAGCCCCCGCAGCGTCCAGTCGCATTCTCCGGCCGGGTAGGCGCCCGCGTAGATCCAGACATACCGCCCGGTGAGCGAATGCAGCAGCAGATCGGTACAGTCGACGGCGCGGACGTGCCGCAGGGCGCAGAGCAGCTCCCGCTTCCGCGCGGGGTCGACGCCGGGGTCGGCCAGAAGCTCCGACAGGTCCGCGTTCCGGTCGTCCACGACCGCGTCCGGCGTGTCGGCGGCGGCCACGACCACCTCGAGGCGCACCCCCTCGAATTCCCCGTCCACCGTCAGGCGGTTGAAGGTGCAGTCCGGGTCGCGGGTGTCGAACATCCGCGTCACGTATGCCGCGGGGTTCGCCGTCTCCGCGGGATGGAGAAAGAGCTCCCCGTCCGCCTTCAGGTTGTGCGGGCACCCGCGCAGGAGGTCCCGTTTATAAAAATTGACAGCTTTCAGCGGTTCCGTCATCTGCCGTCCGCCCCTTTCCTATTCGACTTGGCGGGCGCCGGGCGCCCTATACAAATTCGATCCCCGTCTCCCAGAGGTAGGCCAGGCAGTCGGGAAGCAGCAGGATGTCCCCGTGCTCGTTTTTGCGCCCGCCCTCCCCGAGGTACTCGAGCGAGAGCTGGCTCACCGCGCGCACCGCGGGCAGCAGCTCCAGCCGGGAGAAGAGCCCGCCGTAGTCCACCCGGCGTCCGAAGACGGGGTTTTCGCTTTCGATCCAGACGCGCAGAGCCTCCAGCACCCCGTCTTCCGCGGCCCTGCCCGGATCGGCCAGGCGGATGCGCCCGTAGACGCCGACGCCCACATAGCGGGCCGGACGGACCTGCAGGTCGTTGGCCAGCATCCGGTGGCGGCCGAGGTGCGCGCGGATGATCCGCGCATAGTCCTCGCTGAGGATGGGGAGCCGCCGTTCCGATTTGGGGCGCACCGCGATCAGGATGGTGTTGACGGGCGGGGGAGCTTCGCCCGCGGCGGCGCAGTAGTCCGCCATGGGGATGACCGCCGCGTCCTCGATGAGCAGCCCCGGCGTCCCGAGCGTCAGCGCGCGGATATCCTCCGCCGTGACCGCCCGGAGCACCGCGCGCAGCTTCTCCTCCACCAGCGGCTCCAGCTCCTCCGAGGTGCAGCGGTATTCGCCGCCGCCGGCATCCTCCAGGTTTTCCGCCGTGACGCCCTCCACCGGGGTCTCCAGCCGGTTCACCTGGCCCCGGAGCACGTTGCCCCCGCCGAAGGAGGAGCGTGCCAGCTCCAGCGCCTCCACCAGGAGCCCCGCCTCGGGCTGCACGCCGTGGACGCCGTCCCCAAAGACGACCGATCCCTCGCGGCGGTCGAGCTGGAACACCCGGTCGTCGCAGCCCGCGCCGGAAAGGTCCGGGCATTCGTCGTAAATTTCAAAGGCCCGCCGCCCGTCCGGGCCGGTGCGGGAGAGCGCCAGACGCAGGCGGCAGAGGCCGTCCGGGTCCAGCGCGACCCGGCGGGAGGCGCAGCCGTCCGTCTCCCCGAGCAGCAGCGGCGCGCCGGGGCGCGCGATGGTCACGAGGACCCGGCTTCCCTTGGCCGGGACCCGGCCGAACCGCTTTTTGTGGAAGCGCACCGCGCCGTCCTCCACCGCGCAGAGGTCGTCCCCGGAGGGGCGGAAGTCCCGCCACACGACCCACTCGTCCTGCTCCCGGACCGCGACCGAGACCCGGTCCTCCGGCTCCAACGCATAGCCGACCGGGAGGGAGGGCTCGCCGCGGTAGAGGAGCTCCACCGTGTGCGCGGCCGTGTCCGTCTGGACCGCAGTCCCGCAGCAGACCGCCGCCCGGCCGACGCGGGGGCGCCGATCGTAGCAGCCCTGCCGGAGGGCGCAGCGCAGGTAATGGGCCGGCGCAAGCCGCCCGTTTTCATAAAGCGCCGTTTCACCGGACAGCCGCAGGGTGAGGAAGCCGCTCCGCAGCAGTCCGCGGGTCTCGTCCGAAAGGACCTCCGCCCGCTGCCAGCCGCCGCCGTCCCGGCAGGACCACTCGAGCTGTACGAGTGAGAAATCGTCCCCGAAGGGGTTGCGACCCGTCCCGGCCACCGGGATAAACAGCCGCACCGTGCCGCTGAGCGGTTCGGCGAAGCCGAAAAACGCCTCGGCGGGGCGTGACGGCTCGTCGGTTAGGATGGGGGCGAACCCGCCGTCCGCCTCCACAAAGGGGCCGAGGTCGTAGCACCTGCCGGACTCCTCGCTGTAGAGGCGGATCAGCCGGTTGGCGCGGCCCTCGACCGCCCGCTCCAGCTCAAAGACCGTGTCTCCCGCCAGAAGCCGGGTCCCGGCGGGCAGGGAGAGCGCGGCCCCGGACGGCGCGCGGAATTCCACGCGGCAGCGCGCGGGGGAGCGGCGGGGGCGGATGCCCAGGAGCTTGAGGTAGGTAAGCCGGTGGGCCTCGCCGGTGGCGTTGATGTAATAGTTCAGGCTGTCGCAGAGCCACGCGAACGCCTGGAGCGTCGTGACGCCGGGATCGTGGTCGTTGAGGTCGGTCCACTCGGGCGCCAGCACCGGCGCCATGGCGCGGGCGCGGTCCCAGAGCTTCTGATAGTCCAGATCGTCCAGCCGGGGCAGATTCAGCATCCCGGACACCTCCTATTCCCTGCGGTCCCGCAGATTGACATAGACGATGTGCTCGCCGTTCACCGCCATGGCGAAGGGGCTTTGCACGGCGGCGGCCAGCTTTTCGTCCACCGGGTATTCCCGCCCGCGGCTGCGGGCGGAAAGCGCCATCCGCGCGATGAGGATGCCGGGCCGCCGCAGCCCCAGCCAGGCGAGCAGCTGCGGCCGGGTGGGCAGCGTGCCGATCTCCCAGCCGTCTCCGTCGTAGCCGCCGGTCAGCGGGTCGAGGAAGGCGCGGATGTCGGCGAGGGTCTGCTGCTGGAGCTCGTAGGGGTCGCCGTCCGGCCCGCACTCGAGCCACACCCGCACCGAAAACCGCACGAACCGCGGCTGGCAGAGCATCAGCGTCCGCCCCTGGGGCAGGATGCCGCTCGAGGCGAGCAGCTTTTCGCGGATGGTGTCCCGCACCGCCGAAAAGATATGGCCGCCCTTTTCGTATTCCTCGATGAGCAGCGCCACGGTGATGGCGCGTTCGTCCCGCTGGCCGAGCGGCGTGACGCCCGGCAGCACCCTGATCCGCCGCACGCCGTAGCTGACGCTCGAGATGAGGTCGAAAAAGTCCTGCTCGGTGACCGCCCGCCCCCGGGTGCGCAGCAGGTTGCGGACCGAGGCGGCGTAGGCCTCCTCGGTATGCCCGTCGCAGCCGCCGTAGGCCGCCATCGGGTTTGTGGCGGAGGAGATGTAGCGGACCGATTCCTCCAGGACGGTGATCGTGTCCGGCCCCACGTTGGCCGCCGCGCCCTGGTAGCTCCGGTAATCCACCCGTACCGCGGGACCGCCCTCCTTGAGGGGGTAGGGCGCGAAGGCGTTCTTTTCGAACTCCACCGTGCCCGCGGCCAGGTCGACGCCGCAGTACCGGCCCTGCTGGCCCCGGCCGATCCGCCGGTTCCAGCGCACCCAGTTTTCCGCGTTTTCCGGATTGCCGTCCTCCTCGTTGACCCACACCTCGAGCGAGACGAGGTTCTGCTCCGCCAGCGCGATCCCCAGCGGCGCGTCCGGGTCGGCGAGGTAGAAGACCTCCGAGCTGCTGCGCCGGTTTTCCACCCGCGCCATATTGGTGAGGACCTCCCTGACCAGCGGGAGCTGTCCGGAGGGCTGCCGCCGCAGCACCAGGCGCAGCCACCAGCACTCCCGGCCGAAGAGCTCCTTCTTTACGATGTCGTCCGGCACCGGTAAAAGCAGCGTGCCCGCGTAGAGGAGGCCCCCCGTGTTGTCCACCGCCTGGAGCTGTGCAAAGCCGTCGGGCGAGAGGTACTCCGCCGTGTAGTCGAGCGCCGCGTCCTCGTCGTTCTCCACCTCGAAGTAGAGGGAGAGCGGCATTCCGCGCGGCGGCAGGTCGAACCCCAGATACATGGCGGTGCGGCCGCACTCGTTGTTGTAGAAGACGGGGAACGCCCGGCGGGAAGCGATGGCCCCGGTGACCTCCGCCGTCTCAAAGTTGTTGCGGGTGCAGGCGTAATCGGGCGGCAGGCTGTCCTCCTCGTACCGGTAGGAGAAGGAGAGCCCCGTGATCACCGGGCAGAGCTGCACGCAGGGCATGCTGTAGAGATTGTCCGCCCGCAGGAGGCGCAGGCGCAGGCGCGGTTCCCCGTCCTCCTCGGCGATGTCGCGGGGGAGCAGGAAGGAGCACTCCATCGCGCCCTCGGTCGAGCCGTTGAAGAGCAGCGCCGCGTGTTCCTCCTCCAGAAGCCTGCGCCAGCCGCGGACGCTGCGGTATTCGAACAGCGCGTAGTCGGCGCGCACCTGCATGGGCTCCAGCCTGGGGGCCTCGCGCGGCCCCTTCATGAGGAGCTTGTAGTCGATGTCGCTGACCGCCTCGGGGAGCTTGCGCTCCACCGTCTCGAATCCCAGTGAGAAGCGCATCGCCACCCGCGCGCCCCGGCGGGCGAACGCCTGGCGGCATTCGATGCCGCACTCGGCGTAGATTTCCATCGGCCCGCCGAAGGGCAGAAAGCGTCCGGCGTTCTGCGTCACGCCCGCGCAGCGCACCTCGTCGGGCGGGAGCGCCTCCCCCGCGAAGGAGAGCTGCGCCCCGCAGAGCTCGAGATCCAGCGGGCCGGGCGCGCGCACGCAGAGCACGTACCGTTCCCGGCCGCCCAGCTCCACCTTCTGCGGCGTGCAGCCGGGCAGGGAAAGCCGGATGGCGTCGCCCTGGCGCTCCACCGTCCGGAAGACGCGCTCCCCCTCCGGTTCGAGCAGGGAATAGCGCAGCTCCTTCCGGCAGAGCGTTTCGATCGCCCCGTCCAGCTTTTCGGGATCGGGGGTGCGCACCCGCAGCAGGAGCTCCAGATCCTCCAGCGCGTCGAACGCGCCGTCAAAGCCGAGCAGCAGCCGGTGCTCCGCCTCGCTTTCGCCCGAGAGGTCAAACGCCGTGAAGCTTCCCTCCGAGGCGCCCGGCGCGCCCTTGTCCAGAAGGCGCACGATCCGGTCGGTGGCGCCGTCGGTGACCGCGACGCTCACAAGCTCGGCCTGTGTGGCGGTGATGGCGTGGGTCGTTTCGAAGACGAGCCGCCGGCCCTTTTCCTCGGCGTAGAGGCGGGTGCCCCTGGGGACGTGGACCGGGTCGTCCATCCCCGCCGCCTGGGTGAAGCGCACGAAGCTCTTGGCCGATTCGGAGGGCTCCTCGCGGAGGCGGTCGAAGAGGTTCAGGTACTGGACGCGGTATTTGCCGATCGCCCGGCCGAGGCGCTTTTCGCTCTCCAGAAGCATGTCGTCCACCAGCAGCGCGACCGCCGAACCGCTGTCGGGGTTCTTTTCATCGAAGCGCCATTCGGGGACGTAGGAACGGGCCAGCGCGGCCAGCGCCGGCCGCCCGGAAGTTTTCGGTTCTGCCATGATCTGTCGCCTCCTTCATTGGGCGCTTAGTCCTGCCCGACACCCTCGTAGAGATAGTAGGGAAACACCAGGTTGTTGGGGTTGTTGGTGTCCCGCACCGTGTAACGGATGTTGAAGAGGAGCTTGCCCTCGCGGACGCCGCTCTCGTCGACCTCCACCTCGGTGTCCACGATGCGCGGTTCCCAGCGTGCGAGCGCGTCCACGATCTCGGTGGCGATCAGGTTTTCCGCCGTCTGGTCGGGCAGCTCGAACACGTAGTCGTGGATGCGGCTGCCGAAATCGGGCAGCATCGCGCGTTCCCCCATACGGGTCATAAGGATGATATAGATCGACTGGCGGATGTCCTCCTCCGCGTCGACCATGCAAAAGCGCCCGGTGGCCGGGTCCACGCGCGGCGGAAAACAAAGCCCCCGCCCCAGGAACCCTCTTGTGTCGGCCATATCAGCACTCCCTTTCTTTCCGCGTTATCCCAGCTTCACCATGCCGCCGGATACCTGGGTCATGGCGCTGCCCGAAACGGACACCTGCGTGCCCTCGGCCTTGAGCATGGTGCCCTTGAGTCCGAGGCTCTGGCCGCCGTCCAGTTCGGCCTGCATATCGGCCTTGATGGAGAGCTGTCCGCCCTTCAGTTCCAGCTTGCCCGCCATGCCGTCCATCGTGATCTCGCAGCTCCCGGCCTTAATCGTGAGCTTCGACTTGCCCTCAAGGCTCACCTCGCCCTTCTGGCAGTCGATGGAAAGCTGGTTCTGGCCGTTCTTGTCCGCGAGGGTCATGAGCTGCTTTCCGTCGTCGAGGGCGAGACGCAGCCCGCCCGGCGTCACCGCCTCCACCGAGGCCTTGCCCTGCGCGTCCGAGAGGGTGAGGTCGACGCCGCCCTTGGTCTTGAACCTGCGGGTGGTGTTCTTCTTCTCGAAGCTGTCGCTTTTCATCTGCGCCGTGGCGGGGAAGAGACTCCCGAGCACCACCGGGCGCCTGAAGTCGGTCCCGATGAACCCCACCAGCACAATGTCCCCGACCTCGGGAACCAGATAGCTGCCGTAGTCCTTGCCCGCGTAGGGGCGCAGCAGCGGGATCCATTCGCAGACGTTCTTGCCGCTTTTCCAGGCGGTGAATTCCACCTTGACCATGCCGGGCTCCCCGCTCTCCGCGTTGTCGGTCACCGTCCCCTGGACCATGCCGCCGGGGCTAAGGAAGGCCCGGTCGTTGCCGTATTCGCCGCCGAGCAGTTCCGCAATCGAATTCATAGGCTGTTGATCCTCGCTTCAAACGTCGTTGTGTACCCGTCCGTCTCGTCGAAGGCGTGCCGAACAGCGGTCACGTAAAAGCTCCCGTCCATCCGCCCGGAGAGTCCCTTCACACGGACCGCCCGGCCCGGCACAAGCTCCGGCAGGCCGATGCACCGGCATTCGAGCGTCCCGAAGCCCTGCTCGATGCTGCCGAGCAGGGCCTTGGCGCGGGCCTGCGCCTGGGAGGCCGACTCGGCCTGCGCGTCCAGGTAGACGCGCTCGGTGCCCGAGAGCATCCGGGAGGGGGCCGCGCCCTTCCCAAACTTCCCGCGGGACTGGGCGCTGCCGGAAAATTCCCTGTCGGTCTGGGGATCGATCCCCACCACCGTCACCTTTTGGACCAGCGGCGCGCCCCGCAGGCTGAGGCCCGCCGAAAGGAGCGCCTCCCCGGGGCTCACCGTCATGACCGGCTGGCCGGCGGCGGGGCGTTTGCGGAAATACGCCTTGCCCGCGAGCAGAAAGAACTCGCAGCCCGCGTAGCGCGCCTGGCGCACGAGGAAGTCGTAGCTCGTCTCCATGCCGGCCGCCAGCATTTTGATCTCCCCGGGGACCGGATCGACCTGCCTGCCCTTGAGGTAGCCGCCCACCGGCTGTTCGCCCAGCAGCGCCTGCACCGCCCGGTCGATTCGCTTCTCCCGGAAGATTTCCAGCCGCTGGGTCTTCATGAGCAGGCATTTTGCGTCCATGCATTCCACATGCACGACGGGTGCCTCCTCGGGGTCGAAGCGGTAGTCCAATCCGGTGATGAGGCCGTAGAAGACCGTCTCCGTGGCGATGTAGCCGAGCTTCACCTCCACCTTGGCGCCCAATTCCAGCAGGCGCAGCGCGCCCTTGGAATCGAAGTCGCTGTCGGAGGGCTGATACTCCCCGAGCAAATCGAAGCTGCATCCCGAAGCCGGGTATTCGCTCGTGAGCTCGACCGAAACATTGCTGAGCGCCGCGTGGTACCGCTCGCCCAAATCGCTCCCCTCCACCAGGACCCGGACGGTGGGAGCCGCAAATTCCCGGTATTTCTTTTTCAGCAGCGCGTAGGCCGTGCTCTGCTTCATCAGGTCCATCTGCTTCACCGCCCTTTCCTGAAAAGAGGACTCACTTGATGGAAGGAACCTTGAGGCGCATCGCCCCGGAAACCTTCCGAGGATTGAGGATTCCGTTGGCCTCGGCGATCGTCCGCCACATGGCCGGGTCGTCGTACTCCTGCTGCGCCATCAGCCAGAGGGGGTCCCCCTCGGTGAGCGTTCGCTCCTTGGTGCGGTTGGGGGAGCTGAAGGTGCGGATCATCCGGCGCTGCAAAAGCTCGGTCTCCTCGCCGACGATGGTGAGCTGCAGCTTGGCGCGCAGCGGGGTGCCGTCCCGCGAGAACATGGTGTAGCTGATGGAGGAGCTGGCCACGTAGCCCATGAAGTCGAGCCGCCCCCACACGAAGCGCACCTTGAGGGGGGCGTGCTGCTCGTCGTTGTACTTCAGCATGTTGGCGATCGACTGGCAGACCTCGGTCGGTTTCTTGCCGAGATTGGGCAGCAGGACCGATTTGAGCGCGGAGGAGAGGCTCCCCGTGTCGAAGCCGCTCAGGTCGGTGTCGGTGTCGAAATAGAGGGTCGCGGAAAAGGTGGCGAAGTTGCCGGCCGCCGCCTGCATCTTGTCGATATCCTGGTCCTTCCCGATCGAGAGCTTCCTGCTCAGGTTGACCGATCGGGAGATCTGGTACTCGGAGGGGTTGAACTGGACGGGCAGCATATCGCCCATCTGCATCCCCCTGACGACGCGGAAAAGCTTCGCCTTCTCCAGCTTGCCCTCATAGAGGGCGTCCGCCGCCCTGGAAGCCGCCTTCTTCAACATGTTACCACTGCCCCCTTCTTGCTTTTTCCGACCGCAGCCGGGATTCCAGGTCCCGGTAGACCCGGTCGGAGAGTTTTCTCAAATCCAGATGCGCCAGCGCCTCTTCCACCGCCTTCGTCAGCGCCCGCCCGTCCGGTCCCGGGAACTCCCCCCGAGACGCGTTGACCGCGCGGTTGAGGGTGGTCCGGACCTCGGTTTCCGTCTCGACGCGGCGGGTGCGGACCGTCGGGATGTCCGGGGAGTCCGTTTCCGCGGCAGCCTGCCGGATGGCGGGCGGTTCGGCGCGCAGGATGATCGGCGCGGGCCCGAAGGCGGGCTGTGCGGGCTGCGAGAGCTCCGTGACGCTCCGGGCCCGGGCCGCGGGGGCGGGCTCCGCCATCGGGGCCGGCGCCGGCAGATGCGGCGCCGCCGGGAGAACGGGCGCCGCGGACGGTTCCATCGGATACGCGGGCCGCCGCGTCAAAAGCCGCTGCGGCGCGGCCGGTCCCGGAGAACCGGGCGTGTCCGCCGGACGTGTCGGCCGGGCGGAGGCGCGCATCGGCTGCGCCGGGAAAAACGGGGAAACCGCCGACGGTTCCCGCGCCCGCTGAATTGGATGGAGCGCGGGGGCCGGCGCGGGCTGGTCCGCCCGCCGCACCGGCGCGAAGGCCGGGGCTTCCGGAGCGTCCGCCCGCCCAATTTGCCGCGGAAGCGTCGGCGCGGGGAGGATCCGATTCGGCGTCCGCTGCGCGGCGGGCTGTGCGGAAGCGCGCTCCGCGGCCCGCGGCAGCGGAGCGGGAACCTCGGCGGGTTCCCTTTGCGCCGCGCGCGGCTGCCGCGCGCGCTCCTCCGGGACCGGCCGTGCCGGGACCGGG
>ENA-UOIV01001254-UOIV01001254.1-human-gut-metagenome-genome-assembly--contig:-C59-NODE-1254-length-22306-cov-8.388926_pt1 | contig 22306 bp, 19 predicted proteins | sample MGYA00242333_ERZ723880 | MGnify/ENA metagenome assembly ERZ723880 | reverse complement strand
TGCCGAGGCCCGCAGAGCGTCTGTGACCGGCTTTATCACCCGGGCGACAGACGAGACCATGGAGCGGGATCAGGCCGCTTCCGGGGCCGCCGGCGAGGCCATGCGAGGCAAAGACTGAGCCCCGGACGCCGCGTGCGTCCGGGGCTTTTGGCGGTGCTGATCCGAGCGGCCTGCCGCGAACCTGAAAAAGGGCGCTGGAACAAATGAAAAGGCAAAAGAGGTGGGAGCCGCCCGGGCCGTTACGGCCGAGCGGCCCCCGCTCGTTTTACCGGGCGAAGAATTCATTCGAAACGCCCTTTCCACCTATTTTTTATGCGTCTCCGCAGACACCTTTCCGCACGTTGACGATAAAATCCTGGACGTTTGTGACAATGGTCTTGACCGACAGGCTGCCCCGGTCCCGCAGCTTATTGACGGCGAACTCCGAGATATCCACTGAGTAAAAATAGAGGGGCCGCACCGAACCGTTCACCACCCGATAACAAGGGGTCATATTTCCCGTGGCCACCGTATGCAGAGTCGACGCCATACAGATGATCGTGGTGGCTTTCCGCACCAGGTCCCGCATGGCGTTCTGCCCCTCGTACACATTTCCATATACTTCGGGCAGCGGGCCGTCATCCCGGACGGACCCCACCAAAACAAAGGGAACGGACTTTTTTACACACTCGTAGAGGATGCCGTCCCTTACCTCGCCCGAATCCACAAAAGCCTGAATGGACCCCAGCCTGCGGACCTCGTTGATGGTGTCGATATGATTATAATGCCCATTGGGGACGGACCTCTGGGTATATACGTCCTGCCCCAGGGCGGTACCCCGGTAGCCCGCCTCCAGGTCGTGGGTGGCCAGGGCGTTACCCGCCAGGATGCCATCCACAAAGCCCTCCCGCACCAGAGCGGCGAACGCCGAACGGGCATCCGCATCAAAAGCGCAGGCCGGGCCCATGACCCAGATGATGTTCCCATGGTCGCGCTCATGCTTTAAAAGCTCGTAAATGGAGTCATAGTCCATGGAGTAAGCGGTCTCCCTGGAGCGTCCCTGCCGGAAGGAGAAGGTCTCCCCACCGCCGCCCTCCTCTCCAAAGCCGCCGGTGTGGACATAGATCCCCTCACCGCCATCCTCCGTGCGGCCCACGGCAACCGGATCTCCCTTCTTCACATTGCGGAACTCCACAATGGAGACGGCCCCATCCCTGCATACCGCCACGCAGTCCATGCGGCTCTCCTCGGCCAACACCCACCGCCCGTTCAGGCGGAAATACTCGGGGAACATGGTGGTGGCGTGATACTGCTCCGGTACCACGCCGTCCCGCTCCGCAGGGAGCAACTTTACATCGGGGGCGTCCCCCAGACCAAGTACGGCAAAATCAGGGGGCTGATAGACAGGAAGGGTAAAACTCATCGTTGGGACTCCTCCTCACTGCTGGTATTATTTCTTGTCCAGCGTACCACATTTTAGTGTGCAACACAACCCCCGCGTGGGGGGCGACACCACAGTTAAGCATTGTTGTCAACACCTCCAGGGTTTCGCGGGCGACAGCGTTATTTCATTTTGATAGGCTCCGCAGTCGGGGAGTCCTTTGCGCCGCAGGCGCCCGTACAGTGTTGGCTCATCCCCGGTATCGGCAGTTCCCCCGCTGTCCGTCAGGCCGCCGTGGTGCCCCGCCACACAGTAGGCCGGAATCAGTCCGCCTCCCGTCCGGACCGCCTGGGCGCCGAAGGTGGAGTGGTCCACACGGCCAGGGTCGCCCCGCAGTCTGCGCTGAAAGGCGCTGGAATACTTGCCCAGGTCGTGGGCCAGAGCGGTCATTCTGGCAAAGTCGCCGGAACCAAAGGCAGCGCCGAATCGCTCCGCCAGCTCCGCCGTGCCCTCCAGGTGCTCCAGCAGCGTCTGGACCCGCGCTCCGCTGGTATGTGCCAGATACTCCACTCTGACATCTCCCATCTATTTCACCATCATTTCCGCAGTATCCGCTCATTTTTTGGTATATTTATCAAGCCCAGGGTGAAAATACAAGTATCTCGCCTCACGATGCTTCCATATACAGCATGGGAATGATACTGTTCATCAATGCGGCGCTGTTTGGGACAGGGCCGACAGGTGCGTGAGGGCAAGCTCATGTTTCAAATCCTTTTGGTGGAGGATGATTGGGAGCTGAATCAGGTGGTCTGTGCGTTTTTGCGCAAAAAACGGCTTTGAGGCCAGGGGCTGTCCCGGCGCGGCCGAAGCCTACGACGCTATGTACGAAACCCGCTTCGATCTCATCCTCTCCGACATCATGATGCCGGGGGTGGACGGCTTTGACTTTGCAGAAACGGTGCGGGAGCTGGACGAGCTGCTGCTGCGCATCCACGCTCTGCTGCGCCGGGCCGGGGTCGCCAGCAGCAAAAGGCTGACCGTGGGCGCCCTGACCATGGATGCGGAGGAGCGTACGACCACACTGAACGGCAGTGAGATCCCGCTGACGGTGCAGGAATTCAATTTGCTCTTCAAGTTGCTCTCCTATCCCAAAAAGACCTTTACCCGTGCGCAGCTTATGGATGAATTCTGGGACGCGGACACCTCCTCCAGCACTCGCACGGTGGACGTATGCATCACCAAGCTCCGCGACAAGCTCTCCGGCTGCGAGGATTTTGAGATCATTACCGTACACGGTCTGGGCTACAAGGCGGTGCTAAAATGAGCGTTCGTGTCAGCCGCAGTCTGTTTTCCCTCCGGCGCTATCTGCTCTTCTTTGCTCTGGTCTCCTTTCTGGTCACCTGCTGCTTTCTGTTGTTTTTTCGGGAGCTTCAGGCGTCACTGGGAGAGGAGTGGGGGGCGGAGGCGCTCCGACACGCGGCGAAGATCACCTTTGCAAATGTGCTCTTCCTGAGCTTTCTGTGCGCCCTCATCGACGGTATCCGCCGCAAAGTGACGGTGGAGCACCCGGTCCGGCGCATCCTGGAGGCCACACAGCGGCTGACCCGCGGGGACTTTTCCGCCCGTATCCAGCCCTTCCACGGCCTGGACGGCATGAACGAGTTCGATGCGATCATCAACGACTTCAACAAAATGGCCGCAGAGCTCTCCGGCATCGAAACGCTGCGTACGGATTTCGTCGCCAATGTGTCCCACGAGCTGAAAACACCGCTGGCCGTCATCCAAAATTACGCCGTGATGCTCCAGGACCCCGGGCTTCCGGCGGCGCAGCGGGCCGAGTATGCCGGCGCCATCACCCCCGCCACCCGCCGCCTGTCCGAACTTATCACCAATACCCTCAGGCTGAACAAGCTGGAGAATCAGCAGATCTATCCCCAGCCCGAGCGCTTTGAACTGAACGAACAAACTCCGCGAGTGTCTGTTGGATTTTGAGGCCGCCTGGGAGCGGAAGGGGCTTCAAATCGAGGCCTCGCTGGATGAGGCGGTAGCCGTCACAGCCGACCGGGAGCTCCTGAGCCTGGTGTGGAACAACCTCATCTCCAATGCCGTCAAGTTTACCGGCCCAGGCGGACATATCCGGGTGGACCTGGAGGAAGAGGGCATTGGGGCCGTGGTAACGGTCTCCGACACCGGATGCGGCATTTCGCCGGAGGTGGGACCGCATATTTTTGAAAAATTCTATCAGGGCGACTCCTCGCACACCGCCCAGGGCAATGGGCTGGGGCCCGCGCTGGTGAAGCGGGAACGTCTGTGCAGGCTGCTCCGCCTGTTCCGTCCGGCGCTGCCTCTCCTCTGCCTGTCGATCGTCCTGTGTGCGTCGGCGCTGGTGCTCCTGTTCAAATGGGGGCTGGAGGACTCCGCTGTGTCCTACCCGGTCTATGTGATCAGCCTCTATCTGGTGGTCGCCTGGTCCATCTCCCTCCCCGGGGCGGTCAGACGCCTCCGGGCGGCCGTCTACGGGCACCGTCTGGGGCACCGCTACCTGACCGATCTGGCGTTTAGAGGGCGCCTGTCCCTGGTCGTCTCCACGCTGATCAACACCGGCTACGCCCTGTTCAAGCTGGGTGTGGGATGCTATTACCGCTCCGTCTGGTTCGGGGCGGTGGCGGTCTACTATCTCGTCTTATCCGCGGCCAGAGGGCTCTTGCTGTGGAACGTGTACCGGACGGGTGGGGACAAGGCGCGGGAATACCGGATCTCCCGGCTGTGCGGCTGTCTCCTGTTCGTGCTCACGGCGGCCCTAGCTGCCGTTGCGGTACAGATGGTGTGGGACGGCCGGGGCTACCGCTACCCCGGCTTCCTTATTTTTGCCGCCGCGCTCTACGCTTTTTACGCCGTCGCCGCCGCTATCCGCAACCTGGTCCGCTTCCGCAGGCTGGACAGTCCCCTGCTGGCGGCCTCCAAAGTGCTCAGCCTGGCCACGGCTCTGGTCTCCATGCTCTCCCTCCAGACCGCCATGTTCGCCTCCTTCGGCGGGGGGGCGACATTCCGTCGCCGTATGAACGCCGCGACCAGCGCAGGCGTGTGCCTGCTGATTCTCTTTATGGCGGCGGCCATTGTGGCGCGGGCCGGACGGGGCGTCCGGTCCGCAGAGGCCGCACAGGGTCGAGCGCACGAGATCGACAAGGAGTGATTACTTATGGATGACAAAAAAGAGGGCTTCTCCTATACCTACTCCGCCAAGCAGCAGGAGGAAGTAAAACGGATCCGTCAAAAATATCTTCCGCCGGAGGAGAACAAACTGGAGCAGCTGCGCCGGCTGGACGAAAGCGCCACACGTCCCGGCCGGATCGCCGCCCTGGCCGTCGGTTTGACCGGCACCCTGCTGCTGGACGCGGGAATGTGCTGCGCCACAGTGTGGACGGCGTATTTTATCCCCGGTGTCGTAATCGGCACCGCAGGGCTGGCTGCCGCCGGCGCGGCCTCTCCCCTCTACTCCGCGATGACAAAGCATCAACGCGCCAAGCTGGCCCTTCAGATCGTGCAGTTGAGCCAGGAACTGATGGCGGAGCGTTAGCCCTGAGAGTATCCCCGCGCCCAAACGCCGGAGCGCTTTCCTTGAAGGGAAGCGCTCCGGCCTCTTTTTCCCTTCTGCCGCGCATATCCGGCAAGGTCCGCCCACGCGGGATATCAAAATCCAGCGGTTGGACATCCGGTGTCAGTTTGTGTCTTGCTGTAGGCGGAATTTCCCGTTATACTAATAGAGACAAGAACATAGGCCGCAGCAGAGAAGGGGCTGCCGGCAGAGCTCCCGGCAAGCCGTGCCTTGACCCCGAAATGAGTCGCTATTTTCCACTCGCCATTCTCGGCTGCCGGACCTTTGTCAAATCTGTACGCAGGCGGGGGACTTTCCAGTCATGAAGAAAAATACGCTGCGCACGCTCTGGCTCAGCCTGACAGTCATGCTCATATTCTGCATCGTCGTCTTCACCGGCCTGGCCAACTATACCGTGACGCAGAGCGACCGGGCCATCGGCGAGGTGGGCGAAATCTACATGGATCAGATGGGGACTCAGGTCAAAATGCATTTCACCACGATGATCGAGCTACAGGAGTCCCGTATGAACGGCATCATTTGGAGCACGCCGCAGCAGAGTGCCGCTGAGGATCCCGAGCAGGCCTGGGCGCACCTGGCCTCCATGGCCAGTCAGACGGGGTTTCACTTCCTGAGTCTTTATTCGGCCGGCGGGGCCTGCGACACGATTTTCGGCGAGCCCGTGGAGATCGGCGATCCGGCCTCTTTCATGGACTCGCTGGCGCAGGGCGAGCTCCATGTGACCGACGGGACCCTGCCGTCCGGAGAACGGCTGCTTCTGCTGGGCGCCCGCGCCGTTTACCCCATGCGGAGCGGCGGGACCAGTTCCATCCTGGTGGTGGGCCTTCCCATGGAGGCCATCACAAAAGAGCTCTCCCTGGACATCGGCGTCACTCAGGCCTACTCCCATATCATTCGAAGGGACGGCAGCTTTGTGCTGCGGCAGGCGGACGCTACGCGGGACTCCTATTTTGAGCGTCTTCTGACGCTGGGCCATTTCGACAACGGCACGCCGACCGAAGCGGTGGCCGCCATTCAAAAGGCCATTTCTTCCGGAGAGGACTATTCCCTTCTCGTGGAGATCAATGGGGAGCGCCGCAACACCTACTTCACTCCCCTGACTTACAGCGACTGGTATTTGGTCTCCGTCCTGCCCTACAGCCTGCTGTATGAGCCCACCTACAGTCTGGTCAATCAGAGTGTCCTCTCCACTCTGCTCGGGTGCGGCCTGGTACTGCTGGTGCTGCTGACTCTCTTCTTTTTCTACTTCCGCTTTTCAAAGCGCCAGATGATCGCTCTGGCGGAGGCCAGGGCGGCGGCGGAGCATGCCAACCGCGCCAAGAGCGAGTTCCTGTCCAATATGAGCCACGATATCCGCACCCCCATGAACGCCATTGTGGGCATGACGGCCATCGCCTCCTCCAACATAAACAATCCCGAGCAGGTCCGGGACTGCCTGAAAAAAATCACGCTGTCCAGCAAGCATCTTCTGGGGCTTATCAACGATGTGCTGGACATGTCCAAAATCGAAAGCGGCAAGCTGACACTGAACTTGGATCATATCTCTCTGCGTGAGACCATGGACAGCATCGTCAGTATTATCCAGCCTCAGCTCAGGGCCAAGCAGCAGTCTTTCGACGTTTTTATCCAGGATATTCAATCCGAGCTCGTCTGCTGTGACGGCGTCCGCCTGAATCAAATCCTTCTGAACCTGCTATCCAACGCCCTGAAGTTCACCCCCTCCGGCGGGCGCATCACCGTAACGCTGATGCAGGAGACCTCCCCCGCGGATCCCCACCTTGTGCGCAACCACTTCCGGGTGAAGGATACCGGCATTGGTATGTCGCCGGAATTCCAGCAGCGGATATTTGACTCTTTTACCCGGGAGGATACCACCCGGGTCCAAAAAATCGAGGGTACCGGACTGGGCATGGCCATCACCAAATACATCGTGGATGAGATGGGAGGGACCATCGAGCTCCAGAGCCAAGTAGACAAGGGCACAGAATTCCACATCACGCTGGACCTGGAGGCGGTGTCCGACCAGGAGGCCGATATGGTCCTGCCCAACTGGGAGGTACTGGTGGTGGACGACGATGCACAGTTGTGCAGCAGCGCCGCCGCCTCTCTCACGGAGATCGGCGTTCACGCGGAATGCGCGCTGGACGGCCCCTCCGCCATCTCCATGGTGGAGCGCCGGCATCAGAAGCGTCGGGATTACCATGTGGTGCTTCTGGACTGGCAAATGCCCGGCATGGACGGCATCGAGACCGCCCGCGCGCTGCGCCGGCGTGTGGGAAAGGACATCCCCATCCTCCTCATCTCCGCTTATGATTGGAGCGACATTGCGGAGGAGGCCAGGGCGGCAGGCATCAGCGGCTTTCTCTCCAAACCGCTGTTCAAATCCACCCTGTTTTACGGCTTGTCCCGCTTTGCCGAGCCGGCTTCTGCAAAAGCGGATGCCGCCCCGAAACTCGCCCCTGATTTTACCGGCAGACACCTCCTGCTTGCGGAAGACAGCGCTCTGAACTGGGAGATTGCCCGTGATCTGCTCTCCTCCTATGGCTTTGCACTGGACTGGGCGGAAAACGGCCGGCTCTGTGTGGAGCGCTTTCAAGCGTCGCAGGCAGATCATTACGATGCAATCCTCATGGACATCCGCATGCCCGTTATGGACGGCTATCAGGCTGCCCGGGCCATTCGGGCCATGGACCGTCCGGACGCCAGGGAGATTCCCATCATTGCCATGACGGCGGATGCCTTCTCTGAGGACATTCGCCGGGCCATGGACAGCGGTATGAGCGCACATATCGCCAAGCCCATCGATATCCGGGAGTTGCTCCGCGTGCTCCAAAGATGCCTGTCTTGAACCCCGGGCCTGGGGCCCTTTGTATCCGGATACGTGCCCGCTGTGGAGAACCCCTGTTGCGAAAATGGATCGTTTCCACACACCGTTCAAGACCCGGAAGAAGGACACGACAATGTCGTGTCCTTCTTCCGGGTCTTAGCAATCCGGGCGGCCCCGTATGGATCCTTTCGGGATTCCCGCTCGGCCTTTATTCTCCTCCCGTCAGGCCAGCGTCCAGCTCTGGCTCTCCGTCTGGAGCTTTACCATATGGGCGTAAATGCCGCCTTGCGACAGCAGCGCATCCGGTTTCCCCTCCTCTGCCACCGTGCCGCCGGAGAGCACCACGATCTTGTCGGCTCCGGCTACCGTGCGCATCCGGTGGGCGATGACCAGCACGGTTTTCTCCTGGATCAGGCGGGAGAGGGCGTTTTGGATCAGCGTCTCATTTTCCACATCGAGAGAAGCAGTGGCCTCGTCCAGCAGAATGATGGGCGCGTTTTTGAGAAAAGCCCGCGCAATGGAAATGCGCTGACGCTCGCCCCCGGAGAGCTCGCAGCCATTTTCTCCGATGTTGGTATTCCACTTGTCGGGCAGCTTCTCGGCGAACTCATCCACATTGGCAAGCCGCGCCGCCGCCAACACGGCTTCGTCAGTGGCGTCCTTGTTGCCGATGCGGATATTTTCCAGAATGGTGTTGTCAAACAGGGTGACATCCTGAAACACGATGGAATAGAGCGAGAGCAGGGTTTCCGGGTCGATTTTGGAGATGTCCATACCGCCTACCGTGATCCTGCCGCGGCTTACGTCCCAGAATCGTGCGGCCAGGCGGGAAACCGTGGTTTTTCCTCCTCCGGAGGGGCCCACCAGCGCTGTCACTTCTCCCTGCTTCGCGTTGAAGGAGACGTCCTTCAAAACGCGCTCTCCGGCATTGTAGGCAAAGCCCACATGATCAAACGAAATGTCATAGCCCTGGTTGGAGAGCTGATTTTCCCCCTGCTGGATAGGATGGTCAAGGATTTCATTCATCCGGGCAATATTGGTTCGGGTGCTGATCACCGCCGCCAGATTCTGCAGGGCGCCCTGCAAAGGGTCGTACAGCCGGGACACCACCAGCAAGAACAGAAAGAAGGTCAGCACATCCAGACTGCCCTGCATCAACAGGACCGCGCCCACCAGTGCAACGGTGGCGATGCCCAGCTTCAAAATGAGAGAGGCGGACACTACAAAGGCCGCCAGGCCAAATTCATTGATGATAGAACGCCGCTCCACGGCACGGATTTTCTTCTCCAGCCCCTTCAGATACTCCGTTTCGGCGTTGTTGGCTTTTAAGTCTTGTACCGCCTCCATGCACTCCTGGATTCCGTCGGCACATGCCATTTTCGCGTCCATGGCCTTCTGGTTGAACCTCTCCTGCACCTTGGCCGAAAAACCTACGACGGCAAAGGATACCGGCATTACCCACAGCGCCGCCAACGCCATGCGCCAGTCATAGGAAAAAAGGCTCACGGCAATCAGCAGAGTGGAGATCATGGACCCGGCCAGCTCCGGAATGAAGTGGGAAAAGCTCTGCTCCAGAAAGGTGCAGTCTGCCATAATGGTGCTGGTCAGGTCGGCCAGATCCTTTTTCCCGAAGAAAGACAGCGGAATCTTCCGCAGCCGCTCCGCCAAGGTGATCCGGCGCACGCCGCTTTCCGTATAGGTGGCAAAATAGGTGGCATTATATTGGAAGTACGTGGCGAGCAGAATCAGTCCCACACAGACTACGCAGCCAATGATATAAAAGGCAATCCGCCCGTTCGGGACGCCGCCCTTCATCAGATCGCTGACCAGGCAGTACAGAAGTCCCACGGGGAACATGAAGGAGATATTTTGCAGGACGCAGGCAAGGCAACCCTTGATCAAATCCTTTGCACCCTGTTCAGAGAGCGCATATCGTTTTTGCAGACGCTGGATCATCTTATTGTACCTCCTTTGCGACCTTCCACCGAACGGAAGTCTGATAGTTTTGCCACATCCGGCTGAACAGGCCGCCCTGCGCCAGCAGTTCCCGGCTGGAACCGCTCTCTGCAATCTGTCCGTCCTTCACTACATAGATTTTGTCCACACCCACCACCGTGGAGAGTCGGTGGGCGATCATGATAACGGTCTTCCCTCTGGACAGGTTGGCAAGCGCGGCCTGCACCCTGGTCTCATTGTCCGGGTCGGCAAAGGCGGTGGCCTCGTCCAAAATAAGGACGGGCGCGTTTTTCAACATCACCCGGGCGATGGCGATGCGCTGCTGCTCTCCGCCGGAGAGGTAGACGCCCTTTGTGCCGATGACGGTGTCCACGCCGTTGGGCAGTTTTTCAATGATATCGTCGCACTGGGCGTTTTGCAGGGCGGCCAGAATTTCCTCCCGGGTGGCGTCCGGCTTTCCCATTCGCACATTTTCCAATATAGAGGCCTTGATCAGGCGGCTGTTCTGGAATACAAAGGCGACGGTGTCCATCAGCTCTTCCTTGGGGATACTCCGTACGTCCACACCGCCGATCTTCACCACACCGCTCTGAGGATCAAAGAAACGGGAGATCAAGTTTGCCAGGGTGGTCTTGCCTCCACCGGACGGCCCTACAAGGGCCACCGTCCGTCCGGCAGGAATGGAGAGGGAGACGCCTTTCAGCACATCCTTTTCTCCGTCGTAGCTGAATGAGACATTTTGCAGCTCTACCGATCCGTTCTCGGGGTGCTGGGGATGGTCCGTTTCTTTCAGCGGGTCCAGATTCAGTACGCTGTCGATTCTCTGGAGGGCATCGTCCACGATCATGGCGTTTTCGCTCTGGAACATGATTTTCGTCAGGGCGACCGAGATGATGGGGGTGATGATGATGTAGAATATTAGATTGAGCAGGAATTCCGGCGTGACACCCTTTTGCGTCAGCAGCAGACCGCCTGCGATCAGAAAGGCGAATACGCCGTTGATGGCCGCCGTATAGAGCATCATGGGGGTGCGCAGCTCCTTGGTATAAGCGATTACCCATGTCTTATACCGGTCAATGGATCCCTTGAACTTCTTAAAGGAGAAGATGGTCTGTCCAAAGGTCTTGACGACGGGGATGCCTCGGACATACTCCACCGCCTCATTGGACATATCATCCAGGGCGTTCTGGTATTCCTTCATTTTCTGCTGCATCCGGGAGCCGGTCATGGTCATCATGATGAGAAAGCCCAGCAAGACCGGTGCCAGACTCAGGAGCCCCAGCCGCCAGTCAAAGACGAACAGCAGCACCAGCAGGCCACAGGGGGTGGCGATGGCGCCCGCCCGGTCGGGGAGCTGGTGGGCCAAGTAGGTCTCCGTTGCCGCGCTGGACTCGTTGACGATCTTCCGCAGCTTGCCGCTGCCGATGCGCTCGGCAAGTCCAAGCGGGAGCTTGACAATGTGCTCCATCGCCTGAATGCGCAGGTTGGTAGCAATGCGGAAGGCGCCCAGATGAGAACACATGAGCCCCGCAATGTAGACCAGTACCGCAATCACCGCGAACAATACCGCCATCCAGCCGTTGTGGGGCAGGTTCCGGGCGCGACTGAAAGCCGGTGCGGTTTCCAGCACCTCCTTCATCACCAGCCAGATATAATAGTAGGGCACCAGCGCGATCAGGGCGCTCACAGCCGACAGTACCCATGAGGCCCGGGTCAGGTATTTGTGGTTCCCCGCTATTTGCAGCAGACGCGACAAGTTGGATTGCTTTTTCAAACGAATTCCTCCTTTGGGTCACATTTTTTGTAGTTAGCTGTAGCTAACTTATGGGCAAAAATTACAGGGCATCACTGCCCCATAATTTTCATCCATCCGGCGGTGTAAAAGGCCCGCATTTCCCGGATATAGTTTTCCGCATCCCGGAGGGGCATCTCGTGGATCACCAGCTCAAAAAAGGTGTGAAACATGCCGGTGATCAGGATATGTTCCAGTTTGGGGTCGATTTTGGGGGAGGGGCGCCCCAACTCGTTGAGGACCGCCAGATAGGTGTGGGTGCTCTCCACCTCGATCTCCACCATCTCGTCGATCAGGCCCGAAAACCGTGTTCCCTCCGAGCAGCAGAGAATCAGCTTACATTCCTCCAAATGCGCATAGGCATAGTGGAGCATATCGTACATGCAAAGCCCGGAGATATCTCCCATCACCTCCGGCTGCTGCTCGTGGGGTAGTTGGGCAAACTCCCGCTGGGCATCCTTGAACCGCCCAATGAGGTAATCATGGGGCTCCCCCACCAGCGCCTCAAACAGGTCCTCTTTGCTTTTGTAATAGCCATAGAAAGCCCCCGTGGTCATTCCCACGGATTTGACGATGTTCCGCAGGGAGGCTCCGCGAAATCCTTTTTCCAGGAATTCCGCTTTGGCCGCCTGATGGATACGGGTCAAAGTCGACTCGGCGGGCATAGGTCCACCCCCGATATAACATCGTTATATAACACTGTTATAGTATAGCAGGCACGGCATCCGCTGTCAAGCAAAATATGCTGTATCTTCCATCCGCAAAGTAAAAGCTGTAATAAAAGTGGGGGCATAAAATTGTTTCCGCTTTTTGAATGATTTCGCTATTTATCATAGATACTTGATTTTGAGTCTCAATTGCCCCAATATTTTCCAGAATCGTTTTTTCAAAACCCTTGGCTCTTAGAGATTCTTCTGACTTTTGAAAAAAGTCGGAGCAAGCTTTATATCGCTTGCTCCGACTTGGTGCGCCTGAAGGGACTCGAACCCACACGCATTGCTGCACGAGAACCTAAATCTCGCATGTCTACCAATTCCATCACAGGCGCATATTCAATTTCCCTTTGCTCTCCTCCGTGAGCGCAAGACAGCGGCCTCCAGGTCCTGCATGTCTGTCAATTTCTGCATTCCCTCACAGGGTGTCTGCCGGAACAGTGATACGGTGTTATTCTACCATCTGCCCACAAAAAAGTCAATTGCGCCGCCACATCGAACGTGGTATCATGAATGAGACCCCACTTTTTCGTTGGAGGAACGCATATGAATCTTACGCCGAGAGTCGCAGCCGTCCATGACATGTCCGGCCTGGGCCGGTGCTCACTCACCGTGGCTCTGCCCGTGCTCTCCGCTATGGGCGCGCAGTGCTGTCCGCTGCCTACGGCGGTGCTCTCCGCACACACCGCCTTCCCCGCCTCACACCTAGCCACCTTTCTGGATCTCACCGACGAGATGGAACGGATGCTCCTGCACTGGCGGAAGCTCCATGTGAGCTTCGACGCCATCTACAGCGGCTTTCTGGGCTCCGAACGGCAGATCGGCATCCTCCACCGCCTCCTCTCCGAGTTCCGCCGGAAGGAGACCCTTGTCCTGGTGGACCCGGTGATGGGGGACCATGGAAAGGTCTATCGTACCTATACCCCTGAGATGTGCCGCCTAATGGGAGAACTGGCCGCCGGTGCAGACCTCATCACCCCCAACCTCACCGAGGCCGCCATCCTGTTGGGCGAGGACTACTCCAGCGTCCCCACCGGACAGGCCGGCATGGAGCGATGGCTCACCCGCCTCTCCCTGGAGGGCCGGCGCTCGGTGGTGATCACCGGAGTCAGCTTCGCCCCCGGGACCGTGGGCGCCGGCTGCTTTGACCGCGGCAGCGGCAAGATCCGCTTTGCCATGGCTCGGCAGGAGCACGGCGAATTCTCCGGCACCGGCGATCTCTTCGCCTCAGTGCTGCTGGGCGCCTCCCTCCGGGGCGAGACGCTGGCCGACGCCACTGCCCGGGCAGTGGATTTTATCCAGAAGTGCGTCTCCCGCACTCTTGCGGCAGGGACCCCCGTGCTGGACGGCGTGCAGTTCGAGCCGCTTCTGAAAGAACTGGTGTAAAAATAAGCCCGCGCCCCGAGCGATCTTGCTCCGGGCGCGGGCTTATTTTGCCGTTGGGCGGCAGCGCCCCGCTGTGCATGCCTGCATACGAGGCGCCCTCATGTGCCGCTTTTCTTCCGCTGGACGTGCCAGCAGATCCGTGCCAGGAGGCGGTCCGGCACCAGACGCTGGGCCAGACGGACCGCTTTCATCCGGGCCCCGGGCACAATGACCGGCTTTCCCCGAAACATGCCGTTCACCGCGCACTCCGCCACCCGCCTGCTGCTCAGGCTGGGCGCGGAAAAGCACACGTCGGCCACCTGGTCGAATTCCGTCTGCACGGGGCCGGGGCACAGCACACTAATCCTCACTCCGCTCCCCGCCCGGCGCAGCTCCTCGGCCACCGCCTCAGACAGTCGGAGCACATAGGCCTTGGAGGCGTAGTAGGAAGAGAGCAGCGGTCCAGGCAGAAAGGCTGCCGAGGACGCTACATTCAGGATGTATCCCCGACCCTTGGCCTCCAGATCCGGGAGAAACAGCTTCATAAGCATATGCACGGCGATGATATTCACATCCAGCATCCCCAGCTCTGCCTCCAGGTCAGTCTCGTCAAAGGGGCCGAAGAGGCCCAGTCCGGCATTGTTCACCAGGATATCGATGTTCTCGCCCTGTGCCGCCCGGTACAGGGCCTGACACCCCTCCCGGCTGGAGAGGTCCGCCGGGAGAATCGTGACCCGCACCATACTCAACTCTGAGGCCAGTGCCCTCAGCCGCTCCTCCCGCCGGGCGGTCAGCACGAGGTCACAGCCGCGTGCAGCCAGGACCCGGGCGATATCTCTTCCTATCCCGGAGCTTGCTCCGGTAACCAGCGCCTTCATGGCGCAGCGCCTCCTTTTGTATCGGGTAACGGCCCTGACAGGTCGTCGTGGGTGTATTATACTACAGTACTCACAGCTTTTCCAAGCCTCCGCCCCTTTTATTCCCCCGCTCTCAGCCGGAACAGCTCCCGGACGCGTACCCCCTGGGCATGGAGCGCCGCCAGATACAGCACGCCTCCAAAGACCAGGCAGACCACCGCCGCATGGAGCGCGGCGAGCCCCCTGTCCTGGAGGATGGCAAACAGGAGATTGATCACCAGCCCCGCCAGAAGCGCAGCCAGTCCGGGCGCCGTCACCCACAGGAAGAGTTGAGGACGCAGGCCGGTCGCCCGGTGGAGGGAGGCCATGCCCAGCACCACTCCCAGCAGAGAACTGATGAGAAAGGCCCACACATAACCCAGGAGCCCCACGCCGGGTACGCCCACCGTAAAAAAGACGACGACCAGCTCTACCGCCCCGCACAGCAAGGCGTTCCGGGCGGCGGCGGGCTGACGCCCCACCCCATTGAGCGCACAGGAGAGCACCGACTGATAGCAGGAGAGCGCCACCCCCACGGAGAGGGGGGCCAGATAGTCTCCCACGGCGGGCTCTTTGAAGAGGGCGGAGCCCAAGGTGGGCCCCAACACCACCAGGAAGGCCATGGCCGGGAGCATGAGCACCGATGTCCCCAGCATGGCCTTGGAGATACGGCGGTGGACCTCTCCGCGCCGCTTCAGGGCGGTGGACTCGGCCAGCTTTGGGACCAGCACCAGCCCCAACGCGGCGATAAAAGCGGTGGGCAGCGTCAGCAGAGGCAGGGTCATGCCAAACATGACGCCGAAGGCCGAGATGGACGCCGAGACCTCCATCCCCCCCTGGACCAGCTTCTGGGGGATCAAAATGGCGCAGACCGACCCCATCAGATTCCCCAACAGGGAGGTAGCGGCAATGGGCAGCGCAATGCGGGCAATGCGGTGGTTCAGGCGGCCGGACGCCTCTCCCGCCCCCAGCGGACCATCCATCCCCCGCCGCCAGCGGCGGTGCAGGAGGGTGAGCGCGCAGGAAGAGAACACCTCGCAGATCACCATGCCCGTAACGATGAGCCCCACCGTCCGCTCCGGATTCTGGGGCAGGAAGAGCACCAGCAGCCCCAGCACCGCACACGTCCGTACCAGTTGCTCCAGCAGCTCGGTAAAAGCCGGAGGACGGATCATGCCCGCACCGTAAAAGGCGTGTTTGTGGAGATTCTCCACTCCGGTGAGGAGGATGCAGGGCAGCAGGATCACCAGCCCCAGTCTGGTCCGGGCATCCCCCAGGAGGTAGACCGAGATGGGGTCGGAGAAAAGGACGACTCCAAGCGTGGGAAGGGCCAGCAGCCCCAGGAGCAGCAGCAGGCACCGGCGCAGCACCTGCCACGCCGCCCGCCAGTTGCCCAGGGCCTGATATTCGGAGGTAAGTGTGGATACCGCCGCCGTAAGACCCACCGCGGTGACGGAGAGGAGGACGGAATAGACCGGCATGATGAGCTGATAGAGCCCCATGACCTCCGAGCCGATGAGCCGTGAGAGCAGAATACGGTAAAAGAACCCCAGGAGCTGGTTCACCAGCCCGGTGGCCGTCAGCAGCAGGGTCCCATAGAGCATGGACGTGCGGTCAAGTTTCAAAAGAGCGCCCCCTTTCCCAAAATACATATTCTCCGCGTACCCGAAACATGTGGGGAGACAGGCTTTCCCCGCCTTTGTTTCAACGCTTTACAGCGGCAGGGTACCCGTGGTATGATAACGCAGAACCACGTTTTCAGTCGACGGAAAGGAGTCTTTTTCATGCCGGCCACATTCATCAACGCCGCTCTCGTCCTGTTGGGCAGCCTGCTGGGCATGCTCTTCAAGGACCATATCGGGGCGCGTTTTCACTCCATCCTCACCCACGCCCTGGGCCTGTGCGTCCTGGGTATCGGCATCTCCTCCGCCGTGGGGACGGAGAACACCCTGTGTGTCATCGTGTGCATGGTGCTGGGCACCATCCTGGGAGAGGCTCTGCGGATCGAAGACCGCCTGGACTCCGTGGGCGAGGTGCTGCGGAAAAAGCTGGTCCATGGAGGTGGGAACACCCGCTTCACCGAGGGCTTCGTCACCGCCTCCGTCCTCTTCTGCGTGGGCTCCATGGCCATCATGGGCTCCATGGAGGCGGGCATCCAGGGCAAATACGACATCCTGATCTCCAAGGGGGTCATCGACGGCGTTACCGCCATCACATTCGCCTCCGCTATGGGGCTGGGCGTGGCCTTCTCCGTCGTCCCCCTCCTCCTCTACCAAGGCGGCCTCACACTTCTCTTCTCCTGCGTGGGTCCCTTCCTCGACCCGGCCGCCATCACGGAGATGAGCGCTGTAGGCGGCACCATCATCATGGGCATCGCCGTCAACATGCTGGGGCTGGGCAAGGGAAAGATCCGTGTGGGCAACATGCTCCCCGCCATTTTCCTACCGCTGCTGTACCTCCCGGTCGAATCTCTGCTCTCCAGCCTGCCGATCTGATTGCCCATATCGTTCCGATTGTCGGAACGTCTTTCTCCCTCCCGCCGGGTCCGCCCTTGCTCGCCGGTGTTTTGCGTGGAATTCACAGGATTCAGAGCCCTTCTCCAGTTTTTTTATGCAATTCACAAAAAGTTTTCATTTCCGGATTTGGCGGGTCAGATGTTCAAAAAATCTTTTGAATTGGTACTACCACCCGTGAATTCCTTAAAAAAAAGAACTTTGCTTTGGCATGTCTCCGGGTTTCGGAACGAAGATTTTCCCTTTTTGCCTCTTGCGCATAGAGGGGAAAGAGACTATACTTATAGATGCAAAAATCCGGATGGGAAAGCGTAAAAACGCAACATAAGGAGGCAGCAAAGTATGGGATTTGTCAAAGTTGAGCAGCAGGGCCATGTGGGGATTCTGACCATTGACCGTCAGGAGGCCCTCAACGCCCTCAACAGCCAGGTTCTCAACGACCTGGATGCCGCCATCGACGAGGTCGCGGCCAATGACGACGTCTATGTGGTCGTCCTTACCGGCGCGGGCCGCAGCTTTGTGGCGGGCGCGGACATCGGCGAAATGAAGGGTTTCTCCTCCGCCGACGGCAAGAAGTTCGGCGTCCACGGCGGCGGCGTGTTCCTGAAGCTGGAGAACATGGCCAAGCCGGTCATCGCCGCGATTAACGGCTTCGCCCTGGGCGGCGGCTGTGAACTGAGCATGGCCTGCGACATCCGTCTGGCCAGCGAGAAGGCCAAGTTTGGTCAGCCCGAGGTGGGCCTGGGCATCACCCCCGGTTTTGCCGGTACCCAGCGACTTCCCCGCATCGTGGGCATCTCCAAGGCGATGGAGCTGATCCTCACCGCCAAGGTCATCGGCGCCGCCGAGGCCAAGGCCATCGGTCTGGTCAGTGAGGTCTATCCCCCCGAGGAGCTGATGCCCAAGGCTCTGGAACTGGCCAATGCCATCTGCGCCAACGCCCAGATCGCCGTGCAGGAGTCCAAGCGCTGCATCCGCATGGGCATGCAGACCGATATCTCCACCGGCTCCGCTTTCGAGGCCGAGGCTTTCGGCGTCTGCTGCGGCACGGAGGACAAGGATGAGGGCATGGGCGCGTTCCTGGAGAAGCGCGCTGAAAAGCACTTCAAAAACAAATAACCGTGTCTCCCGTCATCGCACGTCCGGACGATCAGGTCTGGAATATGATTTTGCAGGATCTACATAAAAATGAAAAGGGGTATGCTATTATGAAAAAGATCGTAGTCATCGGCAGCGGCACCATGGGGCTGGATATCGCCCAGGTCTTTGCCAAGAAGAGCTTTGACGTGGTCGTCCGCGACATCAGCGACGAGATCCTCAAGGCCAACGAGGCCCGCCTGAACAAGAGCCTGGACAAGCTGGTGGCCAAGGGCAAGATGGACGAGGCCAAGAAGGCCGACATCCTGGCCCACATCACCTTCACCACCGACCTTCAGGAGGCCGCCGACGCCGACCTGGTCGTGGAGGCCGCCACTGAAAACCCCACCATCAAGAAGGGCATCTTCACCGACCTGGACGGCATCTGCAAGCCCGAGACCATCCTGGCCTCCAACACCTCCTCCATCTCCATCACCGAGATCGGCGCCGTCACCAAGCGCCCCGAGCAGGTCATCGGCATGCACTTCTTTAACCCCGCCACCGTCATGAAGCTGGTGGAGGTCATCCGCGGCGCCAAGACCTCCGACGAGACTTACTCCACCATCGCCGCCCTCGCCTCCGAGCTTGGCAAGGAGCCCGTCGAGGTCAACGAGGCCCCGGGCTTCGTCGTCAACAAGATCCTCATCCCCCTGGTCAACGAGGGCATCGACCTCGTCTACACCGGCGTCGCCTCCGTCGAGGGCGTGGACAAGGCCATGAAGCTGGGCGCCAACCACCCCATGGGCCCCCTCGAGCTGGGCGACCTCATCGGCCTGGACGTCTGCCTCGCCATCATGGACGTGCTCTACCAGGAGACCGGCGACTCCAAGTATCGCGCCTCTCTCCTCCTCCGCAAGATGGTCCGCGCCGGCTACCTCGGCCGCAAGACCGGCAAGGGCTTCTACGACTACTCCAAGAAGTAAATCCTTCTCTATGTCCGATATCCGCCCCCTCTGTTATGGAGGGGGCGGATTTTTTGTCCCGGCCTTGCATCCGCCGCCTCCCTCCGGTATAATCAAATCTGACCTTATTCCCCATAAGATCCTTCTTTATTCTTACAAGGTCAGATTGGAGGCCGACCATGCTGACGCCCGTACTGGACCCCTCGCTGGGCCGCCCGCTCTATGAACAGCTCTATCTCCAGCTCCGCCGCGACATCGAGTCCGGCTCCCTGATAGCCGGTGAAAAGCTGCCCTCCAAGCGCGCCCTCTCCGCCCACCTCAAGGTGAGCGTGGTGACGGTGGAGGGTGCCTATGGCCAGCTTCTGGCCGAGGGCTATATCCGCTCCGAACCCAAGCGCGGCTTTTTTGTCTCGCCTCTGGAGATCGCCTCACCCCCAGCCCAACAGGCGCCCTCCGTGCCTGTTGCGGAGGAGGCGGCCGCCCCCGTTCCGGAGTATGATTTTGCCACCAACGCTGTGGACGCCGTCCATTTTCCCTTTTCCACCTGGGCCAAGCTGATGCGCCAAGTGCTCACCCGGGAGGACAGCGGACTTCTTTCCGCCATCGAGCCCCAGGGCGTCCCTGCCCTGCGGGCGGCCATCGTCCAATATCTCCATGATTTCCGGGGCATCACCGCCAACCCCGATCAGGTGGTGGTGGGAGCCGGTTCGGAGTATCTCATCGGCATTCTCTTTCAGCTCCTGGGCCGTGAAGGAGGGTACGCAGTGGAGGACCCCGGTTACCTGAAGGTGAGCCGTATTCTGGCCCATCAGGGGGCCCTGGTCTGCCCCATTCCGCTGGACGACCAGGGGCTGCGTGTGGATGCCCTGCGCTGGTCCGGCGCCAGGGTGGTCCACGTGACCCCCTCCCACCACTATCCCCTGGGCACTGTCATGCCCGTGGGGCGGCGGCGTGAGCTCCTCTCCTGGGCTGCCGAGATCCCGGAGCGGTACATCATTGAAGACGATTACGACAGCGAGTTCCGCTTTTCCGGTCGTCCCATCCCCGCCCTCCAGAGTCTGGACGGCGGGGAGAGAGTGGTATACCTCAATACCTTTGCCAAGAGTCTGGCCCCCTCCCTGCGCATCGGCTATATGGTGTTGCCCCCCCATCTGGCGGAGCGCTACCGTCGCGATTTTCTCTTCTACTCCTCTACGGTCCCCTCCTTTGAGCAGTACACCCTCTCCCGCTTCCTGGAGGGAGGGCATTTCGAGCGTCACATCGCCCGGATGCGGGTGGAGTACCGGGACCGCAAGGCCGCTCTGGCCGCCTGCGTCCGTGACTTCGGCATCCCCGGGACCCTGTCCGGGGCGGATGCCGGGCTCCACATGCTCCTGCGCATGGAAAACGGTCTCAGTGAGGAGACGCTGGTCCGCCGGGCGGCGGAATACGGGGTGGCGGTGTACCCGCTCTCCGACTGCTGTCTCACTCCGCCGCCGCCCGACGCGCCTCCCACCCTGGTCATGGGATACGCCCGTCTCAAGGTGGCGGATATGATTTCTGCCTTTCGCCGCCTCCAGCGCGCCTGGCTATAAGGAGGGGTGGCTATGGAAGGCTGGTCTGTTCTCTCCGGGGACCTGCTCCATTTCTTTGCCCACGGCGTCCCCGGCATGTCTGCCGCACATCGGGACTGCATCGCTCTCCCCGTGTGGAGCTTCCTGCACCGGCTGCCCCCGGAGCCGGCGTTCGAGCAGCTCTTTCAGGAGGTGGCCCAGCGGTGCGGCACCTGCTATTACCCCCTCGAGCTCAAGGCGATCCTCTCCCTGCTGGATTTTTTTCGGGGACGTTTTGGGGACTTCTCCATTCTTTCTCTTCAGAAGATGCTCCTGCCCTATGCCTATTTCCTGCCCATGGGGACCTACCGCCGCTACTCTGAGCGCCAACTCCAGGTCCGGATGATGGACAGCTTTTCCGACCTCTTCCCCACATACCGTCTGCTGGGTCAGGAGTACTTACTGCCCGACGGGGGCCGGGTCGATCTTCTGGCCATGGAGGGGGACCGCGCGGTCCTCTTCGAGCTCAAACTGGGGGACGCGGACCCCACGCCACAGTTGGAGCGCTACGCCCGGATGTTTCAGGACCCCATTCTGATCGGCGTCACGGAAAAAGCTCTGCCTGGCGCGCTCTGCCGCCCGCATGTCACCTATTACACCTATCACAGCCTCAACGATCTTGTGCTGGAGCACCTGAGGGAACGTCAGTTCCGGATGCCGGGCGGGGACCTGACACAGCTGCGCGAACTGGTGCTCAGCTGCTATTCCTACTGATGCTGTAAGAGATCTGTAAGAATTTTGTCGCCGGGTCCGTAAGAGTTTCCTGCTATGCTAAAGACCGGCTTTGGGAGGGTTCGACCATGCATGAGACCATTTTAGTGGTGGATGACGACCGGGAGATCGTGGGCGCCATCGCCATCCTGCTGGAGAAAGAGGGCTATCGGGTAATCAGGGCCTACAACGGTATGGAGGCCCTGGACCGGGTCATGGACCCGGCGGTGCAGCTGCTGCTCATCGACGTGATGATGCCTCGGCTGGACGGCCTCTCCGCCGTCATGCGGATCCGGGACAGGCGGAATCTGCCCATCATCGTCCTCTCCGCCCGCAGCGAGGAGACGGACAAGATCCTGGGCCTCTCGGTAGGCGCGGACGACTATGTGACCAAGCCCTTCAGCCCCCAGGAGCTGGCGGCCCGGGTCCGCAGTCAGCTCCGGCGGTACACCCGACTGGGGGATGTCCACGGAGAGGCCCGGCAGGACGAGATCGTCAACGGGCGGCTCGTCTACCGCCCCGGGGATCTGGTGCTGGCCGCCGACGGAGAGCCGGTGCGCCTCACCGCCACCGAGACCCGGATCGTGGACCTGCTGATGCGGAACCTGGGACGCATTTTTCCGGCCGAGGAGATCTACCGCCGGGTGTGGGAGGGGGAGTGCTATGCCCCCGAGAACACCGTGATGGTCCATATCCGCCGGATTCGGGAAAAGATCGAGCTCAATCCCAGGCAGCCGGAATATCTGAAGGTGGTGTGGGGAATTGGTTACAAGATGGAAAAAAAGACTTAGTCTGCTGGCCCTGGTACTGGGGGTGGACCTTTTGCTGGTGGGGCTCGCCGGCGCGGTGTTTGCCGGGGCGGTGCTTCTTCCCGGCGGCTACAGCCCCCAGGACGCGTTCCAGGCCGACTATCAGAACACAGCCCT
>ENA-UOIV01001251-UOIV01001251.1-human-gut-metagenome-genome-assembly--contig:-C59-NODE-1251-length-22354-cov-46.250818_pt1 | contig 22354 bp, 20 predicted proteins | sample MGYA00242333_ERZ723880 | MGnify/ENA metagenome assembly ERZ723880 | reverse complement strand
GGATAATTCCTTACTGGCTGTAAGGGATATTAACCATAAATATATTGTAGTAGAAGGGAGAAGGCAGAAATATGATTAAAGAAGCAGTAGCTAAACTGGTAAAAAATGAGAACATCGGATACGATATGGCAAAAACTGTTATGGATGAGATCATGAGCGGGGAAGCCAGCGATATTTTAAAAAGCGCTTACTTAACAGCGTTAAGCCAGAAGGGTGAGACCATCGAAGAGATCACCGGCTCCGCAGAAGAGATGCGGAAATTTGGCAGAAAGCTGGGCGCAGAGGTAGAAGCGCTGGAGATCGTGGGGACCGGCGGTGACGGCTCCAATTCCTTTAATATCTCCACCACGGCATCCATCGTGATCTCAGCAGCGGGTGTACCGGTAGCCAAGCACGGCAACCGCGCAGCCAGCTCCAAATCCGGTGCGGCAGACTGCCTGGAAGCACTGGGGGTGAATATCACCATAGAGCCGGAGCAGAGCAGGAAGCTGTTAGAAGAGATCGGCATCTGCTTCCTCTTTGCACAGAAATATCACACTGCCATGAAATATGTGGGTCCCATCCGCAAGGAACTGGGCATCCGTACAATTTTCAATATCTTAGGACCGTTAGCGAACCCTGCAGGACCGGTATATCAGATCATGGGTGTGTACGATGAAAGCCTGCTACCTTCCATGGCAAAGGTATTGTCCAATCTGGGAGTCAAGAGAGGCATGGTAGTCTACGGACAGGACAGACTGGACGAGATCTCCGCCAGTGCGCCTACCGCAGTCTGTGAGATCGACAACGGCGCCTTCAAAAATTATGTGATCACACCAGAAGATTTTGGACTGGTAAGATGCACGAAGGAGGACCTGGCAGGCGGAACTCCCCAGGAGAACGCAGAGATTACCCGAGCTATCTTAAATGGGGAAAAAGGACCCAAGCGTAACGCGGTACTGTTGAATGCGGCAGCAGCCCTCTATGTGGCCGGCAAGGCAGACAGCATGGCTGACGGTGTGAAGTTGGCAGAGAAGGTCATCGACACAGGCCTTGCAAAGGCACAGCTCGAGCGCTTTATCAAGCTGAGCAATGCATGATAAAGTGTTACGAGTACTTTTGACCTGCGGCGCAAGGATTCTGGATTTAGATTATGAAACGGAAAGGCAGGATGAATGGATGATACTGGATACTATAGCAGCCTCTGCAAAGGAGCGGGTGGCAGCAGCCAAAGAAGCACTGCCTCTTGCAGAACAGATCGCCAGAGCAAGAGAGTTAGACAGCAATACGGGATTTCCTTTTGAACAGGCACTGGCAAAGAAGAGAATGAGCTTTATCTGCGAGGTGAAAAAGGCGTCACCCTCCAAAGGACTGATCGCAGCGGAATTTCCCTATGTGCAGATCGCAAAGGAATACGAAGCGGCAGGAGCGGATGCTATTTCGGTGCTGACGGAACCGGCGTATTTTCAGGGGAAGAATGAATATCTGACGAAGATCCGGCAGACGGTACAGATCCCTTTGCTGCGAAAAGATTTCACGATAGACGAATACATGATCTATGAGGCGAAAAATATCGGAGCGGATGCAGTGCTTTTAATCTGTGCCATCCTGTCACCGATGCAGTTGTCAGAGTATGCGGGAATCGCAGGAGAACTTGGACTGTCGGCACTGGTGGAAGCCCATGATGAGAAGGAAGTAGAGATGGCATTGAAAGCCGGTGCCAGGATCGTCGGTGTCAATAACCGGAATCTGAAAGATTTTACGGTGGATATCCATAATTCCGTGCGGCTGCGGGAACTGGTGCCGGAGAACATCCTCTTCGTATCTGAAAGCGGCATGAAGACGAGGCAGGACATCGAGGAATTGGAGCAGAACGGTACCAATGCTGTTCTCATCGGAGAGACGCTGATGCGAAGCGCGGATAAGAAAGCGGTATTGCAGGAACTTCGCGGACAGGTTACAGAAAGGTCGTAAATTATTATGAAAGTAAAAATGTGCGGTCTCTATCGTCCGGAGGATATTGCTTATGCCAATGAGGTGCAGCCGGATTATGTGGGTTTTGTATTTTATGAAAAGAGTCACCGGGCGGTTACGAAGGAGCAGGCAGCCGAATATCGCAAAAAGCTTCTGCCGGGAATCCGGACGGTGGGGGTGTTTGTGAATGAGGATCCGAAGAACATCATAGAACTGCTGGAGGAAGGTATTCTGGATGTGGCACAGCTTCACGGGGATGAGACGGAAGAGGATATCCAGTATCTGCAGGCGGTGTGCCACAAGCCGGTGATCAAGGCGGTCAAAGTAAGAGACCGGTATGATGTGGAAGCCTGGCTGGACAGCAGTGCGGACTATCTGTTATTCGATAACGGAATGGGATCGGGACAGGCGTTTGACTGGAGTGTTCTTGGTGGGATCGACAGAGAGTTTTTCCTGGCAGGAGGATTGCAGGCGGAGAATCTCACCGAAGCCATGGAAGCGGTAAGACCTTACGCGGTAGACTTAAGCTCCGGCATCGAGAGTGACCGGAAAAAAGATCCGGAGAAGATGCGCCGGATCATGGAACTGGTAGAGCGTTATCGGAACAATCCGCAGGCATCAAAGTCGGGGGCTTTTGAGCCCGACATCAATAGATAGAAGAATTATAAATCAGAAATCAAAATGAAAATCAGGAATAAAAATCAGAATGAAAGAAAAGAGGAGGAACACATGAGCAAAGGACGTTACGGAATCCACGGAGGACAATATATCTCCGAGACATTGATGAATGAACTGATCCATCTGGAGGAGTGCTATGAGTATTATAAAAAGGATCCGGAATTCAATGCGGAACTAAATAAGCTGCTGAATGAATATGCCGGTCGCCCCTCTCTGCTGTACTATGCGGAGAAGATGACCAAGGATCTGGGCGGCGCGAAGATCTATTTAAAGAGAGAGGACTTAAACCACACCGGCTCCCACAAGATCAACAATGCACTTGGACAGGCACTGCTGGCAAAGAAGATGGGGAAGACCCGTCTGATCGCAGAGACAGGTGCCGGACAGCACGGTGTGGCTACCGCAACGGCAGCAGCCTTTTTAGGGATGGAATGTGAGATCTTCATGGGAAAAGAAGATACCGACAGACAGGCGCTGAACGTTTATCGTATGGAACTCCTCGGAGCCAAGGTACATCCCGTGACTTCCGGTACCATGACCTTGAAGGATGCCGTCAATGAGACTATGAGAGAGTGGTCCAACCGCGTAGCGGACACCCATTATATACTGGGGTCCGTTATGGGACCGCATCCTTTCCCCATGATCGTAAGAGATTTTCAGAGTGTCATCAGTCAGGAAGCAAAAGAGCAGATCCTGAAGGCAGAAGGAAAGCTTCCGGCAGCCGTGGTAGCCTGTGTGGGCGGCGGCAGCAATGCCATGGGTGCGTTTTACAACTTTATTGAGGATAAGGATGTAGAACTCATCGGCTGTGAGGCAGCAGGCAAAGGCGTGGATACGGCACTGACCGCAGCTACGATTGCGACGGGATCCTTAGGAATCTTCCATGGCATGAAATCCTATTTCTGCCAGGATGAGTACGGACAGATCGCTCCCGTATATTCCATTTCTGCAGGACTGGATTATCCCGGCATCGGACCGGAGCATGCTTATCTGCATGACATCGGCAGAGCGCAGTATGTGCCCATCACGGATGATGAAGCAGTGGATGCTTTTGAATATCTGGCAAGAACCGAGGGAATCATCTGCGCCATCGAGAGTGCCCATGCGGTAGCACAGGTGCGTAAGATCGCAAAGAATTACAGCCCGGATCAGAGCATTATCGTATGTCTGTCCGGAAGAGGTGACAAGGATGTGGCAGCCATCGCGAGATACCGTGGTGTGGATATTCATGACTGATGAAATTAACATATGAAATATAGATAGAAGAAATGGAGACAGATACGATGAGTAAATTAGAAAAAGTATTTGATACACCGAATAAAAAGGCGTTCATCGGCTTCCTCACTGCAGGAGACCCGGATGCGGACAGCACCGTAAAATTCATTTTAGAGATGGAAAAGGCAGGGGCTGATCTCATAGAGATCGGTATCCCCTTTTCCGATCCCACGGCGGAAGGCGTGGTGATCCAGGAGGCAAATATCCGCTCTCTTAGCAGCGGCATGACCACGGACGGTGTGTTTGAGATCGTGAAGAGAGTGCGGGAGCAGTCAGAGATTCCCCTTGCGTTTATGACTTATGTGAATCCGGTATTCCATTACGGATATGAGAAATTTTTTACCAAGTGTGAGGAATTGGGTATCAGCGCCATTATTATTCCCGATGTGCCTTATGAAGAGAAGACGGAGGTGGAGGCTCCCGCCAAAGCTCATGGCGTGAAGGTGATCTCCATGATCGCACCTACTTCCGAGAGCCGTATCCGCCAGATCGCATCGGAGGCAGAAGGCTTTATCTATGTGGTAAGCTCTATGGGTGTCACCGGCGTGCGCAGTGAGATCAAGACCGATCTGCCCGCCATCGTGGAAAGCATCCGCACTGTGACTGACGTTCCCTGTGCTATCGGTTTCGGCATCAGCACTCCCGAGCAGGCCAAAGCCATGGCATCCATATCCGACGGAGCCATTGTCGGAAGCGCCATCGTGAAGATCATTGCAAAGTATGGCAAAGACGCAGCTCCTTACATCGGAGAATATGTGAAGAGCATGAAAGAGGCTGTAGCGGAAGCGTAAATAAGATTACGAAGAATAAGGAAATAAGAAAGTGATAGGAAAGCCGGAGTGGTCGCAAAGACTGCTCCGGTTTTTGTATCTGAAAATAAAAAGAGAGGGAAATGATGCAAGTATGATGCAATGGTGTGTTATTATCTGCTATAATTTGATAAAACAACCATCGTAGACTGTGGGAGGGAACGGGGCATGAAGATGTGTAAAAAATGCTGGCGAAGGAAACGTTTGACCGGGGTAATTCTGGCATGTTTATTTCTTACGGCCTGCGGCGGAGAAACGCAGGAAACTGAGAGTAAAAATGTCGTGCAGGAAAGTGAAACGGTAAGTACCTCCAGCACCGTCGAACAGACAGACGAACAGACACAGGAGGCAGTGCAGGAAGCGGAAAACTTTGTGCAGACCGATAATATTCTGGAAAACCTAAAAGGGAAAAGAGATCCAGAAGTGATTTTACAGGAAATGTCAAAACTTCCTTTTAATATGGAAGATCTGAAGGCCTACCCGGTGTATGTGTTAAGTGATCAATTCGAAGAGCGCAGCGGGGCAGAACTGCTGACGGAATTTTATGAGCAGTCCAAGCAGGGGAATCCGGCACAATTATTGATGGTAAATTACTGCTATAATGAAAAATGGATCCTTTCTTATGCGGAATTTGACGGAAGTACCTATTATTTGCTCAGAGGCAATATAGATGCCGGGACAGTGGAGGAAGACTATAAGGAAATGTATTTTCACTCCCTGAATATTATCGAAAAGAAAGAGGTAGACCAGGGAATGTCACTCATTATGATCGTATTTTCCAATCAGGAAAATGTATCCGACGAACAGGCGGAGCAGTATGTGAAATGGTCGGAAGAGGGAAAAAGGCCTGATGACATAGAAATATATTATTTCTTAAATCTGAGATACGGTCTTATGAGCGGTGATGATGAACTGAAAATACTGGATGAAGTGGAGAGAACAGCAGACAGAATGGCTGTGTACCGGATCGCAAAGGATTTCACAAATACATATTTTCAGGAGGAATACACAGGCGAAGTTGAGATCATGGGCATCAAGGGACTTTCCGGGGTGGATACGGACAGCAAGGGTAACTGTACGGTGGAAGTAGAGTTCCGGCCGGTACAGGAGGACTCATTATCTTATCTGTTTATGACGTTTAGATATGATGAGATAGGATGGACGATCAGCAGTTACGGACTGGAAAAGTAGGCGGACACAGAATACAAAAATTGTATGAAAATCCTACAAAATTTTGTTGACAAAAGAGTATTGCCTATGTATAATAAGTCAGTGTGTGAATCAACACATCGTAGGAGACTTGTGTTTTCTACGCAACATATTGCATAGGAGTCGCTATGTTAGTAAGTTTATCTGATGTATTAACATCCGAAGGCAAGGTAGAGACTGTTGCCATTCCGCTTGAGATGACAAGCTTTAAGAGCCGCCAGGGAGATTTCTCTATTACGGAGAAGACACCCATTAATCTTACTTTTACCAACATCGGTGTGAACAAGGCAAAAGTAACCGGCACTGCAGAGCTTACCTTTGACACGAAATGTGACAGGTGCCTTACTGAAGTACCTACAGCAATGAAGCTTAAGTTTGACAGAATCGTTTATTCTCCGGAAGCGGAAGTAAGTGAGGAAGAAGATACCGAGCAGAGCTTTATGGATGGATGGCAGCTGGATGTAGAGGCTTTTGTGTACGATGAAATTCTGGTGAATTGGCCGGCAAAGATCCTGTGTAAGGAAGACTGCAAGGGTATCTGCCCTGTATGTGGTCAGAACAGGAATCTGAAGGAATGTGGTTGCGATACTTTCGTACCGGATCCTCGTATGGCAGCAATCCAAGATATCTTCAACGCGAATAAGGAGGTGTAACGATGTCTATTTGTCCTAAGAATAAATCTTCCAAAGGTAGAAGAGATAAGAGAAGAGCAAACTGGAAAATGAGCGCTCCTACATTGGTAAAGTGCAGCAAATGTGGTGCACTGATGATGCCTCACAGAGTTTGCAAGGCTTGCGGTTCTTACAATAAGAAGCAGGTCGTAAGCGTTGATTAATTGATAAATCAATGAAGCGAAATTAAGTGAAAAGAGAAGAGGAGATTCCGGATGGAATCTCCTTTTGCTTTCACAAAAAAATCACTTGCTTTTTATATACGCCTTTAGTATAGTAAGAATGAATCTGCCATCATCAAACTGTTTGGTGCAATCCACGGAGCGGTTTGATGATGAGCGGATAAACATAAACAGGTAAAGGAACGACGAAATGGCAGAATATGTAAATGTTGCTGTAGACGCAATGGGTGGCGATAATGCTCCGGCAGAGATCGTAAAAGGTGCTGTGGAAGCTGTCAACGCAGATAAGCGCGTCAAAGTATTCCTGGTAGGCAAGGAGCCTGTGATCCGTGAGGAATTAAAGGCGTACAGCTATGATGCAGAGCAGCTGGAAGTCGTACATGCTGAAGAAGTCATTGAGACGGCAGAACCTCCGGTCATGGCAATCCGTCGGAAGAAGGATTCCTCCATTGTCAAAGCCATGTATATGGTGAAGAACGGCGAATGCGATGCATTTGTATCTGCGGGAAGTACCGGTGCGGTACTGGTAGGTGGACAGGTGATCGTAGGTCGTATCCGCGGTGTGGAGAGACCGCCATTAGCTCCCCTGATCCCAACAGAGAAGGGCGTAAGCCTTTTATTAGACTGTGGAGCCAACGTAGATGCGAGACCTTCCATGCTAGTCCAATTTGCCAAGATGGGCAGTGTCTATATGGAAAGCGTTATGGGAGTAAAGAATCCGAGAGTCGGTATTGTGAATATCGGCGCCGAGGAGGAGAAGGGCAACGCGCTGGTAAAAGAAACCTTCCCGCTTCTTAAGAATTGCCCGGAGATCAATTTCATCGGCAGTGTGGAAGCAAGAGACATTCCGGCAGGTGCGGCAGATGTCATTGTCTGTGAAGCATTTGTGGGCAATGTGATATTGAAGATGTATGAAGGCGTAAGCTCCGCACTTCTGCATCAGGTGAAGCAGGGGATGATGTCCACACTTCGCAGTAAAATGGGTGCACTGCTTGTGAAACCGGCACTCAAGACTACATTAAAGAGTTTTGATACTTCCCAGTATGGTGGTGCTCCGCTACTCGGACTGAACGGTCTGGTAGTGAAGACTCACGGAAGCAGCAAGGCAGTGGAAGTGAAGAATTCTATTTTGCAGTGTATTGCTTTTAAGGAAGAGAAGATCAACGAGAAGATCAAAGAACAGATCAGCCTGGAAGATAAGGCTGCAGAGAATAATTAATCAAGAGAAATATTTGGGAAAGAAGGAACTGTTATGGAATTTGAAAAGTTGAAGAAAATCATTGCTGAGGTATTAAACGTAGATCCCGATGAGATCACCATGGAGACCACATTCCAGGATGACCTGGGTGCTGATTCCCTCGATGTATACCAGATCATCATGGGCATCGAGGAAGAGTTCGATATCGAGATCCCTGCTGAGACCGCAGAGCAGGTTACTACAGTAGAAGACGCTGTAGAGATGATCAAGAACGCAGTGAACTAGTAAAGCTACGAGCCATGCAAAGACAAAACAGGAACTGTGACCGAGAGCTTGCTCACAAGGCACTGTTCCTGTTTTTCGGTTTATACAATCGCAATTTGATGTAGTCCAGTAGGCACGGCTATGGTAAGAATAAGCGCGCCGTAAGCAGACGTCGGTACTTGGCGTGGGTATTTTCCACGCCTATGTACCGTTACGCTCTGCGACAGAGTGCAAACGTGCCGCGTTTCTTACCATAGCCGGGACTACGGAATATAGTGAGGACAAAAAAATGTTGGATGGTTATACAATGGACGTGCTGGAGCAGCGCATCGGCTATTGCTTTCACAACAAAGCATTGCTGAAGCAGGCGCTGACCCACAGCTCCTATACCAATGAACAAAAGATCAACAAAACAGAGAACTACGAACGTATCGAATTCTTAGGAGATGCCGTACTGGAGCTGGTATCCAGTGACTTCCTGTTTCGGGAACACCCGGATGTTCCGGAGGGTGAGCTGACCAAGATGCGCGCCTCTATGGTGTGCGAGCCTTCCCTGGCATTCTGTGCCAGAGACCTGGAGCTGGGACAGTTTATGCTTTTGGGAAAAGGCGAAGAGAACACCGGCGGCAGACGCAGAGACAGCATCACCTCTGACGGTATGGAAGCCATGATCGGTGCCATTTATCTGGATGGTGGCATGCAGCCTGCCAAGGCTTTTATTGACCGCTTTATTCTGTCGGACTTAGAGGACAAGCGTCTCTTCTACGACAGCAAGAGTAATCTCCAGGAACTGATCCAGGGGAAACTCAAAAAAGAGTTCGAGTACCGGCTGTTAGAGGAGAGCGGACCGGAACACGACAAGACCTTCGTGGTAGAGATCGACATGGAGGGAGAATGCCTGGGTCGTGGGCAGGGAAGAACAAAAAAAGCGGCAGAACAGCAGGCGGCTTACGAGGCGCTTCTGCTATTGAGGGATAGAGGATATGTATTTAAAAAGTATTGAGATACACGGGTTCAAATCATTTGCCAATAAGATCGTATTTCAGTTCCACAACGGAATCACCGGTATCGTAGGACCTAACGGCAGCGGTAAGAGTAACGTTGCGGACGCGGTAAGATGGGTGCTGGGAGAACAACGCATCAAACAGCTGCGTGGTGCCAGCATGCAGGATGTTATTTTCTCGGGAACAGAGACCAGAAAACCGTTGAGCTACGCCTATGTTGCCATTACTCTGGACAACAGCGATCACCAGCTGGCGATCGACTATGACGAAGTTACAGTGGCGAGACGGATCTACCGTTCCGGAGAAAGTGAATATCTGATCAATGGTACTCCCTGCAGATTAAAAGATGTCAACGAACTGTTCTATGATACCGGTATCGGTAAGGAAGGCTATTCCATTATCGGACAGGGCCAGATCGATAAGATCTTAAGCGGTAAGCCCGAGGAACGTCGTGAACTGTTCGATGAGGCTGCCGGAATCGTGAAATTCAAACGCAGGAAAGCAGCGGCTCAGACGAAGCTTGAAAACGAGAAACAGAATCTTGTGCGTGTGAATGATATTTTATCGGAGCTGGAAAAACAGGTAGGACCTCTGGAGAAGCAGTCCGAGGTGGCAAAGGTCTATCTGAGGAAAAAGGAAGAGTTGAAATCCTTAGATATCAATGTGTTCTTATTGGAAAATAAGAGACTGAGAGAACAGCTTGCTTCCGCAGAAGAAAAATACAATCTGGCAAGCACGGAACTTGGTGAGACCGGTGAAAAATATGAGGGTATCAAGGAAGAATACGAACGGATCCAGCAGGAGATTGAAAGTCTGGATGTCGCTATCGAAGCTGCCAGGGAACAGCTGACGGATACCGGTCTGATGCGCGGTAAGTTAGAAGGCGAGATCAATGTCTTAAAGGAGCAGATCAATTCCGCCCACGGCAGTGAGACCCATCTGAACAACCGTAAAGCAGCCCTGGAAGAGGAGATTGCCGGCAAAGAACAGGAAAAGCAGGATATCTTAACCGATAAAAAGGATACCGATACCCAGGTGCAGGAGATTGCAGAAGCTGCGGCAAAAGCGAAGGCTGATCTGGAAGCCATCCAGAATAAGATCACCGAGCTCAACAATAATATCGAAGCCGGGAAAAATACCATTATTGGAGAACTGAACCAGAGAGCTACCATTAAATCCAAGATGGGTCGCTTCGATACCATGATGGAGCAGATCAATATCCGCAAGGCAGAGTTAAATTCCAGACTGTTACGTGCCAAATCCGATGAGGCAGCCAGAGAAGAAACGGTGAAGAAGCTGGAAGAGACTTTTGAGACCGTGACTGAGGAACTGCGTCAGATGACGGAACAGGAAGCGGCATCCGAACTGGAGCTTGGCAATATCCGTGAAAATCTCACCGGACTGGATGCGAAGCTGCGGGAGACACAGAACCGTTTCCATCAGGAGCAGTCCAAGCTAGAGGCCCTGACCAATATTACTGAACGCTATGACGGTTACGGCGGCAGCGTCAAAAAAGTCATGGAGCAGAAGGAAAAAGAAAAGGGCATCATCGGTGTCGTAGCGGACATCATTCAGGTGGAGGCAAAATATGAGACCGCTATTGAGACTGCGCTGGGCGGCAATATCCAAAATATCGTAACGGATAACGAAGAGACTGCTAAGCATATGATCGGCTTCTTAAAGCAGAACCGTCTTGGAAGAGCCACATTCCTGCCTCTGACCAGTATTACCAAGCCCCAGGAATTCAAGAATCCGGAGGCACTTAAGGAAAAAGGTGTCATCGGTATGGCAGACGAACTGGTAGGCACAGAAGAAGAATACCGCAATGTGGCGAAGGCTATGCTGGGACGTATCGTTGTGGTAGACAATGTGGACAATGCTGTGAAGATCGCTAGAAAATTCGATTACGGCATCCGTATGGTCACCCTGGAAGGCGAACTTTTAGTTCCCGGTGGTGCCATCAGCGGCGGCGCTTTTAAAAACAACAGCAATCTCCTGGGAAGACGTCGTGAGATGGACGAACTGGAGAAAAAGGTGAAAAAGCTCTCTGAGGATATCAAAACCTACAATCAGAAGATCGAAGACACCAAGAGTAAGAGAAATAAACTTCGTATGGATCTGGAAGCACTCAAGACCGAGATGCAGCGCAAGTCCATTGAGCAGAATACCGCAAGATTGAACATCTCCCAGGCAAGAGAGCGTATGGAAGAAGAGGCAGAGAGTGCACAGTCTCTGAAGCTGGAGGAGCAGGAGATCGAGACCAGGATCTTCGAGATCCGTTCCGGCAAGGAATCCATTACGCAGGAACTGGCTGCCAGCGAAGAACTGGAGAAGACGACGCAGGAACAGATCCTGGGCTTCCAGAAAGAATTGGAGAGCTGCAGACTGGAAGAGAGCGAAGCTTCCGCCCACGCAGGAGAATGGGAAGTAAAAGTCGAGAAGATGCGTCAGGCGCTGGATTACAAGCAGGCAAATGTGGATCGTATAGGCGGCGAGCTGGAACGTGCACAGGCAGAGCTTAAAGAGATTTTAGAGGCTCTGACGGAAAATGCGCAGGAAGTGGAACGCAAGAAGAACAATATCCTGGAGATTGAGAAGACCATTGCTGCTTCTCATGAGAATCAGGATGCTTCCAGGAAGAAGCTGGACGAAGACCTTGCGAAAAAGGAAGAACTGTCTGCAAAACAGAAAGATTTCTTCCGCAGCAGAGAAGAAATGTCAGAACGCATGAATGCTCTGGATAAGGAAGTCTATCGTCTGGGCGAACAGAAGAAAAAGTTGGAGGACGGCATTGAAGGTCAGATCAATTACATGTGGGATGAGTATGAGATCACCTTAAGCGATGCGGCAGGACTCCGCAACGAAGAGATGAATGATCTTCCCGCTATGAAACGTGAGATCAGCGGTCTGAAGGATGAGATCCGCAAGCTTGGCAATGTTAATGTCAACGCCATTGAGGATTATAAGAACCTGATGGAGCGCTATACTTTCATGAAGACCCAGCATGACGATCTGGTGGAAGCGGAGAAGACGCTGGAAGGCATCATCGAAGAACTGGATACCGCCATGCGTAAACAGTTCACGGAGAAATTCGCAGAGATCAGTAGAGAGTTCGATAAGGTATTCAAGGAACTCTTCGGTGGTGGTAAGGGAACACTGGAACTGATGGAGGATGAGGATATTCTGGAGGCAGGCATCCGCATCATCGCACAGCCCCCCGGAAAAAAGCTGCAGAACATGATGCAGCTCTCCGGTGGAGAGAAGGCATTATCCGCCATTTCCCTACTGTTCGCAATTCAGAACCTGAAGCCGTCTCCGTTCTGTCTGTTAGACGAGATCGAGGCCGCACTGGATGACTCCAATGTAGGACGTTTTGCAAAGTATTTACATAAGCTGACCAAGAACACCCAGTTCATTGTCATTACCCACAGACGAGGCACTATGGAACAGGTGGATAGATTGTATGGTATCACCATGCAGGAAAAGGGCGTATCTACCTTAGTCAGCGTCAACCTCATTGACAAGGACCTGGACGATTAGTATGAAAATCGTGAAGAAGTTCTAAGTTTCATACAAGAAAAACGCAAGCGTTTTTCTGGATAGAATGCTGATTGGAGGAAATGGGATGAGTGAGGAAAAGAAAGGCTTTTTTGCGAGGCTGAAAGAAGGACTGACCAAGACCCGTGATAACATTGTCCGGGGAATCGATTCGGTCTTCAGCGGTTTTTCCGCCATTGATGATGATTTCTACGAAGAACTGGAAGAAATCCTCATTATGGGAGATATCGGTGTCAATGCCACCACTGCCATTGTGGAGAGATTAAAACAGCAGGTAAAAGAAAAGCATATCAAGGAGCCTTCCGAATGCAAACAGCTTCTGATCGAAAGTATTAAGGAGCAGATGCAGGTGGATGAGACCGCCTATGATTTCGAGAAGGAACAGTCCGTGATCATGGTCATTGGTGTCAACGGTGTGGGTAAGACCACTTCCGTGGGTAAACTGGCAGGTAAATTAAAGGATGAGGGCAGAAAAGTCCTTATCGCCGCAGCGGATACATTTCGTGCCGCAGCGGGAGATCAGCTGGCAGAATGGGCATCCAGAGCGGATGTGCCCATGATCGGCGGAAAAGAGGGCGCGGATCCCGCCAGTGTGGTGTTTGATGCCGTGAATGCAGCGAAAGCAAGAGGCGTGGATGTGCTTCTCATTGATACCGCCGGCAGACTGCATAATAAAAAGAACCTGATGGAAGAACTTCGCAAGATGAACCGCATCATTGACAAGGAGTTCCCGAATGCCCACAGAGAGAACCTGATCGTATTGGATGGTACCACCGGACAGAATGCGCTGGTACAGGCGAGAGAATTCGGTGAGGTGGCAGATCTCACAGGCATCATTCTGACGAAGATGGACGGAACGGCGAAGGGCGGTATTGCGGTGGCAATCCAGTCTGAACTGAAGGTTCCGGTAAAATACATCGGTGTGGGGGAGACCATTGAGGATCTCCAGAAATTCAATTCTGAGGAATTTGTAAACGCATTGTTTGATGTGAATATGGAGGATATCGGAGAACTGCATCTGCCCGAGGACGAGCAACAGACGGATACGCAGGAGGAATAACCGACAGACCAAGGAAAGTGTGACAGAAAGGCATGGGAAGAAAAATGCAGGAAGAAATGTTGACTTTAGAGAAATTTGAAGAAGCAAGTGAAATCGTAAAAAAGGTAACGTTAGAGACCAAGCTGGTATACAGTGATTATTTCAGCGCCCAGACCGGCAACCGTGTATACTTAAAGCCCGAGAACTTACAGTTTACCGGAGCCTACAAGTTAAGAGGCGCTTATTACAAAATGAGCACACTGACGGATGAAGAGCGTGCCAAGGGACTGATCACCGCATCAGCAGGCAACCATGCCCAAGGCGTTGCTTATGCAGCAAAATGCTACGGCAGCAAGGCCACTATCGTAATGCCCACCACCACACCTCTGATCAAGGTAAACCGTACCAGAGGCTACGGTGCAGAGGTAGTACTGCACGGTGATGTCTATGATGAGGCATGTGCAAAAGCATATGAACTGGCAGAAGAGCACGGATATACCTTCATTCATCCGTTTGATGATCTGACTGTGGCGACCGGTCAGGGTACCATTGCCATGGAGATATTCAAAGAGCTTCCCCTGGTAGACTACATTTTAGTTCCTATAGGTGGCGGCGGACTGGCAACCGGTGTCTCCACACTGGCAAAACTGCTGAACCCAAAGATCAAGGTCATCGGTGTGGAACCTGCGGGAGCTAACTGCATGCAGGTATCCTTAAAGAACGGCAAGGTAACCACCCTGCCAAAGGTCAACACCATTGCAGACGGTACTGCGGTTAAGACTCCCGGAAGTAAGATTTTCCCGTACTTACAGAAGAATCTGGACGACGTGATCACTGTGGAGGACGAGGATCTGGTAGTAGCCTTCCTGGATATGGTGGAGAACCACAAGATGATCGTGGAGAATTCCGGACTGCTGACCGTGGCAGCCTTAAAGCAGTTAAATGTGAAGGATAAGCGTATTGTATCTATCTTGAGCGGCGGTAATATGGATGTCATCACCATGTCCTCCGTAGTACAGCAGGGTCTGATCTTAAGAGACCGTATCTTCACCGTATCCGTATTGCTTCCCGACAAGCCCGGTGAGCTGTGCAGAGTATCCGGTATCATTGCCGGCGTTAACGGTAATGTCATCAAGCTGGAGCACAACCAGTTTGTATCCATCAACCGCAGCGCTGCCGTGGAACTGCGTATCACACTGGAAGCATTCGGTACCGAGCATAAGAATGAGATCATTGCCGCTCTGGAAAAAGAAGGCTATCAGCCCAAGGTGGTCAGAGCAAATATATAATTGTGCAGAGTCATGCAGATGTCGCTGCATAGTTTCTTAGAAAAGAAGTGAATGCATCACTGATAAAAGCCGCATATTATAGGTATGCGGCTTTTATGTGTGGAAATGGAGAGAAATATGGCGAAAAAGACTGAAAAAGAACTGGAAATACAGAGACTGGATAAAAAGACACCACTGCAGATGTTTCGGGATTATGTAATGATCACGGTGGCTTCTTTTGTCTATGCGGTATCCGTCAGCATGTTTTTGGATCCGAACTCCCTGGCACCCGGGGGTATCACCGGTATTGCCATTATTTTAAATCGTCTGTTCGGAATTGAGACAGGTACCTGGATGTTACTCATCAACATACCGATCCTGCTGATCGGTATCTGGAAATTTGGATTGCGGTTTATTTTGTCTACGATTTATTGTACGGCAATGACCTCACTGTTTACAAACCTGCTGACACCGGTAGGAGCAGTGACCACAGATCCATTACTTGCCTCTCTGGCCGGAAGTGCCCTGATGGCAGTATCTATGGGCTGGGTGTTCAAGGCCGGCTCCACTACAGGAGGAACAGATATTATTATCAAGCTGCTGCGGTTGAAGTTCCCGTACCTCAAGACGGGAGCATTGTTTTTCCTGACAGATGTGGTTATCGTCATAGCATCGGCATTTGTATTCCGGAATGTTGACAAGGCACTGTATGCCGGTATCGTGGTCATTATCACATCAGTGGTGCTGGATGTGGTATTGTACGGTCGTGATGAGGCGAAGCTGATCTATATTATCAGCGACCATGCGGAAAAAATCGCAGGGAGACTTTTGGAGGAGCTGGACATTGGTGTGACTTATGTACAGGGCAGTGGTGCTTACAGCGGCAAGGAGAAGAGCGTCATCATGTGCGCCATGAAGAAAAACATTTCTCCCAAGGCGGAAGAGATCGTAAAGGAAGAGGATCCCCTGGCATTTATGATCGTCACCAGTGCCACGGAGATCTTCGGTGAGGGCTATAAGAGCTATTTCAGTGAGAAGCTGTGATACTGAACATAAAAATTAAGTAAAAAAACAGCTGAAAGGGCTTACATTTTCAAAGAGAATCATCTATAATAGCGTCGTGCCGGTAGGGCAGACGCTATTTTGGCGATACGATGAATGGGTACGGATTATGATTTCAAACCGGGCAGAAGCAGCCTGCGGATTACTGTGGCATAGAATAGTGTAAAACCATAGAGAGAACCGAATGGAAACTGTGGTAATGATATAGGAGCTATGTGATATGAGTGATACAACATTGTCAAAAGAGGAGAAACAATATAAACGGCTCACCGAGGAACCGGTAGCACGGTTGGTCCTGGAACTGGGACTGCCCACTACCATCAGCATGTTGATCACGAATCTGTATAATATGGTGGATACCTGGTTCGTAAGCCAGTTAGGCACCAGTGCTACCGGAGCGGTAGGCGTGGTGTTTGGCTTGATGGCAATTATTCAGGCGTTCGGATTCATGTTCGGTCATGGCGCCGGAAGCAATATCAGCCGGTTGTTAGGAGCTCATGAAAAGGAGCGGGCGAAAGCTTTTTCCGCAACGGGATTTTATTTGGCGGTGGGAGCCGGAGTGTTGATCGCGGTGATCGGTATTGTGGATCTGAACGGATTGTGCAGATTGCTTGGAAGTACGGAGACCATCCTTCCCTATGCGAGAATCTATGCTTTCTATATTTTGGTGTCGGCACCGGCAATGGCATCCAGCTGTGTGATGAACAATGTGCTCCGGTATGAAGGCTATGCCAATCTGGCGATGGTAGGACTGGTCTCCGGCGGTATCTTAAATATGGCGGGAGATGCCATTCTTATGTGGGGGTTAAATCTTGGTATTCGGGGAGCGGCACTTTCCACTATGATCTCCCAGTACGTATCCTTTGGAATCCTGTTATTCTTTTTCCTACGTGGAAAGACCCAGAGCAGCCTGGCACCGAAATATTTTACCTGGGAATTTGCCGTACATAAGAACATTCTTACAGCAGGCTTCCCCAGTATGATGCGACAGGGACTGGCCAGCGTGTCCACCATGATGCTGAATGCACAGGCGGCAGTCTACGGGGATATTGCCATTGCAGCTATGAGCGTGGTATCCCGTATTTTCAATTTCGTATTCAGTGTGGCACTGGGTATCGGTCAGGGCTTCCAGCCGGTATCCTCCTTCAATTATGGGGCAAAGAAGTATTCCCGTGTAAGGAAAGCGTTCTGGTTCACCCTGTGTGCCAGCCTGGTAACCATGGCAGTGTTCGCAGGTGTGGTGTATGTGTTCCGCAGAGAGCTGTTGCTGCAATTCCTTACGGATATGGACGCTTATGAGATCGCTTTTTATGCGTTGCAGATCCAGTGCCTGACGCTTCCGTTTATTCCGGTATGCATCTGCGGCAACATGCTGTTTCAGTCCATTGGAAAGGGCGGCAGGGCGACGATCTTAGCCTCCTTCCGAAGTGGCACCATCTACATTCCGGCACTGCTGATCCTGACGGCGTTCTGGGGAATTCGGGGCATCCAGTGGTCACAGCCGGTGTCCGATATTTTATCTGCGGTTTTGTCATTGCCGGTGGCTGTGGCGTTCTTAAAGGGACTGCCGGAAGACAGTACGGAAGTATAGAGAAGAATGAGATCCCTTCGTCATAAGACGGAGGGATTTTTATGTACAGATGTATCCATACGCAGGAATGAGTATCTGCCTTGATCTGCGAAGCTGTTGACATTAAATAATCCACATGATACAATACATTTAACAATTAGGTTAAATGTTAAACGCTTGGATGAAAGGATGTGATTCATTTTTGGGAATACAGGATACATTGAAAGCGTTGGCAGATCCTATAAGGCGTGAAATACTAAATCTTCTGAAAAACGGTCGATTGTCGGCAGGAGAGATCTGCGAACATTTTCCGGTGACGGGGGCTTCCATATCGAGGCATTTGTCGGTGCTAAAGGAGGCAGATCTGATCCGGGACAAGCGGGAAGGAAAGTTTATTTATTATGAACTGAATGCTTCCGTGCTGGAAGAAATCATGTTATGGATTACAGATTTGAAAGGAGCATCGGATAATGAAGGAAATGATACAGAAAAATAAAGGCAGGCTGATCTGCTCGGCATTTGTTATGTGCATGGGAATGATATTGGGATATACCTGTGAGAACAGTCTGTGGGTAAACGGCACTTTTGCAGTGACTTATGTGATAGCAATTGCAGTAACTTTTTACGACAACAGAAACAGGCAGCAGAGTGACAAGGTCATAAGAATGGTTACGTGGATCGTGCCGGGAATGACATTGCTCTATAACGGCATCGCCAGATGGATCGATATGGGTGTAAGGAAAGAGTATCTGCTCATGGCAATTTTGTATGTCGGAATGGGATCGCTATTTGTTATTGTGGGCAATTATCTGCCCAAGGTGAAACCGAACCGCACCATCGGCATCCGCGTCGTATGGGCATTGCAGGATGAGGAGAACTGGAATGCCACGCACCGCTTCAGTGGAAAAATATGGGTGGCAGCAGGACTGTTGAGTATGAGCTGTGGACTGTTCAGTGACAGCATGGCTGCATTATTTCTGTTTATTGTCGCTATCACGGCAGCAGCTTTTGGCAGCATCCTGTATTCTTATCTCTATTATAGAAAGAAGTTGCGCACCGGAAAAGGGCTGGCAGTACACTACAACCATAAAGTGGTTGCGGTCTATGTCTTTATAATGCTCGCGTGTGTGCTATTTACGGTATGGACGTTATATACGGGAAAAATCGAGATCTGTTATGGAGAAAATGAATTTACTGTTCAGGCGGAGGGCTGGCAGGATTACACAGTGAAATATGACGCTATCGAAAGCATTGCTTACGAAGAGAATATGTTCCGGGATACGAATACAATCCGGACGAACGGTTTTGGCAACCTGAAATATTCCATGGGACATTTTCGCGATGAAATCCACGCAGATTACATCCGCTATACTCATAACGACTGTGATACTTATGTAGTCATGGAAGTAGAGGGGAGCACCGTTATTCTAAACGGTGCAGATGATGCGCAGACCCGGGAAATCTACAATAATATCAGAGAACGGATGGAAAAATAATATCTGTAAATAAATTTCCCAATTGCTTTTATATTTTTCAAAAATGGTATACACTAGACTTATGTAAGTTTTGTATAATGAGGATTTCTGGAAAGGGTGGTTACAGTATGCTGAAACAGTGGATCCCGGCGGCAAAGCCGGACAAAGAGGAACTGGACAAACGACTGGATGCAGCGCAGGAGGAGCTTTTAAGACTCCAGATGCAGATCAAGGAGCATAAGCTCCCGGTGCTGGTGCTGATCGAAGGCTGGGGTGCGGCAGGTAAGGGCAGTACCATCGGCGGAATTATTAAAAATATCGATCCCAGATTCTTCAAGGTGGCTTCCATGTCCGCACCGACGGAGGAAGAGAAGCGGAAGCCTTTCCTGTATCGGTACTTTGTAAAAATTCCGGAAGCCGGCAAGTTCGAGTTCCTGGATTCCGGCTGGATGGATGAGGTGACGAAGGGAAGACTTCGGGGCGAACTGTCGGATAAGCAGTATGCGGAGCGCATTGAGAGCATCAAACGCTTTGAAAGACAGCTGACGGACAACGGTTATCTGGTGCTGAAGCTCTTTTTCCAGATCGGAAAAAAGGAACAGAAAAAGCGTCTGGAGGAGCTGGAAGCCAGCAAAGATACCGCATGGCGTGTGGGCGAGAACGACTGGTGGCAGAACAAGCATTATGACAAATGTGAGGAAGTCTTCGACAAATACCTCACAGATACGAACGCTTCCGTAGCTCCTTGGTACATCATAGATTCCGGAGACAAAAAGTGGGCGGAATTGCAAGTGCTGGAGACATTATGCAGCGGTATCCATGTGGCCATGCAGAATGAGAGCATTGCTGTGCCCATTTTGCAGAATGTATTCCCGCTGGTGAAGATGCCGAAGCTGTCCGAGGTGGAACTGGACAAGGAAATCTCCGAGGAAGAATACAAGAAAGAACTGCGTCATCTGCAGAAGAAGCTGAATGCCCTGCATTACCGCCTGTATCGGAAAAAGATTCCGGTAGTCATCGCCTACGAAGGCTGGGATGCCGCAGGCAAGGGCGGCAATATCAAGCGGATCGCGGGAGCACTGGATCCCAGAGGCTACGAGGTACACCCCATCGCCAGCCCGGAACCACACGAGAAAGCGAGACATTATCTCTGGCGATTCTGGACGAGACTTCCTAAGACCGGACATATTGCCATTTTTGACCGTACCTGGTACGGTCGCGTCATGGTAGAACGGCTGGAAGGCTTCTGTAGTACCAACGACTGGCAACGGGCTTATAACGAGATCAACGAGTTCGAGAAGGAATTGTCCCAGTGGGGCGCGGTGATCATCAAGTTCTGGGTACAGATCGACAAGGATACCCAGCTGGAACGCTTCACAGAGCGGCAGAATACCCCGGAGAAGCAGTGGAAGATCACGGACGAAGACTGGCGTAACCGCGACAAATGGGACCAGTACGAAGACGCTGTGAACGAAATGCTCCAGAAGACCAGCACGGAATATGCTCCCTGGCACATTCTGGAATCCGTAGATAAAAAATATGCCAGAATCAAAGCATTGAAGATCGTGATTGAGGAATTGGAGAAGGCACTGGGGTAAGCGCACTGGAATAAGAATAGCTGTTTCGATATAAAAAATTGACAAAACCGTCTGATAAGGACGGTTTTTGTTGCGTTATAAATGTTTTTTGTTATAATGAGACATAGTTATTTTTGGAAATTGCAAAGATACAGAAAGATATTTGGAAACAGAAGAAATCGTCAGGTGTTACGGCACAATGAGAGGAGAAATCATGGGCGAGAACCGTAAGATATATGCAGCATTATTGGGAGCAGGAACCGTGGGAAGCGGTGTGTACAAGCTGGCAGGGATGCAGGAAGAGGATATCTGCCTGAAGACAGGAGCACATCTGGAGATTAAAAAGATTCTGGTGCGCAATCCCGGAAAGGTAAGAGAAGGAATCCCCCAGGAGTTGTTCACAGATAGCTGGCAGGAAATTCTGGAAGACCCCGAAATCCAGATCGTTATTGAAGTCATGGGTGGTATAGAACCGGCCAGAACTTATGTGGAAGAAGCCATGAAGGCCGGAAAGCAGGTGGTCACCGCCAACAAGGATCTGCTGGCGGAGTATGGGGATCCGCTGTTTGAGGTTGCCACGGAGAATAAATGTGACTTACAGTTCGAGGCAGCTGTAGCAGGAGCCATTCCCATTATCCGACCTTTGCGTCAGAGTCTGGCGGGAAGTCAATTGACGGAGATCATGGGAATCGTCAACGGTACGACAAACTATATTTTGACCAAAATGTCCGAGGAAGGTATGGGCTATCAGGAAGCTCTGGATATGGCTACGAGACTGGGCTATGCGGAAGCAGATCCCACAGCGGACGTGGAAGGCTATGATGCGGGACGCAAGATCGCCATTATGGCATCCATCGCTTTCAGCTCCCGCGTGACGTTCCCTCAGGTTTATACGGAAGGCATCACGAAGATTACAGCAGAGGATATCCGGTATGCAAAAGAATTCGGCTATGTGATTAAACTGTTGGGTATTACAAAGCTTACAGGTAAAGGAATTGAAGTAAAAGTACATCCCACATTGATCCCGGACAGCCATCCTCTTGCCACGGTCAGAGATTCCTTCAATGCTGTATTTGTTCATGGTCAGGCTTGTGATGATGCCATGTTCATGGGACGGGGCGCAGGACAGATGCCTACCGCCAGTGCGGTACTGGGAGATGTCATTGATGTGATGCGTAATATTATCCATGGAAGCTGCGGCAAGATTGGCAGCGACAGCCATAAGAAGCTTCCTGTACTGGATGTAGAGGATACGAAGAGCCGATTCTTTCTACGCTTACAGGTGGAGAATCGTGCCGGAGCCCTGGCAAATATCGCAGGAGTCCTTGGCAACAACGATGTCAGCATTGCCCAGATGGTACAGAAGCGCAGCCACGATGGCATTGCCGAGATCGTGGTCATCACCGATCTCGTAAAAGAGAGACATTTTAATGATGCCATCCGTATCATGGAGGGAATGTCCGTCGTGAGGGAAATCTCCGGAATTATCCGTGTGTACTAAAAGTATGGTAAATTGAGAGTTAGTTGAATACATTGGCAAAATCCACGAACTCCCGGAGCAT
>ENA-UOIV01001246-UOIV01001246.1-human-gut-metagenome-genome-assembly--contig:-C59-NODE-1246-length-22431-cov-7.185109_pt1 | contig 22431 bp, 20 predicted proteins | sample MGYA00242333_ERZ723880 | MGnify/ENA metagenome assembly ERZ723880 | reverse complement strand
AAGCCCCCCTGGGGGGTGCCCCCGCCCGGCTGTATCTTTAAATTCGGTTCCGACCCCCCTGCTGCAAAACCGGGATAAATCCGTTTCCCAATTCCGCAGAAGCGGGGCATTCTCCCAGGAACCAGGGTATTTTATCACGTTTTCCCTCCGGCAACAAGACCGTTCTCTCTCCATTGCCGGCCTTTTCTTTCCCTTACTGTCGTTTTGTGGTCCAACCGCCCGATCACTTTTTGTCTGCCTTTTCCGCCCTGTCTGGTCTTTTTGCGGTGAAAAGCGTCCCCTTTCCCTCCACACGCCTCTGCGCCAACAATATATTGTGTCTCATTTTTTCTACGCTTCAATATATTGACCAAATTAGGGGGACGTGCTATAGTAGGGGTACGCCGCCTACAGCCCGGCCCTGCCGCAGGCTGTTCAAAATGGGACGAAGAAAAGTGAGGGAGTTTGTATGTACCAGGTAACCAAGCGGGACGGCACCGCCGCCCAGTTTGAGATTGGAAAAATCAGCGCCGCCATCACCAAGGCCTTCCAGGCCCTGGACAAGCAGTTCCACCCCACCGTCATCGACCTGCTGGCCCTGCGGGTGACCGCAGACTTTGAGCCCAAGATCCGGGACGGCCGCATCGCTGTGGAGGACATCCAGGACAGCGTGGAGCAGGTCCTGTCCGAGGCGGGCTACGCCGACGTGGCCAAGGCCTACATTCTCTACCGCAAACAGCGGGAGAAGGTGCGCAACGTCAACTCCGCCCTGCTCAACTACAAGGAGCTGGTGGACAATTACCTGCAGATCAACGACTGGCGGGTGAAGGAGAACTCCACCGTCACCTACTCGGTGGGCGGCCTCATTCTCTCCAACTCCGGGGCCATCACCGCCAACTACTGGCTCACCGAGATCTACGACCAGGAGATCGCCAACGCCCACCGCAACGCGGAGATCCACCTCCACGACCTGAGCATGCTCACCGGCTACTGCGCCGGCTGGTCCCTGAAGCAGCTCATCCAGGAGGGGCTGGGGGGCATCCCGGGAAAGATCACCTCCGCCCCGGCCAAGCACCTGTCCACCCTGTGCAACCAGATGGTCAACTTCCTGGGCATCATGCAGAACGAGTGGGCGGGGGCCCAGGCCTTCTCCTCCTTTGACACCTATCTGGCCCCCTTTGTCAAGGTGGACGATTTGACCCAGAAGGAGGTCAAGCAGTGCATCCAGTCCTTTGTCTACGGGGTGAACACCCCCAGCCGCTGGGGCACCCAGGCCCCCTTCTCCAACATCACCCTGGACTGGACGGTGCCCAAGGATTTGGAGAACCTGCCCGCCATCGTGGGGGGCAAGGAGATGGACTTCACCTACGGCGACTGCAAAAAAGAGATGGACATGGTCAATAAAGCCTTCATCGAGATCATGATTGAGGGCGACGCCAACGGCCGGGGCTTCCAGTACCCCATCCCCACCTACTCCATCACCAAGGACTTCGACTGGTCTGAGACCGAGAACAACAAGCTCCTCTTTGAGATGACCGCCAAGTACGGCACCCCCTACTTCTCCAACTATATCAACTCCGACATGGAGCCCTCCGACGTGCGCAGCATGTGCTGCCGCCTGCGCCTGGACCTGCGGGAGCTGCGGAAGAAGTCCGGCGGCTTCTTCGGCTCCGGCGAGTCCACCGGCTCTGTGGGCGTGGTCACCATCAACCTGCCCCGCATCGCCTATCTGGCCAAGGACGAGGCCGACTTCTACCAGCGGCTGGACAAGCTCATGGACATCGCCGCCCGCAGCCTGAAGACCAAGCGCACCGTCATTACCAAACTGCTGGACGCGGGCCTGTACCCCTATACAAAGCGTTATTTGGGCACCTTTGATAACCACTTCTCCACCATCGGCCTCATCGGCATGAACGAGGTGGGCCTGAACGCCAAGTGGCTGCGGAAGGACCTGACCCATCCGGAGACCCAGGCCTTTGCCAAGGACGTGCTGAACCACATGCGGGAGCGGCTGATGGACTATCAGGAGCAGTACGGCGACCTCTACAACCTGGAGGCCACCCCCGCCGAGTCCACCACCTACCGCTTCGCCAAGCACGACAAGGAGGAGTTCCCCGACATCATCACCGCCAACGAGAACGGCACTCCCTACTACACCAACTCCTCCCACCTGCCCGTGGGCTACACCGAGGACATCTTCTCCGCTCTGGACATTCAGGACGAGCTTCAAACCCTCTACACCTCCGGCACCGTGTTCCACGCCTTTTTGGGCGAGAAACTGCCCTCCTGGCAGGCGGCAGCCAACCTGGTGCGGAAGATCGCGGAGAACTACAAGCTGCCCTACTACACCATGTCCCCCACCTACTCCGTGTGTGCCGACCACGGCTACCTCACCGGGGAACAGTTCACCTGCCCCATCTGCGGCAAGCCCGCCGAGGTATACAGCCGCATCACCGGCTACTACCGCCCGGTGCAGAACTGGAACGACGGCAAGACCCAGGAGTTCAAAGACCGGAAGGTGTACGACCTGGCCCACTCCCACCTGCGGAAGGCGGGCCGGGCTGGCTCCCAGGTGACCGCGCCGGCGGAGTACACCCAGGCAGAGCCCGTGCAGGACCTGCTCCTGTTCACCACCCGCACCTGCCCCAACTGCCGCCAGGCGGAGGCCCTGCTCCAGAAGGCGGGCGTCCCCTATCGGAAGGTAGTGGCGGAGGAGTCCCCCGACCTGACCACCCGGTACGGGGTGCGGCAGGCCCCCACTTTGGCCTGGGAGGCCGACGGCCAGACCGAGAAGATCACCGGCGTGGGCCCCATCAAGAAATTCATTGAGGACCACCGGGCCCGGGAAGCGGGATAAGCTCACCTCTGTTGTCTCTTGCCAGAAGACCGGCTGTGCAGAGTGCATAGCCGGTCTCAGTTTGCCGGGAAAGTCCAGGGACTTTCCCGGCAAACTGCAAAAATGCCGTTACTTTTGCACCGCACGGCGGCGCAAAAGTCCGCGCTCCGCGTGCCGGAAGCCTTGTACAGCAAGGCTCCCGGGGCATTCGATCCCATTCGAGGCGGGCGGCTGCCCCCTCGAGCTCCCCCGCCCATACTCAAACAGATGCTGTTCCGCATCAGTTTTTGATATGCTGAGACCGGCTGTGCAGAGTGCACAGCCGGTCTTTTGATTTCTCCGGCCCCCCTCTCCACAGGACAAACAGCAAAACTCCCCCGCCGGTCCGGCGGGGGAGTTCTTCATATTCTCTGTTCAGTTCTGGGTGGTGCTGGGGGCCAGGTAGTCGCCCAGGACATACCCCTCCTCAAAGTTGCCGCCGCCGGTGGCATAGCGGATATGGTACCAGCCGTTCTCCGCCTCCTCCAGCACGGTGACGGTGGCCCCGTCCGAGGTGCTGGCCTGGACGGAGTAGTCCGTTCCCGGGCCGGAGCGGATATTCAGTCCGCCGTTGCCTACGCCGGTGATCACCGCGTCGGTGTTGGGGGCCAGGGTGTTGCCCGAGGTGGTAGTCCCACTTCCGGTGGTGTCGCCGCTGGTGTCGATGTTCTCTCCGGTGCCGTCGCCGGTGCACAGGATGGCGCAGGAGGCGGTCTGGCCGCCGGCGGCAGCGGTGATGGTCACCGACACCTGGTCATTGCCCTTGTACACGTTGGTGATGTTGCCGTACTCGTCCACAGTGGCGATGTCCTCATTGCTGCTGGTCCACTCCACCGTCACCTGGGCGTCCTCAGGCACTGTGGTCACCGTCAGCTGGAAGGACTCGCCCGCCTGGAGGGCGACCTGGTCCTCGTCCGTACGGCTGAGGGTCAGGCTCTCCAGCGTCACATTGCCGGTGGAGGTGGAGACCGAGGTGCCGCCGCTGTTGGAGCCGCTGGGCGTGCTGCCGAACAGCAGGGGGGACAGGGTGGTAAACACAATCACTACCGCCGCGATGATCAGGACCAGGGAGATGACGAGCCCGGCCACCTGCAGGGGGTTGGGCTGGCCGCCCCGGCCGGACCGGGAGCCGCCGGCCACCCGGCGGCCGCCCACGGGCGGATAGCTGCGGCCGCCCGGCCGCTCATCGCAAAAGGGACAGCGCTTATATGTGGTGGAATATTCTTCCCCGCAGTTCTCACACCGGATCACATCGGTATTGCGGCGGGGGGGAGCTTTCTTTGTGGCCATAGGGACCTTCCTCCATCATCAGTTGGGATGGCAGACCGGGAACAATCCTGCGGTCTCAGCTTTCATTTTACAGGGAATTAACGGCCCCGTCAACGGGAAAAGGGGAAATAACAAATTTTTAACAAAATTATGTCAACTTTTGCCGAAGGAGGCCCCTGGACTTCTTGACCGGGGGCCCACTTTCTTTTATAATGACTCTCAGCAGCGGGGCCTGTGGGAACAGGCTTCCGCCAGCCGTCGGAGAGGAGACGATCCCGGATGAAGCCAGGAACCATGACCGCCGCCCAAGTCCATAAGCAGTACAGCGAGGCCGTCACCGCCTTCCGGCGGTGGATTCCCGACCCCACATTGCGCCAGGCCTTCAACCGGGAGGCGGACTCCTTCTTCCAGCACTGCGCCCTGGGGGTATGGCAGGCGGACAACGCCCAGGCCATCACCCCCAAGCATGTGGAGTTCTACAACGCCATCTACTCGGGGAAAAACCTCTCCCCCTCCGCCTTGTATTGGGAGGTGGCCTCCGGCGTGGCCAACTACGACCTGTTTCAGCCCCCCGCCTTCTTCCAGGCCCTGCGGGACTACGACCGGCGGAAGGGCACCACTCTGGCCCGGCGCTTTGCCGACCAGACGACCCTCATCCTCCTGCTGTTCGCGGCGGTGGACGACGTGGTCAGCGAGGCTGAGGCCGGCTTTGTCAACTCCTGCTCCGACATTCTGCTGGAGCTGTGCGGAAAGGACGGCCTGTCCGGAGACCGCCCCGCCCTGAAGGCGGACGAGTTCATCACCCGCCGCCCCGCTCCCCCACAGGAGGCCCCCAGGGAGGAGGCCAAGGCGGACCAGGGGGCGGAGGAAACCGCCCCTCCGGCGGAGCCCGAGCCCACCCTGGAGGAGCTGCTCGCCGAGCTGGACAGCCTGTGCGGCCTGGCCAAGGTGAAGGAGGACGTGAAGAGCCTCATCAACCTGGTGAAGGTGCGCAGGCTGCGGGAGGAGGCCGGCCTGCCCGTCCCCCCCATGTCTCTGCACCTGGTGTTTTTAGGCAACCCGGGCACCGGCAAGACCACGGTGGCCCGCCTGCTGGCCAAGATCTACCACGCCATCGGGGTGCTCCCCAAGGGGCAGCTGGTGGAGGTGGACCGCTCCGGCCTGGTGGCCGGCTTTGTGGGACAGACCGCCCTGAAGACTGGGGAGGTGGTCCAGAAGGCCATCGGGGGCGTGCTGTTCATCGACGAGGCCTACGCCCTGGTGAACGCCGAGAGCGCCAACGACTTCGGCCACGAGGCCATCGAGGTTTTACTGAAAAATATGGAGGACCACCGGAAGGACCTCATTGTCATTGTGGCCGGGTACGCCCAGCCCATGGAGCGCTTCCTCCACTCCAACCCCGGTCTGGAGTCCCGGTTCAACAAATACTTCTACTTTGAGGACTACAACGGGGAGGAGCTCTTCTCCATCTTCCAGTCCATGTGCAGAAAGAACGGCTACACCCTCTCCCAGGAGGGGGAGGCACAGATGAAGCAGGACCTGCTGGAGCTGTACGAGAACCGGGACGAGAACTTCGGCAACGCCCGGGACGTGCGCAACCGGTTTGAACAGGCGGTGGCCCGCCAGTCCAACCGGGTGGCCCAGCTAGAGTCCCCCACCCGGGAGCAGCTGATGGAGCTCCTCCCGGAGGATCTTACGGAGCCCGACGCCCCGAAAGAAGATTAGGATTTGTTATGAAGATTGCATTTTATACCCTTGGTTGTAAGGTCAACCAGTACGAGACCCAGGCCCTGGAGCAGCTGGTCACCCAGCGGGGCCACAGCCTGGTCCCCTTTGAGGAGGCGGCGGACGCCTATGTGATCAACACCTGCACCGTCACCGCCGTCAGCGACAAGAAGTCCCGGCAGGTGATCCGCCGGGCCCGGAAGGCCGCCCCCGACGCGGTCATCGCCGTGTGCGGCTGCTACCCCCAGACCCACCCGGACGATGTGGAGAAGCTGGGGGTGGACCTGATCTCCGGCACCGGGGACCGCACCGGCTTTGTGGACCTGCTGGAGCGGGAGTGGAGTGACCGCCAGCCCATCACCGCCCTGGACGACGCTTTCTCCCGCCGCACCTTCGAGCCCCTCCCCGCCGGGGGGCTGGAGGGCCGCACCCGGGCCATGCTGAAGATGGAGGACGGGTGCGTCAACTTCTGCTCCTACTGCATCATCCCCTACGCCCGGGGGCGGGTGCGCTCCCTCCCCCTGACCGACTGTGTCCGGCAGGCCCGGGAGCTGGAGGCGGCGGGCTACCGGGAGATCGTCCTCACCGGCATCGAGATCTCCTCCTGGGGACAGGACCTGGAGGGAAAGCCGGAGCTCATCGAGGCCATTGAGGCCATCTGTCAAGGGCTGTTCCCTGACACCCGGGTGCGCCTGGGCTCTCTGGAGCCCAGAACCATCACCCCGGACTTCTGCCGCCGGGCGGCTGCCCTGCCCAACCTGTGCCCCCACTTCCACCTGTCCATGCAGTCGGGGTGCGACACGGTGCTGGCCCGGATGAACCGGAAATATGATTCCAACCGGTATTATGAGAGCGTAAAATTCCTGCATGAGGTCTACGACCGGCCCGCCATTACCACCGACCTCATCGTGGGCTTTCCCGGCGAGACGGAGGAGGAGTTCCAGCAGACCCTGGACTTCATCCAGAAGTGCGCCTTCTCCGCCATGCACATCTTCCCCTACTCCAAGCGGCCGGGCACCCCGGCGGCCAAGCTGCCCGAGCAGGTGCTCAACGCCGTCAAGGAGGAGCGGGCCCACCGGGCCGCCCAGACTTCCAGGACCATGCAGGACGCTTACTTAGACCGCGGGGTGGGGGAGACCCTGCCCGTCCTCTTTGAGGAGGAGAGGGATGGGCTGTGGCGGGGCCACACCACCCGGTACTGCGAGGTGACGGTCCAGTCCGCCCAGCCGCTCCACAACCAGCTGCGGCAGGTGCGGCTCACCGGCCGCGACGGAGGGGCCCTCCAGGGGGTCCTGGTATGAGCCGGATCAAGCGGGTCCACTGCGGCGACGTGAACTGCCACCTGGTCCAGGGGGAGCAGGGGGCCATCCTGGTGGACACCGGCCGGGCGGGCTACGGCGAGAAGCTGCTCCCCCTGTGCCGGCAGTGGGACGTGCGCCTCATCGTCCTCACCCACGGCCATCTGGACCACGTGCAGAACGCCGCCTTCCTCTCCCAGCAGCTGGAGGTGCCCATTGCCATGCACCGCTCCGACCTGGAGCTGCTGGAGGACAACGACTGCCAGCCCATGCAGGCCCACCGCCGCCTGGGCCGGCTGATCCAGTCCCTGTCCCGGCGGGGGTTTCAGGACACCCTGCTTCCCCCCTTCCAGCCAGACTTATACCTGGAGGACGGGGATGACCTGTCCCACTTCGGGGTGAACGCCCAGGTGGTGGCCCTCCCCGGCCACACGGCGGGCTCCATCGGCCTGAAAACCGAGGACGGCGCCCTGCTGGTGGGGGACGCCATGTTCCGCCTGTTCTCCCCCGCCCCCGCCCTGGTCTATGCGGACCGGCGGCAGATGGAGGACAGCGTGGCTAAAATCTGGGCCCTCCACCCCACCGCCCTCTACTTCGGCCACGGGCGGCCCGCTCAGGGGTTGTAAAAACAGGAAAAACCGATTATACTACTAGACGAACTCCATCTGATGCGGGAGGAGGTGACCCCATGACCCGCGCGGAATTTGACGCCATTTTTGAGAAGTGCAAGAAGAAGTATCTGCCCACCAACCAGGCGGAGATTCAGAAGAAGCTGAGCACCTTTGCCGACAAGGACGGAAAGGTCTCGGCCCAGGCCCTGGCCATTTTCTCCTTTATCGAGACGGTGCAGTACACCAACGACATGCTCTACGCCGTTTTGTCTGAAGCTCTGGATGTGGAGGACTGAACGTCCGCGCCGCCCTTTATAAAGAGGGCGGCGCGGCTTTATTTTTTCTGAAAAATTCCCCGGAAAAATTTGACGGAATGGGAAAATTGGGGTACACTGTCTCTGATTGTGTACCAAATGAAAAGGGGAAGGTTTACTATGGTATTCAGCAGTCTTGTCTTTCTGCTGGGCTTTCTGCCCGCCCTGCTGCTGGTGTATTTTCTCATTCCCGCCCGGTTTCGGGGGCTGCGGAACCTGGTCCTGCTGGGGGCCAGCTTATTCTTCTACTGGTGGGGGGCCAGCAAGCTGGTCCTCCTCTTGGTTCTTTCCTTTCTGGTCAACTACCGGGGCGGCCGGGTGGCCGGCCAGGCGGACCGGCGGCTGGCCCGGTTCGGGGTGATCTTCGCCTCAGTGGTGGGGCTGGGGCTGCTGGGGTGGTTCAAGTACGCCGGATTTCTGGCCCAGACCATCCATGACCTGGGCTTTGCCATCCCCATCCCCCAGGTGACATTGCCCATCGGCATCTCCTTCTTCACCTTCCAGGGGCTCAGCTACGTCATCGACGTGTACCGTGGGGACGCCCCCATTCAGAAGAACCCCCTGAACGTGGCCCTGTATGTGGCCCTGTTCCCCCAGCTGGTGGCCGGCCCCATCGTCCGGTACACCACCGTCATGGCGGAGATCGCCCACCGGGAGGAAAACCTCCCGGAGTTTGCCTCCGGCGTCACCCGCTTCTGCTTCGGCCTGGCCAAGAAGATGGTGCTGGCCAACTCCATGGGGCAGATCGCCGACGGGGTCTTCAATCAGACGGCGGCCAACCTGGACCCCGGCCTGGCCTGGGTGGGCGCCCTGGCCTACACCTTCCAGATCTACTTCGACTTCTCCGCCTACTCGGATATGGCCATCGGCCTGGGCCACATGTTCGGCTTCCGGTTCCTGGAGAACTTCAACTACCCCTATATCTCCCGCTCCGTCACCGAATTCTGGCGGCGGTGGCACATCTCCCTGTCCACCTGGTTCCGGGACTATGTGTATATCCCTCTGGGGGGCAACCGGTGCTCCAAGCTCAAGCACATGCGCAACATCTTCGTGGTGTGGCTGCTCACCGGACTGTGGCACGGGGCGGCCTGGACCTTTGTGCTGTGGGGACTGTGGTTCTGCCTTCTGCTGCTGGGGGAGAAGTTTCTGTGGGGGAAACACCTGGAGAAGCTGCCCAGCCTGATCCGCTGGGCCTACACCATGTTCGCCGTCATCCTCAGCTGGGTGCTGTTCCGTTCGGTGGACCTGGGGCAGGCCTGGGCCTATCTGGGGGCCATGTTCGGCCAGACCACCGGCCTGGCCCAGGACGGGCAGGCCCTCTACTACCTGCTCCAGTTCTGGCCGGAGTGGGTGCTGGCCCTCATCGCTTTCCTGCCGGTGAAGCAGTGGCTCCAGTCCTGGCTGGAGGCCCGGGGGAGCACCGGTCAGGCGATTACCCTGTGGGCTCCCCGGGTGCTGGCCCTGGGCTTGCTGGCCCTCTCCTACCTGGAGCTGGTCACCGGCTCCTTCAACCCCTTCATCTACTTCCAATTCTAAGGAGGGTCTCCCATGAAAAAGAGCAAATGGGCCGACTGGCTTGTTGTCATCGGTTTTCTGGGGTTCCTGGCCCTGGCCCTTATAGTCACCCTGGTCCGGCCCAAGTCGGGCTGGTCCTACTATGAGAACCGGAATCTGGCCCGCCCGGCGGAGCTGTCGGTGGAGACGGTGCTGGACGGCACCTTCCCCGCCAGCGTGGAGCCGGTGCTTCAGGACCACGCCGCCGGGCGGAACACCCTGATGAAGCTGTCCGCCTGGGCCGACCTGCACCTGTTCCACCGCCCGGTGGTCAACGAGGTGGTCCCCTCGGACGGCATGCTCCTGGGCTTCAACGCCTATGAGACTCCCGACCCGGCGGTTATTGACAACCAGGCCCAGGCCATGGCCGGCCAGCTGGCCCAGCTGCGGGACGTGGTGGAGGGGTACGGCGGACACTTCTACTACGTGGCCGTGCCGGGGCAGTACACCTATTTCTCCGACTCCTACCCGGACTTCCTCAACAGCCGGGAGGCGTACACCGCCTTGGAAATCCCCGCCTTCACCCAGGCCATGGAGGCGCAGGGGGTAAACCTTCTGGACATGGGGCCGGTGCTGGACCAGCTGGGAAATCCCCAGGGGTACTACTCCCTGGCCGACTACCACTACCAGTTTGAGGGGGCCTATGTGACCTACCGGGCCATCCTGGAGGAGATCAACCGGGACCTGGGACTGGACCTGACCATTCTGGACGAGAGTTCCCTCACGGTGGAGACCCTGCCCAACCCCTATCTGGGCTCCCGGGGGAGAAAAATCTTCGGGCTGGAGAACTGCGGGGAGCACCTGACCATCGGCCTGCCCAAGGACCCCATCCCCTTCACCCGCTCCGACAACGGCACAGAGACGGCGGCCACCGTATACGCCATGCCCGCCACCGACACAGAGGACGTGCTCTACTCCCTCTACATGGGGGGCGACGTGGGGGAGACCGTCATTGAAACAGGCCGCCCCGGCCTGCCCTCCATCCTCATCTATGGGGACAGCTTCACCAACCCGGTGGAGTGCCTGGCCTACTACAGCTTTGACGAGATGCGCAGCATCGACCTGCGCCACTACAAGGATATGACTTTGGCCGACTATATTCAGGCCTGTCAGCCCGACATCGTGGTGGGCATCCGGGACTATGAGGCCCTGCTGTCCACCGACTTCAACGGCAGTCCCTTCCAGATTCAGCCCTGACAGGAGGCGAGCGCCATGAAATTTAAGCCGGAGGCAGGGGACTTTCCCCTGGACCAGGACAGCTGCAAAGCCGACTACACCCGGGCCCGGGAGCTGGGCCGGGTCCGCCTGGGGCAGCGCGCCCTCTACTTCTCCCACCTCACCTGGACCGGTGTTCTCCCCCTGGACCAGGTGGAGCGGGCCTATCTGCGCATTGAGGACATCCCCGTGGGCATGGGCTGCCGCCGGGTGCCCATGGGGCAGCACTACCTGATGGTCCTTCTGCGCTCCGGGGCTGCCTGCAAGGGGACCCTCAACGGCCGCAAGGAGGGGGACTGGGTGCTGGAGCAGCTTCACGCCCAGGCCCCGGAAATCAAAATCGGCTACGAGGCCCCCGCTCCCGGGGAGACCGCCCCATGACCGTCACTGGGGAACAGGTCCGGGCCCTCCGCCTGAGCCGCCACCACCTGGACCGGCCGCTCCCCTCCGGAGGGCTGGCGGAGGCCGCCGCTGGCTGCGGCGTGCAGAACTCGCCCCCCGGGGCCTGGGAGACCGCCCTGTGGAACCGGGTGGAGGGTGTCACCCTCCCTCAGCTGGAACAGGCGCTGTATGGGGAAAAGACCTTACTCCAGGCCTGGAGCATCCGGGGCGTGCCCCTGGTCTTTCCCACCAAGGACGCCGGGGTCTTTCTCACCCCCCTGTGCGCCCAGCCCGGGGAGGAGCCCTGGATCTACACCCGGGGAATCACCGGGGCCCTGGACGCCCTGGAGCTAGGCTTTTACGACCTGCTGCCCCTGGCGGAGGAGGCCTGCGCCTGTCTGGAGGGGGAGACCGTTCTGAGCAAGGAGGCCCTGGACCGGCGGCTGGCCGGTGTGATAGAGCCCATGCTCCCCCCTGAGGTTCGCCCGGCCTGGAACGCCCCCTCCATGTACGGCCAGCCCGACCGGCAGACGGTGGGTGGGGCGGCGGTGTCCTTCCTTCTGCGGCCCTGCTCTTTCCGGGGAAAGGTGGTCTTTGGGGCCCGTGAGGGGATCTCCCCCACCTTCACGTCCCCCGCCCGGTGGCTGGGGCGTCCTCTGCCGGACGATCCAGACGGCGCACAGGAGCTGGTGCGGCGGTTCCTCCGCTGTTACGGCCCCGCACAGGTCGCCGACTTTCAGAGCTGGCTGGGCTGCTCCCCCAAGCAGGCCAAGCGCCTGTGGGGCGGCATTGCGGAGGAGCTGGCGCCGGTGGAGCTGGATGGGAAGCGCCGGTGGGTCCTGGCGGAGGACCTGGACCTCCTCGCCCAAGGGGAGGAGGGGGAGCGGCTGCTACTCCTGGGGCCCCACGACCCCTATCTGGACCTGCGGGACCGGGACCTGATTCTGCCCGACAAGGCCCGGCAGCGGCAGGTGTGGAAGACGGTGGGCAACCCGGGAGCCGTCCTGCTGGGCGGCCGGGTCATTGGCTTCTGGACCGTCCGCACCAAGGGTGAAAAACTGGACGTATCGGCCACCCTGTTTGAGCCTCTCTCTCCCGCCCAGCGCTCCCGGCTGGAGGAGCTGGCTCAAGGCTATGCGGCCTTTCGGGAGAGCGCCCTGCGAACGTATACGGTTTTGTAGCGAACCGCCCCGGCGCTGAGACGCGCCGGGGCGGTTTTTGTCCGCTCAGGAAATGCCGAGGATGCTCTCCACCCGCCGGGCCGCCGTCTCCTCCAGGGGCACATAGGCCACGCCGGAATATTCGTAGAACTGGTGTCCTCCGGCGGTGTACTTCAGGTGGTCCATGGTCCGGCCGTCGGCCGTCTCAATGGTCAGGTAGCGGGTGTTCCGCACCGCTGTCACCAGGTCCTGGTCCGAGGTGAGGCCCCGGTCAAGCCCCTCCCAGCCGTTGGAGCCATAGCAGACGGCCGACACCATGGCCTCATAGAGGGCGGCGATGTCCTCCCGGTGGGTGATGACACAGGTGCCGATCTCCGCCTGGGCGGCCTTCCCCTCGTCGGTGTTGTCCATGTTGCCGGGGGAGACCGTAATCTGTGCCATGTCTTCCGCGGAAAAAATATGGTAGATATCCTCCAGCACCGTGCGGTAGGAGTAAGTCTCTCCCTCCTCCGGAACAAAATAGGCAAACTCCCACAGGGCCAGCTCCCCGTCTCCGTCCGGGCCGATGAGATACTGTAAATCCTCATGTCCCCGTAGATAGTACCAACCCGGAACCTCCTCCAGGGCCTCCCCCAGATAGTCCTCCAGGTCTACCTGACTGCGGACCTCCAGCTTATGGTACTCGGCGGTATTGTCTCCCAGGGAAAGCTGGTTGATTATCAACACCTGATTGCTGTATTCCCCCTCCCTGAGACCATACAGCAGGTCCTTTACGTCCACCGGCTCTTGGGCGGACATGCCGGGGATGGAGGAGACGTCCGTGCCCGGCCGCCCCTGAAGCTGGGGCTCCGGCTCCGGGTTCCAAAGCACAGCCGCACCCACTGCTAACACAAGGCAAGCGGCCAGAGCCCCCCAGCGTTTCCACCGGACACGGCGCTTTTGTGGAAAACTTGGCTCCAGGTGCCGCTCGTCCACCTGGCCGATCAGGTCCAATAAATCAAAGCTCGTCATACATCGATCCCCTCCTGGATCAGATGGGCCCGCAGGCGCACCCGCAGCCGGTGCAGGGTGGTGGTCACCCGGCTCTTGGACCAGCCGGCGCGGCGGGCGATGTCCTCAATGGAATCCAGATACCAGTACCGCCGGAGGAATACCTCCCTCTGAAGGGGCGGCAGTCCGTCCAGGAAGCGGTCCAGGGCCTCCACCGCCGCCTGGCGGTCCAGCTCCCCCTCCGGGGAGCCCTCTGGGGAGACGCACTCCCCCAGTTCTTCCAGGGCCAGGGGCACCTGACCGCCGCCCCGGCGCTGGGCATTCCCGTCCCGCAGGCGGTTGATGGCCAGATTCCGGGTGATCTTGGCCAGAAAGGCCCCCAGGCTCCGGGGGCGCTGAGGCGGGATGGCGTTCCAGGCCCGGAGCCAGGTGTCCGACAGGCACTCCTCCTGGTCCCTGGGGTCGTTGAGAAAACTGCGGGCCACGGCGGCGCAGTAGGGTTCATACCGCGCCCGGGCGGCGGTCAGCCCCTCCTCGTCCCGGGCAAAGAAACGGGCGATGATCTCTTGGTCCTCCACTGGGCTTCCTCCCTTCGGTATTTTCTGGGAAAGGTCCTTTCACCTGGAAAGACCCATTTTTCCCTCTGCGGTCACAAAGGCGGAAATAGAAAAAGACGCACGCAGTCCAGTTTGCGTGCGTCTTCGGTTATTGGGAACTTTACTCCGCCAAATCGCAGAACTTGCAGGGCTCGTCCACGGTAACGGTGTACTTCTCCAGCAGGGCCACCGGGTGGTAGGACAGCTTGCTGGTACGCAGGCCCGGGTCTCCGGCGTCGTCCTCCCGGTTGATGAAGTGGACCCCCTCATGGGCGAACTGCTGGGCGAACTGGGCCACCACCATCTGATAACAGCCCTGGTAGTCCCGGTCCGCCTTCTCGATGTGGGTAAACAGGGTGTCCCCCACGATCTCCCCCAGGGAGAAGCCCACAATGTTCCCGTCCACCAGCAGCATGCCGCCCAGCATGTCGTAGAGCTGGTAGTTGTCCAGCACCTCGTGGGTCTTGCGCAGATCCTCGTGGAAGGAGGCGGCCGCCTTGTCCCGCCCGGCGGCGTACCGGTCCAGGAAGGCCTTCACCGCCGGGACGTCCTCCTCTGTGATCACCCGGAAGGACCAGTTGCCGTAGGTTTTCAGGAACTTGTTCACATGGTTGCGCTGGCCGCTGAGCTTCTTGCCTCGGAAGTACTTCAAATCCTCCGCCCGGTACAGGTAGTCAAAGGCATCCCGGTTGGAGATGGCGGCGCTGTTGGGAAAAAACTCCTGGAGGCGGTCCAGCTCGTCCTTGGGCACCGGGTAGAAGGAGATGGGCATGCCCCGGCGGCAGCAGTAGTCGGCGATCTGCCGGTAGTGCTCCCGGCGTCCGCCTCCCAGGGGCAGGGTAAAGGTGCTCCCCAGGCCGGGGTACTCCACCTTGAAGTAGAGGGAGCTGTCGTAGATGGCCCACTCCGTCTTGTACATATCCCGCCACATCATCACCGTGCCGGGGGTGGTGTCACAGATCCGGCTTCCGCTGTACCCGAAATAATCGCGGAGCTTGGGCAGGTCTTCTAGCTGCAGGGGGTTAAATTCAAGCATACATTCCAATCCTTATTTGTTTATTTGTGTTCTATTGTATCCGCGAGGCGGCCGAAATACCAACCTGTCACTCCATTTTTCTTCATCAGGCAGCCCCGGCTGGTGCGGGCCACCAGGGAGAGCCGGTCCCCCGGCTCCACAGGCAGGCGGTAGTCGGTGGAGTCCTCGCACCACAGCCTCTCCCCGGTGCGGCGCAGGTAGGAGGTGAGGATGTACAGCTCCCGGCCGCTCTCCAGATGGCGGCACCGGGAGAGCTCCTCCCCCGGCTCCAGCAGCTCCAGGTCGGCCCGGCCCCAGCGGATGTTGATGGAGTCCTGGGACGGCTCCTGGCGGTCCAGGGCGGTGTACACCTCCAGCCCGTCATAGGCCTGCCAGGAAAAATCCTCCGACTCCTCTGAGGGGAGAATCAGGGCGTTGAGCTGCCCGTCCGCCTTGAGCACACAGCCCCCGTCGATGGAGATGATCTTCCGGTCATAGTCAAACAGGGGGGCGGCAGAGGGGACCTTGGGGTTATAGAGGGTCACTGGCCAGTGTCCCACGATGACGTACTTGGAGAAGGAGTGCCCCTGTCCCCGGAAGTCGTCGTTTTTCATGCACTTCCACCGGTCCAGGGTCTCCATATGCTCCAGGGAGGGCACCCCTCCGTGGACGAACACCAGGTGCTCCGTCTCCAAAATGGTGGGCAGTCCGGCCAGCCAGGCATGGATCTCCGGATAGCGCTCCCGCAGGGCGGCGCGCAGGCCGGGGAAGTCCATCCAGTCCTCAAAGCCCATCTCATCGGCCAGCTGACGGATGGTGCTCTCCGGGTGCTGGGGGAGGTAGCTGGCGTAAAACCGGCCGTCCAGCTCGTCCGTCTCAAAGAAGCGGAACACCAGCCCGTCGCAGTTGCCGCAGATGGGGTACACCGTGTGGGTGCGGGAGAGCTCCATCATATACCGAAGCAGGGCCAGGCTGTCCCGCCCCTTCTCCAGCATGTCCCCGTCCAGCACCAGGATATCCTCCGGCGTGAACCGGACTTTTTGGAGCAGCCCCCGGAAGAAGGGCAGATTTCCATGGATGTCGCTCACCGCCAGGATGCGGCGGCCGGCGGCAAATTCCGGGTGGATCACACGGGCGGTATTCTCCAAGAAAACTCTCTCCCTTCTCCAAAACATTGCCCTCCCCCCTCCGTCGGAGCGGGCGGAGGCGCGCCATTCAGCATGGAAATCATATCACAGACTTGCGGGAGCCGCAAGGGATAGGAGGCAGAATTTCCCGACAAACAAGGTGGGAAAATTCGTTTTTTGCACAAAAAGAGCCTCTCCGCACCCCAAAAGGTGCGGAGAGGCGGAATCAGTTCCGTTTCAGCGGTAGAAGTGGTGGCTGCCGATGGCGGCATAGTAGGTCCGGTTCTGGGTGATCCAGCTGCCGGCGGACACCGCGGGGGCAAAGAAGTAGAGGCTGTCCCCCGCCACCTCCGCCCCCTCCAGGCACAGCTTGGCCGCCAGAACGGAGGAGGCCACGGGCTCCTGATAGATGGTCCCGTTGGCCACGGGGGTGAACTGGACGGCGTACTGGCTGTCAAACACCACCTCTTTCACCGTATCCGGGAACTGGTCCGACTCGGTCCGGTTGAGGACCACATTGCCCACGGCAATCTGCCCCACCAGGGGCTCCCCCCGGCTCTCGGCGGAGATGATCCGGGAGAGCCAGTACAGGTCCTCCTGGTCATAGTCCGCCTGGGGCGGGACCGCGCCCCAGGTACTCAGGGCGGCGGTAGAGCCGTCCCAGGTGAGGGAGGAACCGCTGGCGTCGGCCAGTACCCGCAGGGGGAGGACTGCCCGCCCGTTCACCACCCGCACCGTCTCGGCCACATAGAGGCCCCGCTCATTGGACCACACGTAGATGGCCCCCGGAGTGGCCTCCAGGTCCAGTCCCCCTCCGTCCACCTGGGCGGAGGTGCCGTCCCAGCTGAGGCTGCGCCCGGTCTCCCGGCTGAAAGCCGCCAGGGTGACATAGCTGGTCCCGTTTTCGATCCAGGCCTCGCCGGCGCCCAGGGACGTTCCATCAATTTCTATGGCTGCGCCCACAGCGCCCGCAGATGTGGTCATCATCAGGGCGGCCAGCACGCCGGCTGCCCCTGTTCTCCATCTGTGTTTCATCGTGGGTATATACTCCTTTGGGTTTATTTTCCGCGGTTTTCCAAAAACCTCGAAATACACCCAAATTGTAACGGACCGGGTGTCAAACCGCAAGCTGTAAGTCCTGGAGCACCAGAAGGTGGAAAAGAGGCGGGGCTATCCCCGCCTCTATGCTGGCCGTGAAATTATTCCGCCTCCACCGGCAGAGTAATGTCCCCCACCGTAACGCTCTCCACGGTGGACAGATCCAGGATCTCCTCAAAGACCCGCCCCTTCTGACAGACGGTCTTCCCGTCCTCCGGACGGATTCCGCCGCCATTGCCGCTCAGATCCAGCGCCGTCCCGTCGGTAAAGTTCACGGTCACGGGCAGGGACTCAAAGAAGCGGTAAGACTGCTCCCGGTCATGTTCACCCATCTGGCCGTCCGCCTGATCCTGGTGGTCCCAGACCAGCTCCTCCCAAACCGTGTAGTCCACCTGGATGGACAGGGGAGAGAGGGTCACCCCGTCCAGAGTGGCCTCCATGCCGTTGAGCTGGAAGGTCTGTCCGGCGTCCAAGCTCACGCCGCTGTCCGGGAAATCAAACTGGAAGCGAATCTTCCACTTCCCCTCCGCCAGCAAGGTTCTGTCCTGAATGTCCTTCCCCCGCAGGTACAGATTCTGGAAAGTGGCGGTGGCCGTCCCCGGCTCAATGGGGGTATCCGCCGTCATCATCTCCACGTACTGAATGGCGTTGTCGGCGGGGTCGGCGTCGTAAAAGTAGGCGGTTCCGTGGCTGCCTCCGAGCATCCCAATAAATGTGTCGGACTGGTCAAAGGTCAGAGGCAGCGGTCCGTCCACTCCCCCCAGCGGGGTCAGATCCTCCGCCAGGGGCCGCCCGTCGTCTCGGGTGATGGAGTACACCACGGCATAGCTGTAGGTGTCCCCGATGATGGCGTCGGCGGTGATGGTCACGCCGTTGTCTGTGTCACTGGCCCCGATGGGCACCCCCATCCGGTCCATGATCTCCGTCTGGGCGGGGGAGTCTCCAAATATAGAGGCAAACACCTCCCCCGCCGGGGTGAGGGTGACGGCGGCCCCCACGCCCATGGTCATCAGCAGGGCGGCCGCCACGCCCACGGTCACGGTGCGGCGGATGGAGCGCACCTTCCCGCTCCCCCGGCTCTCTCCCGCCGTCAGGCGGTCCACCATGGCGTTCTTCTCCTCACGGGTAAAATGCAGCTCATCCAGAGACTGGCGATAGGTTTTCATGCAAATCCCTCCTGTTCCAGGTGTGTGCGCAGCTTCTCTCTGCCCCGGCTGAGCTGGGTGGCCACGGTGGCCGGCTTCTCCCCCAGCAGCTGGGCAATCTCATTGGCGGAGTACCCCTCGTAGTAGTACAGATAGATAACCGTCCGGTACTTGGGGGGGCAGCAGGTTCACCGCCGCCAATAGGCTTCCCTCCTCCGCCTCCGGGGCGGGGACGGCCCGGGCCGCCTCCAGGTCCACCGTGGTCCTGCGCCAGTGGCTCTTCAGCTGGTCCTTGCAGAGGTTGACGGCGGCCCGGATGATCCAGGCCCGCTCGTGCTCCGGGCTCTCAAACTTCCGAGGCTTCTCCAGCAGCCGGAGGAACACTGTCTGACAGATGTCCTTGGCGTCCTCGGTGCTTTTCAGATAGGTATAGCTCAGGCGCAGGATCAGATCGGAGTAGGTCTCCACCAGCCGCTCCGCCTCGGCCCGGTCGATGTGTGATCTCAAATGCTTCACCTTCTTTGCAGGTGTGTTCTTCAAAAGCGCTTTCACCTAGAATACGAATGAGGCGGGGGAAATCTGACAGGGGCGGGAAAAATTTTGCCGCGTACGGTGTCTGTGGAGACAGCTCCGTCTGTCCGCCCGAAACGCCCTTGCCTCTCCGGCTCCACACATCAGCTTCCTCACACTGCTGGGCAAAAGGGGGCGGCCCCATGGGCCGCCTCGCAGGAATTCCTCTTTTCCCGCAAAAACTCCCCAGAGCAAAAACTCTGGGGAGTTTCCCGGTCACATCTTCACGAATTTGTCTTTGGGAGCCCGGCAGATAGGGCACCGGTAGTCGTCGGGCAGGGTCTCCCGCTCGGCGATATAGCCGCAGATGGTGCACCGCCAGGCCACCTCCTCCACGATCCGGACCACCGTGGCCGCCGCAGGGGTGGCGCCGCCCTCGCCCCGGTAGTCGTCCAGGGTCATGGCCGGTCCCTCGCCCAGCACCTCGGCCTCGGTGGCCTCACACACAAACAGCACATAGCTGCCCAGGTCCAGCTTGTCCACAATCTTACAGCTGATCCGGGCCAGGGCGTGGTCCTTCACATAGGGGTTGCCCGCCCCGTCGGTCTCCACCTGGAAGCCCTCGTACTTGTCCACTACACGGCCGGACTTATAGCCGAACAGATCCACCAGCTCCTTGGGAGTCCCGCGCTCCAGCACAGTGGCCGCGAAGCTGCCGGCGGCCTCCACCGCCTTATAGGTCTCGTTACTCTTGTTCAGGCTCAGAGAGAACTTGGCCGGATTGGTAGAGGTGATCTGGTGCAGGGAGTTGACCACACACCCCTGGTACTTCCCATCCAGCACGGAGCCCACTAAAAACAGGCCGTAGTTGATTCGGTTGAATGCCTTGCGGTTCATGAAAAGACCTCCTTACACGATCATAAATCTTCCCCGTTTTCTTAATAAGAATAATTATTATTATTCTAGTGTGACTATACTATATTTTTCCCGCTCTGTCAAGATTTTTATGTCCGTTTTTGCAAAATAAAAACCAGCGTCCGCATTTCCCTGCAGACGCTGGCGTCTCATTAAATATCCTGGCTGATTCCAGATCCTGTGTCTTCTTCCTCCGACGCTCCATCCTGGCTGGACGCCACATCCTGTGAGGGCTGAGTCCCCTCGTCATCCCCGCTGTCCTCCGGCGGAAGCTCCCCATCCCGGAAGAACCGCAGATTCAGGTCCACATTGCCGGAAATGCCGGGCACCTTCCCGCTGGAGGTATACTGCCACATGTCAAAGTCATAGTAAAACGAGGGGTAGTCGGTGTACTGGGCCAGCCAGAAGGGATAGTCCAGCAGCTGGCTCAAGTCCAGGTTGTTGTAGGCCAGATTCTGATAGAAGTAGATCATCGCCTCGTAGCCCGCCGCCTCAATATCCGCACAGAAGGCGTTGGCCATGCTGCACAGGAGGTCGGTGTCCGGAATGGTCTGAGTCCGGGAACCGGCGTAGTTCTGCCGCTCCCAGTCGAAGACCACCGGATATGTAATGCGGTAAGGCGCGATCTGCTCGATCACATAGGCGGCCTCCTGCCGGGCCTCCTCCACGGTAATGGCCTGGGAGAAGTAGTAGATTCCCACATCCAGACCGGCGTCCAGAGCCCCCTGTACATTGTTGAGGAACTGGGTGTCGCCCCGCATGTTGCCCTCCATTCCATAGCCCCGGTATCCCACCCGGATCATGGCAAAGTCAAAGCCGGCGTCCGCCACATGCTGCCAGTCAATGGTTCCCTGATGGACGGATACATCCACACCCTTGGTCACGTAGACTCCATCCTCCGTATAGGTGATGTACCCGTTCTCATCCTTGGAAAAGCCCTCCGGGTCATAGGTGTTGACCGGGACGTCCTCCAGAATATCATAGTAAGCTCCCTGGAACAAAATCTGCTCCCCATAGGTGTGGACCCGGTCCACCTGCCAGACAATCACGCTGATCTCTGCCCGGGTGATGGACTGATCCGGTAAAAAGACGGTCTCACCGTCCTCCTCGCTTCCCGTAATGATTCCCAGCTCATACAGGGCGGTCAGATATCCGTTGTCCACATCCGAGAAGGGCGAGCGCTCCGAGGAGGGCTCCACCCCCAGGGCCCTGGCCGCCAGTTCCGCCACCAGGACACGGGCCATAGGCTGGTCCAGGTCACCGATCTGCTCCCGGGTGAGATAACCCTGAGACACCGCGTAGTCCGCATAACCGCTGGCCCAGTGATCTCCGGTTGCGGCAAGATCCCCGCTGCCCGCCGCTTTCAGCACCATAACCAGAGCTGCGCCAGAGGTCAGGGGATCATTGGCCCCGAACAGTCCGTTTCCATAGCCGTCAATCATCCCCCGGCTGTTCAACACCGCCACATAATCATAGTACCAGTCGTCCTCCTGGACGTCGGAAAAAGAACTCACATATCCGCTTGGCACGCTCAAGCGGTAAGGCGTGGCCGCCGCCAGGGCCGGCTGCACACCAACCGCCATCATCAAAGCAAGCGCCGCGGCGCAGCTACCAACTCGTTTCCACTGCATATTGCTCCGGATACCTCCATTCATTTCAGATCGCCTCAATCTCACGGGTTTACCGTAATGAAGCTATTATAGCAAACTCCTGAATTCGACACAAGAGGCATTTCTTGTCTCTCTCAAAAGACGAAGGTCCCACCCCTACGCAACTCATATGAAAAGAAAAAAGACGGACAGCAAACTGTCCGTCCTTTTGTGTTGGCACTACCTATCTTTCCGGCCCGTCTCCAGGCAAGTATTTTCGGCAGAAGCGAGCTTAACTTCCGTGTTCGGAATGGGAACGGGTGGACCCTCGCCCTAATCAGCACCAACTTACTTTCTTTTGAAAAAGAAAGTAAGCAAAGAAAACTTCATACTTCCTTCTACAAGAAGAGATCCGTACCTTTTTCTCTCCTTACCGTCTTTTTCAACAGCAAGTATTTTATCAAATTTTCTTCTCACTGTCAAGAACTTTCTCTGTCCTACAAAAGGCTCAGTATAAAGTTCTTTTTGCCTACTTTTTCTTTCAAGAAAAAGTAGGTGGTGACCCGTACGGGAATCGAACCCATGTTTGCGGCGTGAGAGGCCGCCGTCTTAACCGCTTGACCAACGGGCCTTGTGGTGCGCCTTCAGGGATTCGAACCCGGGACCCACTGATTAAGAGTCAGTTGCTCTACCAACTGAGCTAAAGGCGCATACTTTCTTTTGAAAAAGAAAGTATGCAAAGAAAACTTTGTCCTCGTTCTCTTGTACGCTCTCTTTTTCTCCAGAGGGTGGGCGCTTTGTCTGCACCTTCAAAACCGAACAGTGAACCTCGCAAGTCCTCACTCACAAGCGCCTGCATTTCTTTTCTTGCCTGAACCTCTCAGGTCAAGCCCTCGGCGGATTAGTATCGGTCAGCTCAACACATTGCTGTGCTTACACCTCCGACCTATCAACGTCATAGTCTACGACGCGCCTTACTCCTCGAGGGATGAGAGATCTTATCTTAGGGGGAGTTTCACGCTTAGATGCTTTCAGCGTTTATCTCGTCCAGACGTAGCTACCCAG
>ENA-UOIV01001238-UOIV01001238.1-human-gut-metagenome-genome-assembly--contig:-C59-NODE-1238-length-22506-cov-6.196205_pt1 | contig 22506 bp, 23 predicted proteins | sample MGYA00242333_ERZ723880 | MGnify/ENA metagenome assembly ERZ723880 | reverse complement strand
GGCATGGCGGAAACCTTCAGCGGCAACAAGGGCAGCGTCACCATCATCGGCGCCGTGTCCCCCCAGGGCGGCGACTTCTCCGAGCCGGTCACCCAGAACACCAAGCGGTTCATTCGCTGCTTCTGGGCGTTGGACCGGGGCCTGGCCTATGCCCGGCACTTCCCCTCCATCCACTGGATGAACTCGTACTCCGAGTACACCTCCGATCTGAAGCCCTGGTATGACGAGAACGTAGGCCCAGAGTTTGACAAGTGCCGCCGCCGGGTGGTCAACCTGCTGCGGGAGGAGAGCCAGCTCATGGAGATCGTCAAGCTCATCGGATCGGATATCTTGCCCGAGGATCAAAAGCTCACCATCGAGACCGCCCGAGTCATCCGGGTGGGCTTCCTCCAGCAGAACGCCTACCATGCGGTGGACACCTATGTGCCCCTTCCCAAGCAGCTGAAGATGATGCAGACCATCCTGCGGCTGTACGACGGGGTGAAGGAGGCGGTGGACCGGGCCATTCCCCTGAGCCAGTTTACCGCCACCGGCGTGTTTGACAGCCTGGTGAAGATGAAATACGAGATTCCCAATGACGACCTGTCCGGCTTTGCCAGATACGAGCAGGAGATTGACGCGGCGCTGGCCAAGGTCAACGCCGCCAACAGCTGAGGTGATAGCATGAGATTGGAATATACCGGCCTTTCCGACCTGTCCGGCTCCCTGGTGGCGGTCCAGGGAGTATCCGGCGTGGCCTACGACGAGCTGGCCGAGCTGACCATGGACGACGGCTCCCGCCGCTACGGACGCGTCATCCTCATCGAAGGGGACCGGGCGGTGCTCCAGGTGTTTGAGGGTACCCGGGGCATTTCCCTGGAAAACGTGCGCACCCACTTTACCGGCAAACCCATGGACATCGCCCTGTCCAAAGAGATGCTGGGCCGGGTGTTCGACGGGGCGGGGCGGCCTATCGACGGGCTGGGTGAGCTTTACCCCGACGAGCGGCGCAACATCAACGGCTCCGCCATCAACCCGGTGAGCCGCCAGTACCCCAGAAGCTGTATTTACACCGGCATCTCCGCCATCGACGGCACCGCCACCCTGATCCGGGGGCAGAAGCTGCCTATCTTCTCCGGTGCCGGCATGGCCCACAACGAATTGGCCGCCCAGATGGTGCGCCAGGCCCATGTAGCGGGGGACGACGGGGAGTTTGCCATCGTATTCGCCGCCATGGGCGTCAAGAACGACACCGCCGAGTTCTTCCGCCGGAACTTTGAAGAGGCGGGGGCCCTCCAGCGGGTGGTCATGTTCCTGAATCTGGCCTCCGACCCCATCATCGAGCGTATCCTCACCCCTCGGTGTGCCCTCACCGCGGCGGAGTATCTGGCCTTTACCCACGGCTACCATGTGCTGGTGGTGATGACGGACATGACCTCCTACTGTGAGGCGGTCCGTGAGTTCTCCTCCTCCAAAGGGGAGATCCCCTCCCGGAAGGGCTTCCCCGCCTATCTGTACTCCGACCTAGCCTCCCTGTACGAGCGGGCGGGCATGATCCAGGGCAAGCCCGGGTCCGTGACCCAGGTGCCCATCCTCACTATGCCCAACGACGACATCACTCACCCCATCCCCGACCTGACCGGCTACATCACCGAGGGACAGATTGTGCTGGACCGGGATATGGACCAGTCCGGTGTCTATCCCCCCATCAACATCCTGTCCTCTCTGTCCCGCCTGATGAAGGACGGCATCGGCGAGGGCTTCACCCGGGCGGACCACCCCTCCCTATCCAACCAGCTGTTTGCCGCCTACTCCAAGGTGAAGGACGCCCGGAGCCTGGCCAGCGTCATCGGTGAGGATGAGCTGAGCGATACCGACAAACGCTATCTGGAGTTTGGAAAGGCTTTTGAACAGTATTTTGTCCAGCAGAGCGACCAAGAGGACCGATCCCTGGAGCAGACGCTGGAGCTGGGCTGGGCTCTGCTGTCCATCCTGCCCCGAGGCGAGCTGGACCGGGTGAGCGAACAAGAGCTCAACGAGCACTATCACGAGAGGGCCTTTTCTGCGGTTGCCAGCGGCGGAACTCTATAACGGCTCCGCTGGTGCCCTTGTCGCAGGAGATTGTCCTGAACGGCGGCCCGAATAGCCGCTAGGAACGATCACATGGAAGGGGGTGGCCTCATGGCCGCTGTACTGCCTACAAAAGGCAATCTGATGGCCGCCAAGCGGTCCCGGACTCTGGCACAAACAGGCTATGAGCTGATGGACCGAAAGCGCAACATCCTAGTCCGGGAGATGATGGAGCTGATGGACTCCGCCTCCCAGCTTCAGAGGGAGATCGACCAGGTGTTCAGCCAGGCCTATGCCGCCCTGGCCCGAGCGCATATTGAGCTGGGGCTGTGCGACCACATTGCCGAGGGCGTGGTCCCGGACGACAGCTTGGATATCCGCTGGCGCTCGGTGATGGGGGTAGAACTGCCTCACATCCCAGACAACAGCCCTCCGCCCCGGCCGGAGTACAGCATGGTATACACCTCCCCAGCCTTGGACGAGGCGTATATCCAGTTCCAAAAGGTGAAAGACCTGACCCGCCGGATGGCGGAGATTGAGACCTCAATTTACCGCCTGGCCCAGTCGATCAAAAAGGCCCAGAAGCGGGCCAACGCTCTAAGAAACATCGTGATCCCCGGCTTTGATTCCACGATCCGGACCATCACGGAGGCTCTGGAGGAAAAGGAGCGGGAGGAATTTGTCCGTTTGAAGATCATCAAGCGCCAGACGGGAAAGGACTGACCGGACTTTAGCGCCGGTAAAACAGAAGAAAACGCGCAGGCCCCTGTGATCCCACAGGAACCTGCGCGTTTTTTGCCTGTCAGAGAAGGGAAATAAGGTCAGTCCCGGACTGCTTCTCCAAAAAACCGGATTGGGCCATGGAAACCATGTCCCCTTCCACGATGACCAGGTGGTCCACCAAGTCTACATCCATCTGTCGAAGCAATTTTTTTAGCTCCTGGGTACTGGTTTTGTCCGCGGAAGAGGGGATGGCGATGCCGGACACATGGTTGTGAGCCAGTACCACCTTGGATGCGTTGTCAGCCATGGCATACTCCACTACCTTTCGCGTGAGAATGGGCACCTGGTCCACAATACCCTCTCCCAGCTTGTGGCAGCCCTTTAGTCTGCCCTTGCCGTCCATGCACAACAGATAGCAAAGCTCTACCCGGGCCCCAAAGAAGTAAGGCTGGAGCAATTCGTAGTAATCCTCTGGTTGTTCCAGCTGCTCCAGCTTTACTTGGTCGGCCAGATAGCGGGCGGCAACGGCGGGGATAAGTTGGATGAGTGCGGCGGTGTTAGGGCCGACCCCCTTGACTTTGAGCAGTTCGTCATAAGGGGCCAGGAATACCCCGGAAAGAGTGACGAACCGGTTGATCAAAGCATGGGCCAGCGGGTTGACATCCCCTTGAGGAACTGCGTAAAACAGCAGCAGCTCCAGTACCTTATGGTCTGGCATCCCGGCCAGGCCGCGGGCCAGAAATTCTTCCTTCACCCGCTGGCGGTGGCCGGTATGAATAGACTTGCCTGCCGGATTCTTATTACCGTGCGCCATAGGTGGTCAGATAAGCCTCCATCCGCTCCCGCAGATCGTCGTCGATGTACACCTTGCCGTCCACCGGCTGGTTATGCAGGCAGTCGATTACTTCCCGGATGGTGACAATAGGATAGACCTGGATACCATAGTCCTCCCGCAGCTCATCCAGGGTGGTACAGTCCCGGGTGCCCCGCTCCATCCGGTCCACGGAGACGAACAGGGCGCGGATGTTCACGTCCGCCACATGCTTGAACAGTTCGATGGACTCCCGAACAGCGGTGCCAGCGGTGACCACATCCTCCACGATGGCGATGTCGTCACCCGCCTGAGGCTGATAGCCCACCATAACGCCTCCTTCGCCGTGGTCCTTGGCCTCTTTGCGATTGAAGCAGTAGGGCAGGTCCCGCCCATAATTGCGGTATAGGGAGGCAGCTGCGGTCACCGCCAGGGGGATGCCCTTGTAGGCTGGACCAAACAGGGCTGTGATGCCTTGAGGCATATTCTCCTGAATACAGGCGGCATAATAATCCCCCAGCCGGGCGGCCTGAGCGCCGGTTTTGTAGTTGCCCGTATTAACGAAATAAGGTGTCTTACGGCCGGATTTCGTGGTAAAGTCCCCGAAGGTGAGCACGCCGGAGCGCACCATAAAGTGGATAAATTCTTCCCGGTAAGTCATCGCAATCTCTCCCGACTGTCGTATTTTGTCGCATCCGATTATAGCATGTTTCCAAGTTGTACACAAGCGGAAAACACACGGTTTTTGGCGGTGAGAAAAAAGGATTTCCTCTGCAAACAGAGGAAATCCAGTGGCAAAGGGATCAGATTTTCATAAGATGGGCAAAGGGGGGGCTGACATGGACCGGGAACGGATCAACCTATGCGGGCAGTTGGCGGAGGTGGACCAGGCCATGGGCTTTATCCTGGCGATCATCGCCGGGGTGGCTCTGTCCTTCACCGCGACAGGACTTCAGCGCAGCGCCCTGTGCGCCGCCATTCAGGGGCAGGCGGCGGCCGCCCCTGCGGTCTATCCCCTGCGCCATGTGGCCAACAGCCTGGTGGTAGGGGCGCTGGGGTTCTTCCTGTGCCTAGCCGTCAAAACATGGCGGCAGACTGACCCGGCAAACTGTGCCGCCGCCCGATCGGCCCGGTCAAATCTGACAGCCTCGGCGCTGGTGCTGGCGGCTGCCCTGATCCGCTTTCAGGACACGGAACTCAGCGTCGGCCAGTGTACTCAGTCTGGGGACGAAACACCCGGTTGAAATCCCGGGGCGTCTTGGCGGTGAAGGTGATGGGCAGTCCGGTGGCAGGGTGGACAAAGGACAGCTCATTGGCATGCAGGCACAGCCGTCCGATGGGGTTGGTATGGGCGCCGTACTGCTTGTCCCCGGCGATGGGGCAGCCCAGCTCCTTCATGTGGACCCGGATCTGGTTTTTCCGCCCGGTGTCGATGGAGATGTCCAGCAGGGAGTAGCCGCCCCCCGATTTGAGCACCTGGTAATTGGTGACGGCTTCCTTGGCCCCGGGGCCGGGGGCTCCGGAGAAGATCATGTGGGTTCTGGTCTCTACCAGATAGGAGCGGATGGTGTCCCGGTCCGGCTGGGGCGTCCCCTCTACCAGCGCCCGGTAGCCCCGGCGGGTGATGATCTCGTTCCACTTGGTCTGGAACAGCTCCTTCGTCTCCAGGTCCCGGGCGAACATGAGCACCCCGGAGGTGTCCCGGTCCAGACGGTGGAGAACATAGATCCGGTTGTCGATGTGCTGGCTCTTCACATAGTCGGTGACTATGTGATAGGCGGTGCGGGTCTTTTCCTTGTCGGTGGCTACGCTGAGCAGCTTGGCCGGCTTGTTGACCACAATGAGGTGCTCGTCCTCATAGAGCAGAGGGAAGGGGAGCGCACCGCTTTTAGGGGCGGGGACGGACAGAATGGTGACCACCTGGCCGGGAGCCAAAGGCGTGTCGAACTGGGAGGTGGGCCTGCCGTCCACGGTGACCAGCTTACGGGAGAGCAGGGATTTGACGTTGTTGCGGCTTTTGCCCTTGATGTGGACAAGCAGAAAGGGCAGCAGGGTGGTGGCCTCAGAGACGGTATAGCTGCTCTCACGGTCACGGTCCCGGCGTTGGAACGTGGTTTTCATGGTCATCCCGCCTTGTGTAATAGAGTGAGAAAAGTATATCATGGTTTGCCAGAAATGTCACGGGGGAGATGCCCCTCTCACGAATGTAGCCCCAGCAGAACCGCCTCGGCCACCTTCACGCCATCCACAGCGGCAGAGGTGATGCCTCCGGCATAGCCCGCCCCCTCCCCGCAGGGATACAGCCCCTCCAGGCCGGGAGACTGGTAAGCAGCGTCCCGAAGGATGCGCACTGGGGAGGAAGAGCGGGTTTCCACCCCGGTGAGGACGGCGTCCGGGTGGGCAAAGCCCCGGAGCTTCCGGTCAAAGACAGGCAGGGCCTGTTTTAAGGTGTCCAGCACATAGCTGGGCAGCGCACCGTCCAGACTGCCCCAGGTCACGCCGGGGCGATAGGTGGGCAGGACGGAGCCGGGGCCGGCGGAGGGCCGGCAGGCCAGAAAGTCCCCCACCCGCTGGGCGGGGGCGAAGAAGCAGGGGGTGCCGGGCTGGTACAGGGGGGGCAGGCCGCCGGTCCCTATATCCCAGGCTGCCCGCTCCCATTTCTCCTGGAAGCGCACCCCGGCCAGCGGGTCGTTCCCGCCGAAGTCGGCGGGACCCACTCCCACCAGGAACCCGCCGTTGATGTTGCCCCCATCCCTGGCCCGGAGGGACATGCCGTTGGTGACCACCTGGCCATAGCCGCTGGCGGCGGCCACCACCTGGCCGCCGGGGCACACGCAGAAGGTGAAGGCGGACCGGCCGTTGGGCAGGTGGCAGGCCAGCTTGTAGTCCGCTGCGGGCAGCTTGTCCCAGAAGGCACCGAACTGGGCCTGGCTGATGCTCTCCTGACAGTGCTCGATGCGCACGCCGATGGCGAAGTTCTTGGCCTCCATGGGTAGGCCGAAGGCAAAGAGCATTTGGAAGGTGTCCCGGGCGGAGTGGCCGGGAGCCAGCACCAGAGCCTGGCAGGGCAGCTCGTAGGGCCCCGTCTCCGTCATGACGGTGAGGCTGGACAGCCGCCCGCCTCGGGCAGTCAGGCCCCACAGCTGGTGCTCAAACCGGATATCCGCCCCCAGCGCCAGCAACTCTCCCCGGATGGATTTCACCACCTGCCGCAGCACGTCGGTGCCGATATGGGGCTTATGGGAATAGCGGATGTCCTCCGGCGCGCCGTGGGACACAAAAGTGTCCAGCACATGGCCGATGCGGACGTCGTGGATGCCGGTGGTGAGCTTTCCGTCGGAGAAGGTGCCCGCGCCCCCCTCGCCGAACTGCACGTTAGAGGACTGGGAGAGCGCTCCGGTGCGCCAGAAGTGCTCCACGTCAGCGGTGCGCTCGTCCACATCTCGGCCCCGCTCCAGCACGATGGGGGACAAGCCCGCCCGGGCCAGGGTAAGGGCGGCGAACAGCCCGGCCGGTCCCATCCCCACCACCACCGGGGGGTGGGAAAAGGTGCGGGCGGCGGCGGGGGGCTGGTAGGGCCGTTCCTCCCACGGAGCGACCCCCTTGGGGGCGCGGCGGAGGATGCGGGCCTCCCCCCGGACCGCCGCCTTGATCGAGCAGACCAGGTGGACGTCCTGTTTTTTCCGCGCGTCGATGGACTGCCGGGTGAGGGTCAGCTCCACAATGTCCTCCGGGCGGACGCCTAGGGCCTTGGCGGCCTTTTCTTTCAGCTCCGCCTCGCCCGCGCCCACGGGCAGCCGGAGGTTGGATATGGTCAGCATCAGATGGGCCTCCCAGTCATAAAATGCGCCCTCCCGGCGTGGACCGGAAGGGCGCGCTGGAGTCAGTGGGTTCCGTGGAGCAGCTGTTCGCCTGCGGTGTAGATGTCCCCCGCCCCCACAGTGAGGATGAGGTCGCCGGGCTGGGCCAGGCGGCGCAGGGCAGCGGTGACGTCGTCCAGGGTGGGACAGTAGACACTGCCGGGAATCTGCTCGGCCAGGTCCCTGGAGGAGATGCCCAGGGTGTTGGTCTCCCGGGCGGCGTAAATCTCCGCCAGTAGCGTCACATCCGGCTGGCGCAGGACCTTCACAAAATCATCGAACAGCTCGTGGGTACGGGAATAGGTATGAGGCTGAAAGGCGCAGATGATGCGCCGGTAGCCCAAGGTGGCGGCAGTGTCCAGCAGGGCGGCCAGCTCGCCGGGGTGGTGGGCATAGTCGTCGTAGATGCGCGCGCCGTTGTACTCCCCCTTGTACTCGAACCGGCGGCCGGGCAGACGGAAATCCCGCAGGCCCCGCTCCACCGCCTGGCCGGGGACAGCCAGGGCAATGGCGGCCGCAGCGGCGGCCAGGGCGTTTTTCACGTTGTGAAGGCCCGGGACAGACAGCTTCACATGGGCATAGCAGGCGTCGTGGTAGAGGACGTCGAACTGGCCGAAGCCGTGGTCAAAGACCAGGTTGGCCGCGTGGACGTCTCCCCGCTCCACCCCGAAGGTGAGCATGGGTCGCGTCTCTCCGGCCAAGGTGGCCATGGTGTTGGCGTCCTCACAGTTGGCCACGATAAGCCCGCCGGCAGGCACTCGGTCGGCAAAGGCCCGGAAGGAGTGCTCAACGTCCTCCAGGTCCTTGAAGAAGTCCAGGTGGTCGGCCTCAATATTTAGAATGACGGCGATGGTGGGGAAGAAGGACAGAAAGGAGTTGCAGTACTCGCAGGACTCTAGGATGATGGTGTCCCCATGGCCCACCCGGTGGCCGGAGCCAAGCAGAGGCAGGGTGCCGCCGATCATCACCGTGGGGTCCAGGCCGGCGGCCATGATGATGTGGGTGCACATGGAGGTGGTGGTGGTCTTGCCGTGGGTGCCGGAGATGCACAGGGCGTTGCGGTAGTCCCGCATGATGGCGCCCCAAGCCTGGGCGCGTTCGAATACGGGGATGCCGGCAGCGTGGGCGGCGGCGATCTCCGGGTTGTCGTCATGGACGGCGGCGGTGCGGATGACGCAGTCCGCCCCCCGGACGCTCTCGGGCAGGTGGCCGATGGTCACCTGGATGCCCAGGGAACGCAGGTGGGTGACGGCGGCGCTCTCCTGCCGGTCAGAGCCGGTGATGACCATGCCCGCGCCGTGGAGCACCTCGGCCAAGGGCGCCATGGACACCCCGCCGATGCCCACCAGGTGGGCACGCCTGCCAGGCTGCATATAGTCGCGGATGTTGTTGACTGTCATAATATTACCCCATATAATAAACGCGTCAGCGTCAGATTTTGAAATGGAAGCCTGTGACCAGGCTTAAAGCAACTTATTATACTACGGGAAGTTGGAAATGGCAACCTGGAATTTTCCTGAGAAAAGGGGCGGATTGCCCCGGAGGTCTGTATGGAGATGGAGAGGCTGAACATTGGCGCTGTGCCCGCCCTGCGCCTTGGCGCGGGGACGAGGGGCGCATACCTGTTCGTGCATGGAAAGCTGGGAAACAAGGAGGAAGCCGTGGATTTTGCCCGGCGGGCGGAGCCTGCGGGATATCAGGTGGTGTCCATGGACCTGCCTGGACACGGGGAGCGGCGGGACAGCGGGGAGCGGCTGGTGCCCTGGACAGCGGTGCCGGAGATCCGGGCGGTCTATGATTTTCTGAAGGCCCGCTGGGACCATATCTGCCTCCGGGCCAATAGCATCGGGGCGTGGCTGGCCATGGAAGCCCTCCAGGGGGAGGCGCTGGAGCGGGCATTGTTCGTCTCGCCGGTGACGGACATGGAGGGGCTTATCCAAACCATGATGGACTGGGCGGGTGTGACCCGGCGGGAGCTGGAGCGGCGGGGAGAGATTCCAACGGAGTTTGGGGAGACCCTGTCCTGGGAGTACCTGAACTGGGTCCAGGCGAACCCGGTCGCATGGCGTGTGCCCACCGCAATTCTGTATGGGGAGAGGGATACCCTCATCTCCCGCCGGATGCTCAACGCTTTCCTCGGGAAAACCGCGGGCCGGCTTACGGTGGTGAAGAATGGGGAACACTGGTTCCACACCCCGGAGCAGATGGAGAAATTGGCCCGGTGGGAACGGGCAAATCTGTAAGCCCCCAGAGAGAGTATAGGCAGGATCTGGTCCATTTAGACGGGAGGGACGGGCTGTGACGGAAAAAATCCATGTTCCATCAGGCGTAGCCGCCCTGCGGGACGCATTGATCCGGGAGGGGTTCCGGGCCTGCCCGGTGGGGGGCTGTGTCCGGGACAGCCTGCTGGGCCGGACGCCGGAGGACTGGGATATATGTACCTCCGCCCGGCCGGAGCGGATTTTGGCCCTGTTCCCCGGAAGCGTGTCCACCGGAGGCGCTTACGGCACCGTCACCGTGTCCACGGACAGCGGCCCAGTGGAGGTGACCCCCTTCCGCCGGGAGGGAAGCTATGCCGACGGGCGGCACCCGGACCGAGTGTCCTTTGAGGCAAGCTTGGAAGAAGATCTGGCCCGGCGGGATTTCACGGTCAATGCCATGGCTCTGGACGAAAAGGGGGACATCGTGGACCTGTTCGGCGGGCGGGCCGATCTGGAGCGGGGGCTCATCCGGTGCGTGGGCAACCCGGAGGCCCGCTTCCGGGAGGACGCGCTGCGGATGTTCCGGGGGGTGCGGTTCGCCGCCCAGCTGGGATTTGACCTGGAGGGGGAGACGGCTCAAGCGATCCGGCGCTGCGCGCCCCTTGCCGCCCGGCTGGCCCCCGAGCGGGTGGGACGGGAGGTGGAGCGCGCCCTGCTCTCCCCACGGCCCGGCCTGGCGGGAGGGTTTTTCCAGCTCGGACTGATGCCCGGCCTGGCCACCCGATGGCCGGAAGGAGCCTCCGCCCTGGCCGGACTGCCGGCAAAGCGGCTGCTCCGGTGGGCGGGGCTGTGCGCCTGCCTGATGGAAAACGGCATGATCCGGGAAAGCGCTCCCTTTCTCTCCGGTCTGCGGCTGGAGGGAAAGCTGGTCCGCGCCTGCGCCGGCGGGGAGGCGTTGTGGCGTTCCGGCCTGCCCAGGGAGGGGCGGCAATGGCGGCACGCGCTGGCCCGGTGGGGTGCGGCGGCCTGCCAGGCAGCGGCGGCTATGGGGGGCGGGGAGGCGCTGTCGTTGCTGGACCGGACGCTGGCCGCCCGGCCCTGCATCCGGGTGAGGGACCTGGCCCTGTCCGGCGGGGACCTGGCGGCGCTGGGGCTGTCCGGCCCCGGCATCGGCCTGGCCCAGCGGGCGCTGCTGGAGCGGGTGCTGGACCGCCCGGAGGACAACAATCGGGAGACGCTGCGGCAATTTCTGGCGGAGACGGGACATATTTGAACAGCGCCCTGGACACAATGAGGGCGAGGTGATACGGATATGGACCTGTCAAAGCTGTCCAATGAGGAATACGGCCGCTATGTGGGAGAGAAGGAAAAGACCTCCCCGCTGTGGAAGGACCTGATATGGGCCTTTTGTGTGGGCGGGCTGATCTGCGTGGGAGGACAGGCGCTGTCTGAGCTGTACCAGAGCTGGGGGCTGAGCAAGGACGACGCGGGCACCTGGGTGTCCATCACTCTGGTGTTTCTGGCCGCCCTGCTCACCGGCCTGGGTGTGTTCGACGACATCGCCCGCCGGGCGGGAGCGGGCACCCTGGTGCCCATCACCGGCTTTGCCAACGCCATGGTGTCCCCAGCCCTGGAGTTTAAAAGCGAGGGCCTGATCCTGGGGACCGGCGCCCGCCTGTTCACTGTGGCCGGACCAGTGCTGGCGTATGGGATCGGCGCCAGTGTGATCTACGGGCTGATCCTGTGGGTGATGGGACTGTTCTGACCGGCCACGGTGTTGTGGAGGGAGGAGCCACAGCAAAATAGTCGAGCCTTCGCAGGAAAGCGGAAGCGGGCAATATGGAGCTTGCGGCAACAAGGCCGGACCATGTGGACGAAAAAGAAAGGCGGACAGGCAAGCTGTCCGCCTTTTTTTCATATCCTGTCCAGAGGTGATACGGATGGAGCGGAAGGAAAGTCTGCTGGAACGGGCCAGCCAGGCTCTGGAGCTGCCTGGGGACGCCCTGGGCGGCATGCCCCGCATCGAGCTGCTGGGGGATCGGGAGCTGCGCATGGAGGCCCACAAGGGCATCCTGGCCTATGGGGACGAGGAAATCCTCATCTCCGGAGGTAAGCTGGTGGTGCGGGTGCGGGGCAGTGCCCTGGAGCTAAAGTCCATGAACCCCGCCGAGCTGCTCATCACCGGACAGATTCTGTCCCTGGACTTCTCCTGAGCGTATGAAACGGCTGATCAACTGGCTGCTGGGCTATGTGGAGGTACGGGCGGAGGGGGCCTTTCCCGAGCGGCTTTTGAACCTGTGCGCCCAGAACCGTCTGGCGTTCTGGGGGCTGTCTTGGGGGGATGAGACCTCCTTCACGTTCCGCATCCGGCTGAAAGACCTGCCCCGCCTGCGGCAGTATGCCCAGTGGGCCATGTGTGCCCTCCATGAGGCGGGGCGGCGGGGCGGTCTGGCCGCCCTGCTGCGCTGGCGCAGGCGCTGGGGGTTTGTGGCTGGGGCGGTGGTGGCCTTTCTGGCTATGGCAGTGCTGTCCCGGTTTGTGCTGGTGGTGGAGGTGACAGGCAACGAGTCGGTCCCCTCGGCCATCATCCTCTCGGAACTGCAGCGGCTGGGGGTCAAACCGGGGGCCTATGGACCGGCCCTGGACCGGGCCGCCCTGGCCAACGAGGCCCTCATTGCCCTGCCCGAGCTGTCCTTTATGGCCATCAACCTCCATGGCACCCGAATCGAAGTAGTGGTGCGGGAGGCAGAGCAGGTACCGGAGCTGTTGGACGAGGGCACTCCGGCGGACGTGGTGGCCGCCGCCGACGGCATCATCCTGGACATTCACACCTCTGCCGGCCGGGCTATGTTTGCCGACGGGGACACGGTGACCAAGGGGGAGGTGCTCATCTCCGGCGATGTGGAACTGCGCAAGCCCGAGGACAGCGACTATGACATCGGCAAGCTGGTGGTGCGGGCCGCCGGAGAGGTCACCGCGCGGACTTGGCGGACGCTGGAGGCGTCCATCCCCCTCACCGCCCAGGTCAAGGAGTACACCGGGCGGGAGAGAACGCTGTGGTCGGCGGAAATTTTGTGGGGGAGCATTGAATTTTACGGAAACAGTAGCATTTCCTATGAGAAGTATGATAAAATAACCCAGGACCATACTCTCACACTCTTTGGCCGGACCCTTCCCTTCGGGGTGACCCAGGTTACCTGCCGGGAGTACACCCTGTCCCAGCGGGAGGTGGACGTGGAGGCGGCCCGGACCATGCTGGAGGAGGAGCTTCTGCGGCAGCTGGACGCCATCTTGGCCGACAGCCAGGGCCAGGTCCTGCGGACCGACTTTACCGCCCGGCAGGAAAATGGCCTGCTCACCGTCACCATGCTGGCCGAGTGTCAGGAGCAGATCGGCGTGACCGTGGAGCGGGAGGGAGAGACCGGCCGGGTCTATGGAGAAAACGCCGCCGGAGAAGGGGACGGGGAATAGCGCCCCGGCCCAGAGGCGGAGTCCCCGTCTGGGGGCGGCACAAAGGAGCGAAGTGAATGACAGAACAGATCATCAGCATCGAGCGCATGGAGCAGGCGATCAATCTCTTCGGGTTGTTCGATGAGAACATCCGGCTGATCGAGCGGGAGCTGGGAGTGTCGGTGGTTAACCGGGACTCCAACCTGAAGATCAGCGGCGAGGGGGAGAATGTGATGCTGGCCGTCCGGGCCGTGCAGGGGCTGCTGTCCCTGTCCGCACGGGGGGAGGCCATCAGCGAGCAGAACGTGCGCTATATCATCGAGCTGGTGCGCAGTGGCAACGAGGGCAAGATCGCCCAGCTGGCCGGGGATGTGGTGTGCGTCACCGCAAAGGGCAAGCCCATCAAGCCGAAGACACTGGGCCAGAAGCAATATGTCCAGGCCATCAAGAACAACACCGTCACCCTGGGGGTGGGACCCGCCGGCACGGGCAAGACCTATCTGGCGGTGGCCGCGGCGGTGGCCGCCTTCCGGGAAAAGCAGATCAACCGCATCATCCTCACCCGTCCTGCGGTGGAGGCGGGGGAACGGCTGGGTTTCCTCCCCGGCGACCTCCAGAGCAAGGTAGATCCCTACCTGCGGCCGCTGTATGACGCGCTGTTTGACATGCTGGGGGCGGAGACATACCAGAAGTATTTGGAGCGGGGCAACATTGAGGTGGCCCCCCTGGCCTATATGCGGGGCCGCACCCTGGACGACAGCTTCATCATTCTGGACGAGGCCCAGAACACCAGCCGGGAGCAGATGAAGATGTTCCTCACCCGGCTGGGTTTTGGGTCCAAAATCGTCATCACCGGCGATATCACCCAGATCGACCTTCCGGCGGACAAGGTATCCGGCCTAAAGGAAGCCATGCGGGTGCTCAAAGGGGTGGAGGACATCGCCATCTGCCGCTTGGGAGAGGCGGACGTGGTGCGACACGTCATTGTCCAGCGGATCATCAAGGCCTATGAGGAGGACGAGAGCCGGCGGGCCGCGAAGCGGAAGTAAAAGACAGCAAGGGCAGGGCCAGGTTTCGCCTGGCGGCGAGTTCCTTTTTGTGCGCACAAAAAGGGTCCAAAGATCAAAGGCTGGCGCCTTTGAGACGTATTCTCCAAAAACCATTTCTCTTGTATGCGCCAAAAGAAACGGTTTTTGAAATCCAAAGAAAAGCGCTTTCTGGCCCTTTGGTGCAGCCCTCTATCGACCGGCGCGCATGGGAGGACGCTCGAAGCGCCGCTTTCCGCTGCCGCGCCACAGCAGAAGCCCTGTCATGCGGAGCGGCTACCGGACTGCGCCTGGCGGGGCGGGTGTCAGAGCAGCTCCAAGCTGGCGGCAGACATCTGCATCCCCAGACGCACGCCCTGATAAAAGGCCCACAGGCCGTGGGCCTTGACCGGGTCATCACTTATGTGGTCCGGCCAGAACTTCGGGTTGGGTTCTGTAACAAAATAACGGTAAAGGTCCTCGATGATAAGGGGGATCTGCCCATCCATTGTGATACCTTCTTTCTACCATGTAGCCTTATTATATCATGACACTAGTGCCGTGTCAATAGGAGGACACCATGATATTTAACGAAAGACTGAGATTATTAAGAGAAGAGAGACAGTTGACCCAGGAAAAAGTAGCAAGAGGGATGGATATGCCGGTGAGAAGCTATCAGCGGCTGGAGTTGAATGGCAAGACCCATTATGACACGCTTATCAAGATCGCGGATTTTTATGATGTGTCTGTGGACTGGCTCATGGGCCGCACGGATGTGCGGGAAGTCAACCGATAAGGGCGGACCGGCGCATTTCAGTAGACAGACCGTGGTGAGATGTGGTACAGTAGGACGATAGCGCGACGGGAAGCGGGCCGCAAGACGCACAGACCAGGCGTGTAGCCGTAGTTTGGCACAGCTTCTACAAGCGCCAATGTAGCGGCAGCGGAAAGAGACGGTTTGCGCATCGGCTTACCTCAACGCCGGATGGGGTGGGGTGCGCTCCTTATCCTGCTCTCCCGTAGAACGGGGGTCCGGGGGAAAGGACGCTAAGGACCTAGGCCCCGCCTTTTGGGGCCGTAGTCCGTCCGCGGCCGTCCCCCGGCGTGCTTTTGCCTTCTTTTCGCACGCACGAAAAGAAGGTCGCCGGCAGGCGAAGCCTGCCCCCGCCGGAGCATCCGGCAGAACACGACAGAAAAGAGTGGATGAAACATGATGGACCATGATATCATCATCGCCTCGGAGGTGGACGTGCCCGAGGGGATGGAGGAACAGCTGCGGAAGGTCATCCTAGCCGCCCTGGCCGCCCAGGGAGTGGACCAGGGGTGCGAGATCAACGTGATGCTCACCGACGACGGGGGCATCCGCCGGGTGAACCAGGCCATGCGGGGGGTGGATGCGGCCACCGATGTGTTGTCCTTCCCCATGTTCGACATGCCTGCGGGCAGCCTGCCCACCCCCGGCTGGTCCGACCCGGACACCGGACTCATTCCCCTGGGGGACATGTGCATTTCCCTGGAGCGTGCCCAGGCCCAGGCCCAGGAGTACGGCCACAGCCTGGAGCGGGAGCTGAGTTATCTGGCGGTGCACTCGGTGCTCCACCTGCTGGGGTATGACCATGTGGACGAGGGTCCCCAGAAGGCCCAAATGCGGGAGCGGGAGGAGGCCATTTTGAGCCGGCTGGGCATCACCCGGGAATAGGACCGGGGGAAGGGCGGCCGTTCTCACGGCTGATGCCTGTGTGTCAGTGAAAAAAGAGAAAGAGAGGAAACATTCTGTGACTGTTTGGGAAAAACGTCTGCCCGGTATCGGGCTTTGTCTGGCCATCGCTCTGGTGGCCTGGTTCGTGGTGGAGCTGCTGCCCGTGCTGGAGGTGATGGGTTCAGCGGTGCTGGCCATCCTCATCGGCATGGTGGGCTGCGCCGTGATTAAAAACAGGGCCGCTGTCCGGGAGGGAGTGAAGGACGGCGTGGCCTTCACCTCCAAAAAGGTGCTGCAATACGCGGTCATCCTCCTGGGCTTCGGGCTGAACCTGCGGCAGATCGGCCAGGTGGGCCTGACCAGCCTGCCCATCATCCTGTGCACCATCTCCACCGCCCTGATCGTGGCTTTCCTCATGTCCAAGGCGCTGCACGTGCCGGGGAAGACCGCCACGCTCATTGGGGTGGGGTCCTCCATCTGCGGCGGCTCGGCCATCGCCGCCACCGCCCCGGTGATCGAGGCGGATGATGAGGAAATCGCCCAGTCCATCTCGGTGATCTTCCTGTTCAATGTGCTAGCCGCCCTGATCTTCCCCACCCTGGGAGGGGTCATCGGGCTGTCGGACACGGGCTTCGGCCTGTTCGCGGGCACCGCGGTGAACGACACCTCTTCCGTCACTGCCGCCGCCTCCACTTGGGATACCCTGCATAACACCGGGGGTGCGGTGCTGGAGTACGCCACCATTGTCAAGCTCACCCGCACCCTGGCTATCATCCCCATCACCCTGGTGCTGGCCCTGTGGCGGGTACGCAAGGCGGAGCGGAGCGGTCAGAGCAGCGGCGTGAAGGTCTCTGCCAAGTCGGTGTTCCCCATGTTTATTTTGTACTTTGTGCTGGCCTCGGTCATCACTACCATTGCGACCACAGTGCTGACCGGAGGCGCTCTGGAGGCAGCCAACGAGGTCTTCTCCTTCCTTAAGACCCTGAGCAAGTTCTTCATCGTCATGGCCATGGCGGCCATCGGCCTGAACACCGACGTGGTCAAGCTGGTCAAGACCGGCGGCAAGCCCATCCTGATGGGCGCCACCTGCTGGGTGTGCATCGCCCTGGTGAGCCTGGGGATGCAGCACCTGCTGGGGATCTGGTAAGACCAAGAGATACATACCTGCAAACGCACGGAGAAAGAGAGGACCCATATGAGATATATCGTTGGTGGCGGTGTGATCTCAGCCGTTCTGTTCTACGTCATACTGATGGTGCTGGGAAGCTTGGGCGGAGGAAATGGTATTCTTGAACTGCTGATGCTGCTCATCCTCATGGCTCTGCCCGGCATGGTGGCGGGGGCCTTTTACGCGGGGCGGGAACAGCGGGAGAAGGAACACGATGCGCTGAAGCAGGAACTGGCCGCCCTCCGGGCCATGCTGGAAAAGCGGGACGAGCCGGAGGATAGCTGCCCGGCGGAACAGACAGGCAATACCCCCGAATAAAAACGCTCAAGAAAGTTGAGGATCATCTTATGTCAGACATCAAAAAATGTGGAATTATCACTCTGTGCGGACGGCCCAATGTGGGCAAGTCCACCCTGACCAACACTCTGGTGGGGGAGAAGGTGGCCATCGTATCCTCCAAGCCCCAGACCACCCGCAACCGCATCTGCGCCATTTTGAACCGGGGGGACAGCCAGTTTGTCTTTGTGGACACCCCGGGGCTGCACAAGGCCCGCACCCGGCTGGGTGATTATATGGTGAAGGTGGTGCGCCAGAGCGTGGCCGACGTGGACGGGGTGTGCCTGCTGGTGGAGCCAATCGCCCATATCGGCCCGCCGGAGGAGGAGCTGATCGGGCGCATCAAGGCCCTGGGGGCCCCGGCGGCCTTAGTCATCAACAAGATCGACACCGTGGAAAAAGAGGACCTGCTGGCTGTCATGGACGTGTATGGGCAAGCCCATGAGTGGGACGCGGTGGTGCCCATCTCCGCTCGCACTGGCGACGGGGTGGACGAGCTGCTGGAGGTGCTCTCCTGCTGGCTGCCCGAGGGGCCGCGGCTGTTCCCCGACGATATGGTCACCGACCAGCCCGAGCGGCAGATCATGGCGGAGATCGTCCGAGAGAAGCTGCTGCGCAACCTGGACAAGGAGATCCCCCACGGCACCGCCGTGGAGGTGACGAAGTTTTCCCAGCGGGACAACGACATCATCGATTGCCACGTGACCATCTACTGTGAGAAGGAGTCCCACAAGGGCATCATCATCGGCAAGAAGGGTGCCATGCTCAAGAAGATCTCTACCCAGGCCCGGGAGGACATGGAGACCTTCATGGGCGCCAAAGTCTATCTGGAAACCTGGGTGAAGGTCAAAGAAAACTGGAGAGATAATCTCAATGCCATCCAGAATTTCGGTTACACGGAGGACTGAAATTTTAGCGAGATGTTGCGCCGGCTTTCTGGCGTGCAAGAGCCGGCCGCCGGAGCTACGGCGGAATGAGACAGGTCATGGAGGAATCGGAGTTGCTTCAGATCATCACAGCGGTGGACGAGGATGCGGTAAAGCGCCTGTTGGATGTTTACCGGGAATCCATGGACCAACTAGTGGGAGGCTTTGAAAGCCCCGCCGCGATGGAGCGGGAATATGGGGCTTTTCTAAGGGAATTTGTCCGCTGCCCGGGTCAGCTGCTTCTGGTAGAGCAGGCGCAGGAGCGGTGGGTTAGCGCCTTGCGGACGGTGGAAGTCCAACCGGGGCAGTGGTTTATCGAGGCGGTGGAGACTGCTCCCCAGAACCGGGGCAAGGGATGGGGAAAAGCGCTGATGCTCCATGCGGTGCAAGAGTTGGAGCGCCGGGGAGCCAGGGAGCTGTTCAGTCTCATCCACCCGGACAATGGTCCGTCCATCGCTGTCCATGAGGCCGTCGGTTTTGTGGCCACGGGGCGTGCTCCGGTGAATGGCTGGGGGGAGCGGGAGGACAGGTGCATTCTCTATGCCCTGCGCCCCGATGTCCGTCAGGAGGAGACAGCGCCATGCATCTGACCACAAAAGCCCTGGTGCTCAGGGAAGTGAACTACAAGGAAGCGGACAAGATCCTCACCGCCCTCACCGCAGATGAGGGTAAGATGACCGTATCCGCCCGGGGGGTGCGCCGGAAGAGCGGCGCCACCGCGGCGGCCTGCCAGCAGCTGTGCTGGGGGGAGTTCACCCTGTACGAGTACCAGGGGCGCTGGGCGGTGAAGGAGGCAGCGGCGGAGCGTCGGTTTGAAGGTGTGCGGGGAGACCTGGAGAAGCTGGCCCTGGCCAGTTATTTTGCCGAGGTGACCGAGACGCTGGCCGAGGAGGGCCAGCCGGAGCCGGAGCTGCTGTCCCTCACCCTTAACAGCCTTCATGCCTTGGATAAGCTGTCCCTGCCCCCCACCCAGGTCAAGACGGCCTTTGAGTGGAAGGCCATGGCTCTGGCCGGGTACGAGCCTATGACGGACGGCTGCGCCGTCTGCGGCCGGGAGCCGCCGGAAAGCCCCCAGATCCATCTGGGGGAGGGGGTGGTCCACTGTGCCCCCTGCCGGGAGGAGGTGGGGGAGGGCATCTCCATGCCCCTGTCTCCCTCCGCCCTGGCTGCCCTGCGCCACATCGTGGGCGGCGACCCGAAACGGCTGTTCTCCTTCCGGGTGGACGAGGCATCCCTGAGCCAGCTGGCCCAGGCGTCGGAGGCCTACCTCATGACCCGGCTGGAGCGGGGGTTCCGGACGCTGGACTTTTATAAGACATTGACACTGAGCCGCTCAGGCGGCTGATACCGGAGTTATGACTATGATAGAACTGTTTGAAAAATCCATGAATACCCTGGAGCTGCCCCGGGTGCTGGATATGCTGGCGGGGGAGGCGGTGACTGACGAGGGCAAGGAGCTGTGCCGCGCCGCCCGGCCCTCCGACGACCCGGCGGAGGTACACCGTCTCCAGAGCCAGACCTCCGCGGCTTTCGACATGCTGGTCAAGCGGGGCACGCCTAGCTTTTCCGGGGTGCGGCCGGTGGCCGCCGCCCTCCAGCGGGCGGACCGGGGGGGCAGCCTCAACACCCGGGAGCTGCTGGACATCGCCCAAGTACTGCGATGCGCTCGGACTGTCAAGGAGTACGGCACCGGCGAGGCCGCGGCCAAGACGGTGCTGGACGGCTACTTCTACAACCTCACCGCAAACCGCTTTTTAGAGGACAAGATCACCGGCTCCATTCTCAGCGAGGATGAGATCGCCGACTCCGCCTCCCCGGAACTGGCGGACATCCGCCGCCACATCCGGGCGGCGGCGGGCAAGGTGCGGGATGTGCTCAACCGGCTGATCTCCTCCAACCAGTCCAAGTACCTCCAGGAGGCCATCATCACCATGCGGGGGGGTCGCTATGTGGTGCCCGTCAAGAGCGAGCACAAGAACGACATCCCGGGCCTGGTCCATGACGTGTCTGGCTCCGGGGGCACCTTCTTCATCGAGCCTATGGGCGTGGTCAACGCCAACAACGAGCTGCGGGAGCTCCAGGCCCGGGAGGAGAAGGAGATTGAGCGTATCCTGGCGGAGCTGTCCGCCGACTGTGCCGGTTTCCAGGATGACATCGCCCAGGACTACCAGCTGCTGGTGGCCCTGGACGCCATCTTCGCCCGGGGCAAGCTGTCCTCCCGAATGGGGGCCATGGAGCCCGCCCTGGGGGACTATATCGAGCTGCGAAAGGCCCGGCACCCCCTATTGGACCCCAAGACCGCCGTGCGCAACGACCTGTATCTGGGGAAAGACTTCGACACTCTGGTGATCACCGGCCCCAACACCGGCGGCAAGACCGTGACCCTCAAGACCCTGGGCCTGCTCACCCTTATGGCCCAGTGCGGCCTGCACATCCCCGCCAGCGACGGCTCTACCATCCGGGTGTGCTCCACGGTGCTGGCGGACATCGGGGACGAGCAGTCCATCGACCAGTCCCTGTCCACTTTCTCTTCTCACATGGTAAACATCGTGGCCATTTTGGAGCAGGCAGACGTCCGCGCCCTCATTCTCTTTGACGAGCTGGGGGCGGGCACCGCCCCGGTAGAGGGCGCGGCCTTGGCCGCCGCCATCATCGAGTCGGTCCGGGGCATGGGGGCCCTGGTGGCCGCCACCACCCACTATGCCGAGCTGAAGGTGTACGCCATGTCCACCGCTGGGGTGGAGAACGCCTCCTGTGAGTTCGATGTGGAGACCCTGGCTCCCACCTACCGGGTGCTCATCGGCGTGCCGGGCAAGTCCAACGCCTTCGCCATCTCCCGGCGGCTGGGGCTGCCGGACAGTATCATCCAGAAGGCCGCCGACCGCATCGACGCGGAAAACGTCCGGTTTGAGGACGTGCTCAGTCAGCTGGATATCCAGCGCCAGGCCATGGAGAAGGAGCGGGAAAAGGCCGAGCAGCTGCGCTGGGAGATGGAGCGGGACCGGGCCCAGGCCCAGGAGTACCGCGCTCACATCGAGGAAGAGCGCAGAAAGGCCACGGAAAAGGCCCAGGCGGAGGCCCGGGCCATTATCGATCAGGCCCGGGATACCGCCGACCAGGTGTTCAAGGAGCTCAACGACATGCGCCGCCGCCAGGAGCAGGCCAAAGAGTGGGTGGACGACAACGAGGAGCGCTCCGACCTGCGCCGTCGGCTCAACGAGGCGGAGAACGCCCTGGGAGGCCGGAAGGAGGACCTGCCGGCGCCGCCGCCTACCCGGGACGCGGTGTCGGGCGATACGGTGGAACTCTTAAAGACCGGCACCCAGGCGGAGGTGACGGGGGTGAACAAGGACGGTACCCTCCAGCTCCAGGCGGGCATTTTGAAGCTCAAGGCCCGCCAGGACGAGGTGCGGGTGCTGGAGGACGTCACCGCCCGGAAGAAGCAGAGCGAAAAGGACAAGCGCCGGGCCTCCGGCGTCAAGCACGAGTTCCGTGCCGCCGCGGCCAAGGCAGAGCTGGACCTGCGAGGGATGATGGTGGACGAGGCCCTGGGGGCGGTGGATCTATTCTTAGACAACGCCCTCATGGGGAAGCTGGAGACAGTGACCATTATCCACGGCAAGGGCACCGGCGCTCTGCGCAAAGCAGTCCGGGACCACCTGCGCCACAGTCGCTATGTGAAAGAGTTCCGCCCTGGCGCCTACGGCGAGGGAGAGGATGGCGTCACCGTGGTGACGCTGAGGTGAGGCGCCCGCATCTTGATGAAGAGGGAAGATCCTAATATGCGGCGCAGTCCAAAGAGCTGGCGTGAGAAAGGACTGCCGCTCAAAGGGGGTCGACTCTTGATTTGCAGAAGTAGAATATGGCGGTTTCCGCAAAGGGCTCATATGCAATTTGTGAATTTTGACGTTGACGGTTGGGGCGAAATTTGGTATGCTTACAATGAAAGAGCGCGACTGCGCTGTACGGATCACAGCGGATGGGTAAGGGCCCGTTGAAATCCGCAGTTTTAGGGGGAACCGATATGTTTATGAAGGAAGCCACTGTAAACAATCAGGTCGGTCTGCATGCCCGCCCTGCCACATTCTTTATCCAGAAGGCCAATGAGTTCAAAAGCTCGATCTGGGTGGAAAAGGATGAACGCCGGGTCAACGCTAAGAGCCTGTTGGGTGTCCTTTCCCTGGGAATCGTAAAGGGGACCACGATCTCCCTCATCGCGGACGCCCCCGATGCGGAGGCCGAAATCAACGCCCTGGTG
>ENA-UOIV01001202-UOIV01001202.1-human-gut-metagenome-genome-assembly--contig:-C59-NODE-1202-length-22978-cov-56.766784_pt1 | contig 22978 bp, 8 predicted proteins | sample MGYA00242333_ERZ723880 | MGnify/ENA metagenome assembly ERZ723880 | reverse complement strand
TTATCCGTTTACAGTACTGCTTGCAGTGCTTCTGTTCGCTGCAGGATGGAATGGGAGTATTAAAAAACACCGGATCCCCTGGCAGGAGGCGGGAGCCTTGAGCTTCGCCGTATACCTGGTACATCCGGTGTATGTGAACCTGTTGTATAAATTCGTGAAGATCACACCCTTTACGGTGTTGGAACAATGCGGTGTGCAGTCTGTAGCCGCGGGACAAGCGGTATTGATTTTGCTGCTGGCTGCATTCTGCCTGGTAGTGCTGGCACTGGCAACGGCTACCGCATGGGTGCTGCGCAAGATCCCGGTGTTAAGAAAATATGTGTTGTAGAAGAAAGGAGCCTCACGAGGGGGCTCCTTTTTGCGTTGTGTGCGCCTGGCGGCGCACGTTTCGTTTGCGCGCCATGGGCGCGCTCTCGCAGGTGAAAGTCCTGAACATGCCCCGGTAGTGGGAAATGTATAGCTGAACAGCAAGGGTGTCCATCGTGAGGTGGAATCTGAAGGAAGCTGGATGTGAGGAACATACTAACTCACGGGCAAATCTCTGGTCTGACGAACAGAAATCTCATATGAGGTCATGCATGTGGGTAAGACAGCAAGCCATGTTGAAGCCCAATAACTACACGGAATCATGCATGATAAATGAGGCAGATGGATGGAGAGGAAGAAACGTGTGGTACCTGGGGAGGTCTGTGCGCTCCTGTCATACGCATAGGTCCCTTTCATCTGAAAAATGTTGGGACAGCAAAAACAACGGCCGCCCCGTACAGAGCAGCCACCGTTTTCCCTATACCATACGCTGCTTTTCAGTACCGCAAGGATGGGTATCCTATTATCGTCGTATTCTGATTTCTTTTAGGGCATTTCAGGACTATCCACAAGGGATACGCTGAACTCCTGTGCGGTTGCGCCCTCCGGCAGCAACTTTGCCATGACCACCAGCCGCTGATTGCCGCTGTTAGCCTTGTCATACTTCCGGCAGCAGGTGGAGAGGGTCAGAACAGTATCTTCCTCGGAGAAGGTCACGCCATCAAAGTCAAGCCAGTTTTTCCGCGCAATCGTCTCAAAGAAGCTGGTCAGATCATCTCCCGTGGGATCAGGCGCAATATAGTCAAAACCAATATCCGTGACGAACAGTGCGGTGATCTGAAAGATCATGTCCTCACCATCCACAGAGAGATAGATATACGGATGCTCCTTTACAAAGTCTGCGTCCATATAACGGTAGAGCTTGGTGAACCGCACACCGTCCGGGTCGCAGTTGCTGGCGGAGTGACCGAAAATGGTGGTGTTTTTGTCCAGCTTATCCCTGCCGCCGATTTTGTTTTCACAATGGGCATAATAGCAGCCCCACATGGCGTACTCACCGTTTTCATCCAGCTTTAGGTAATAGCCGTTGTCCTCCGCCTGCATCACAGGGTCGTCCACCTCCGCACCGGGGATATACAGCCACGCCACGGTGTCGGGATTCTTCGCTCTGGCTTCCGCCAACTCTGTCTGCCTGTCCACCGAGGGGATAACTTCGCCCGCGAGAGTCGCTGATGGCTGAGGCGCAGATGTGCCGGAAGGCGTTCTGCCGGGAATGTCGATAGGCTCTGTCTCTTTCTGATAGCAGCCCCTGACTGCCGTGGTCATAGCAACGAGAAGGACAACTATGCAGATTATTGGACGAATGATTCTTGTGATTCTTTTCATAATGCTGTCTCCTTGCCGCGCTTGGATAGCGGCGCAGCTCAAAATGTCATTAATTTGTTTCTTGTAGTGAAAAGAGAACAGCGCAATCCACAGCATCCTCATAATAGCTGCCGGTGGCTACATCCACAAACACGCCGGTCCGGGGGTTACCGTTGGCTTTCATAAAGATGACCTCGATGGTATGGGTTCTGCTGACATTCTCAAAGGTGTAGGACTTCGCCGCGCCAATGCTCTTGCCGTCAATCTTGACGTTGGCGACAGCATAGCCCTTATCCGGAGTGATGGTGAAGGTCTGATCTCTGCCCTCACGGACGCTAGCATTGCCGGAGGGAGAAATGGAGCCGCCAGCCCCGGCAGTTGCCTTGATGGTGTAGTAGCTGTAGCCGCTGCCGCCGCCACTGCCGCTACCGCCTTCATTGCCGCCTGTGCCGCTATTGCCTTCATTGTCGCCTGTGCCGCTATTGCGCAGAATCGTCAGCGTGTAGGTTTTAGCACCGATTCTCACGACAATGTCGGTTGTGCCGCTGTTGGGGATGGCAACGGTTGCGCTGCCGCCGGTGGACAGAGCCTGTCCGTTGATGCTCACGGGCTCGCCGTTTCCAGACACCGCTGTGACTAGCGTAGATGTTGCTCCGCTATCATTTTGCAACGTATAGGTATAGTTCGTTCCGTTGGCGGTAAAATCGCCGAGCTCCACTGCCAGACCTTCAAAGGTCAGAAGGTCATTACCGGGCACTGCGGCTCGCACCACTACGCGGGTGCCAAGCCGGGAGAAGGTGACGGTTTCCGTCTGGAAGGTTTCCCCGGAGATGGCACCGCCAATACTGGTCTTTTTCGTTTCCAGAACGGTCCCGGCAGCATCCAGCAGCGTGGCCACCAGCTCTGCGCTAGTCTGAGACTGCAGGCAGTTGTTGCGCAGAGTAATGGCGGCGGTGCTGTGATCGTTGCCGTCGTTCCCCTGTGTCACATCCATCGTCAGCTGCTCTCCGGTGCGAGCCAGTGCGCCGGTCATATGGACGCTAGCCTCGCTGTCACTGCCGTTATACTCCGGCAGTCGCTGATTGCTTCCCGTTCCACCGATCAGGCCTTCCGCCCACGCCTCGGCGTACAGATAGGTACCCACATTGGGGATCTCGGTTTTGCCAATGGATGTCATATACTCGCCCAGATCATAGGTCAGGTCCAGTGTAAAGGTTCCCTGATCAATGCGGGCGAGGGCGCTGTCTTCGGAAATGGTGATTTCATTACCGCTAACCGATACGCCGTTTGTGGTGCAGGCTACCTCTGCAGGTTCGGTATGCAGATCATCCGCATAGAACGCAAGCTTCACCTCGCGGTTCTTTCCGCCAGCCAGCGTGGCGGCAGAGGAATTATAGAGGGTCATGCGCACCGTGCGCTTGCCGGCGCTCTCCGCAATCACTTCCATTTGCGAGATGCCAATGTCGGGATAATCCAGATACACTGTGCCGTTTTCGTGGATGCCGCCGGCGGCGGTGATGGTATAGCCCGGGTCGGTCACGAGGTTCCCCACATGGTGCCAGACGGTAAGGGTGGTGCTTTCATTGGGCAGCAGTGTTTCCGTAAGGGTGGCGGTTTCCCCGCTGCCAAGGCTGACCGTTAGGTTTGTCACATCGTTCAGCCCGGTGTTGCGGATGGTAAAGCGAATGGGTGTCAGGCTGTTCAACGCCAGCGTTGCATAATCCACACCGATCTGTTCCACTGCCACCGCATCGGTGATAAAATCAGATGTAGCGGTATAGAGGATCGTTTCCTCACCCGGAACGGTCACGCCGCCGATTACCTCCTGGTTTTCATCGTCATACCGGGTGGCCTGAATGGCGGCCTGCACCTGATTGGTGCCGCAGACATAGGCATCAAAGTGGTCAGCCAGCGTGCGATCCGGCAGCTCTGCCAGTTCCAATGGTGCGGACAGAGTGTAGGTATTTGTGGCATAGCGCAGCTTGGCCGCCTTCAAAATGCCGTGATCTACCGCGTCGTTGGCGTTATTGACAGTCTCATTCCAGACGATGGTAAGATCATTGCGGCTGCGATGATCCCCGCTGAGGGAAGCGAAGCGGAAGTCTCCGCCCATGACGGCGTTGCCGCTGCTGGTCAGGGCAGACAAAGAGCCGGGGAAACTGTTGGACATGGTGCCGCTACCGTCCACAGCCAACAGCTGAATATCGCTGCTGCCGTCTCGGACACTATGCCAACCGATAACAAATCGGTCATCCCCGCTGCCGAAGTTGGCTGCAACGACCTGGGGGTTTTCGTCAAGATTGCTGTCACAGGTCGCCAGCATGGCTGTACCGGGAGTTCCGTCAGCAGCCACGGTACAATAGGCGATCTCGTAGGCAGAGGTATCTCCGGTTCCGCTGCGGTCCAGCGAGTAAACCGCCATAGCGGTTCCGTCGGGCAGCATGGCCGCCTGCAACGCCTTCACGCTGCCAGTAGCACCATTATAAAGCATTTTTGCCTTGCTCCAGGTGCCGTTAGTGCTGTCATAGCAGCTGTACATGATACAATCTCTGGTCGTGAAGTTCAGCAGGTTGTTGCTGCCCTGCGTACCGGGATCAGGGGTGTAGACGCTGCGCCAGAACACGATGGCTTTGCCGTCGCCGCCCACTGCGGTGGCTGGGGCCAGATCCGGCGTGCCGTCGTTGGTTAGGCGGGTGGATGTCCAGGTTGAGCCGTTATAGACGGACACTACGATCTCCGTGCTGTTCATCAGCAGGTTTTGCTCTTCCAATGTCACGGCATCACCGGCATTTTTACCCGGCAGATCGGTGCCCATGCGAATCCAAGCCGCCGCCGCGAAGCTGCCAGTGCCGGACAAAGAAACGCTCGTGTCGCCGTAGCCGGGGAACCCTGTGGGAGCGTCAATTTCACTGGAGGGAGTATAGACGCCGCCATTGAGGGTGGAGAAATGCGCCTGGCTGTCGTAAATACTGCTGCTGTTGCCGTCGTTGATGTAGACCAATACCTTCCCGTCATCGCTGAGCTGTGGATAGGATGCGGGGTTGGCATTGGTCTGGATGTTTTCCAGCCCACTGGTGGAGTTCAGAGAGAACAGCATCATCCGCTGCTGGGGCTGGCCCCAGGTACGGGCATATTGTTCCAAATAGTCCCGGCTTTGGAGCGTTGCACTGCCAGAAGCCACCTGCATTCCGCTCTGGGCCGCCGCCATCCGCAGCGAGGCAAGGCTCAGCCCACTGGTGGCGCTATTCCAGTAGTCGTCGATTGTTTTCCAGTCATTAAAAGTCCTGGTGGCTCCAAGGGTTCCGGAGGCGATCACCGCCTCGTAGGAGATAAACAGGAAGGTTGCCACAAATTTGATCCCCACTTCGCTTTGGATCCCCAGAGCCTGACCGTTGATCTGGCGCTTTGTCTCGTCGGCAAGATAGGTGCGGGAAAGGAACTTATTCTGACTGTCCACATCCAAATTGCCGAATAGGCCGATCTTCAGCGCCACGACCGAATAGTCAAAGCCAATACCGCCAAACGCGTGGACATAGGCGTTGATACGCAGCGTGGTCAAAAAGTCATTCACTGCCGTGGCCGTGGGATCGCTCCAGGCAAGCTCTGTACCCTCGCCCTGCCGTCCGTAGCGCACTGCGGTACGGAAATCCAGCTGAATGGCACCACCCAGCTCAAAGGTTGCTGTCAACGGCACGGGGCCAGCCATGGCGTTCACGCTGAAGGAGAAGCCCACACCAACGCCGGCGGTAAATCCTCCGCCTACGGTGAAAACCTCCCACTCCTTTTTTTCGGTGTTATAGCGGATTTCCGCTTCGTAAAAGCCCTCCAACTGCAAGTTGAGATCCGTGCTGGTGACATTGTCGGCTATGGAGTTGGTTTTGTAGTCCCCCTTGGGATCATAGGTGCCCTGGGCCATCTGGCTCAGGTCCCCGGTCCCGGGCACACCCACTTCCAGATTCTGCGTCAGCACATTCGCACCCAACGCCACGCCGTCCTCGGAATAGTCCATGTCCTCCATCTCCAGCGTATTGTACCCGGCCCAAATCATGGCACGGAACACGGAGGGATCTTCGCTGGGGGTGATAATCATTTTGAACACGGAAGTGTCCACCGGACCGCTCAGATCATCCAGCCGTCCGGTCAGCACCTTGAGAATGTTACTATCGCCCACTCCGCCAAAGTCGACTTGATTCACTCCACTGGAGGATCCCATCGTCGCCAGAATACCGGTGACGCGGTCATCCTCTGTCACCTTGGGCACTCGGGTCAGATCAACGACCCGGAAGGGCATTATTTTCTCCTGTAGCAGGCTGCCGTTCAGGCTCAGCTGCGTTTTCATACCCACATCCTTGCCGTCAGCGATCCATCCAGAGGTGGTCATGGTGGCCTCGGTGAGAGTCAGATCGTTTTCCGCTACGGGGATGGATGAGAAGGGATACTGCTTGGTACTGCTGCTCTGAGCGGCAGGAATAACGCCGTATTCGTCCACCAGCTTGAGACTGTAATTCCGCGCGTTGGCAATCTTCTCGCCCCAGAGGAACATGGTGGTGTGCAGTCTTGCTGTTTTAAAGCTGCTGTTAGGTCCAATCTTCCCAGTCGAGCTGCGGACATCCACCTTCTGACCGTTGGCTAGACCGTAATCAACACTTTGCGCCACAATGAAGGGTTTGTTTTCCTCCCCCGCCGGCACGCGCTCCAGAGAGACAACGCCCTCTGCGGTGCGCATTACATCGTCCACGCCCAGCTTGCCGTTGACGGTCAGCAGCAGCGGATAGTACTTGTCGCCGTCAATTGCGCTGATCTCCAGAATGTACTCCAGCTGATCCAGAGCGGAAAGCGCCGTGGTGTTGCTCTCGCCCTTTTCGGCCGACCAAAACTGGGTGGAATCCAGATAGACGGTTATATTTCCCGCCGCATCCGTGGTATAGGTGTCGCCGGTGATGCCGCTGACAAGTGCTCCTGCCCTGGAGCCCAGCAGAGCTGTCTGGCAGTAGCCTCCGTTTTTATAAACGCCGCCACGAACGGTCACCGTCTTGTTCGCCAGCGGATCGCCGCCCGGCGTGATGAGCGTCACAGATGCCCGGGCGACTCGCCGAAGGCTGAAGGTATTCAAGGGATAAAGCTGCAGTTTTGTGGCATCCCGCTCGCCGGAACGCAGATTTTCTTTATAGATGGTGCCCAGATAAATATCCGCGCCGGAGCCGGACCGCAGAGACACCTCACTGGCGATTCCGTTGGGTTCGTAAAGCGCCAGCACGCCTTCACTGTTGGTCGTGACCGTTTTGGGCACACCTTTGCCGTCGGTGTATTGCAGCGTAGTTTCCGCTGCAGGCGTCAGCTGGAAGAGATAGAACTTATTTTGCAGCGTTTTCGCTGTCACCTGTACGGCGGCATTCATGCCCGTGGCGGCATGGGTAGCCGTGACGGTTGCGGTGCCGTTGGCCAAGCCGGACAGCGCCATTTTGGTTTCGGGAAGGTAGGAATCAAAGGAGAAGTTTCTGATGTCCTCATACAGTCCGCCCTGCTTGTAGTTGACGGAAATGGCATTGTTGTTGCTGGAGAGCCACCGGATGCCGTCTTTAAAGGAGTTCCATCCGTACTCGTCATAGTTGATGCCTATGTACTCGATCAGCCCCAACTCCTGGCGCAGCTGCAAAATTTCAGCTGTAACGGTGGGCAGGCTGCCGCTGACCTTGGAGGTATTGTCCATGGTCAGCTTAGAAATCGTGTCTCCTTCGTCATCCTGCACCTTCAGTGCGTCGGCATCGTAGACATACAGGGGGAAGGAGTCGGTGCTGGGAGATTCCTCACCAGGATTCTCCACGCTCAAAACCACTTGATAGGTGTCCTTCAGATTGCCGGCTTGCACACTCTGTAATGACAGGGGGAAGCTCCCGGAGGTGCCGGATAGGCGCTCACTGTCCACCACTTTGGTGGTGGTGGTGTCCTCTGTGACCCGGGTGATGGTCAGCGTGGGCTGCAAAGGGGCGCCCTCAGTGGTGTTTTCCACCGACCAGTCGATATTGACGGCACCGTCGGTATCCTTGAGGTAAATGCTCTGGGGCGGTGTCAGCTTGGCTGTGGCAGGCGGTGCCTGCACGATGATCCAGGCAAGTGCCGACAGGCGGACATCCTCACCGCCGGCGTTGGGGTGCGGCATGGAGACCAATACCGTGTAGGCAGGGGTATTGCCGTTGGAAAGCTTGGAGAGCACATTCTCCCCGATCCGCACGCTGTTTTTATCCTTGTCGGCGGTATAAGTCGCAACGGGCTTGCGGCCGCTCAGCGCCGCCTTATTCGCGTAGTTGCCCTCATACAGGTCAATCCTGTAATGGAACTCTTTGTTCGGCGCCATCAGCGCGGCGTTGGAGCTCCACAGCACGGTGGCGGGCTGATTTACCCGCGTCACGATGGACGCGCCGCCGGGAATCACCAGTGCCAGGGAATCGCCTGCCGTCACGGTATAGGGCTTTGACTCGCCCGTCACATCATCGGCAGTGTCCTCAGTCCCGTTGTCCGCCGTAAAGGTAAAGGTGACGGCTCCCACCTTGGTTCCTGTGGTGGCAACAACGCCGGTATCCTCGTTGATGGTGGCAATGAGCGTGTCACTGCTGCTCCATTTACCGGTGGTGTAGCTGGCCGTCTCACCGCCTGCCCCCAAAACCTCTGCCTTAAGCGTGGGGCGGGTGGTTTTGCCAAGGGAAATCGTATAGTCGGCGGAATCCGCTTCCGGGACGATGGTCACCGTGTGCGCGGAAACTTTCTTTGCCACCGTGAACTGCCGGGTCAGGGGAAGAACATTCACCCAGTCAGGATCGGCTTTCGTGCCCTCGTTGGCCTGCAGCGTCACCGTGTAGGTGCGGTCGAAAGCAGAGGGTGCGATTGCATAGTCGCTAATGGTGAAGGCTTCCTTCTCTGTGTCCAGATAGACCTGCAGATGGATTGGTTCAACCGCGGAGTCGTACCTCAGCTCGAGGCGGAACGGGGCTTCCTTCGGGTCTGTGCCTGCCGGGGTGTGATAATTGCTGTATACGGTCTTGTAGACCTGCTCCATGTTGGCGTTCATCGTGAACGATGCCTTGCCGTTGTCGTAGTCGGCGGTCAGTGCGGTGGGAGCGTTGCGCATCAAGACGCTCTTCAGATCAACATCGGCAATCGAGTCGCTTGGATAGAGTGTGGTATCCAGCGTATGACCGAAAACATCTTCCACACCGGTCATATCAGTGACGATGACCGTGGTGTCATCCGCATCCTGCACTGAGTACCAGAGCATTGCCGTGACACCGTATTTGTTCATGGAAAGCTCAGCGGCGCTATACACTTTGCCATTGATGGTCACGCTGGCGTTGCTAAGATCCACGAACTCGTTAAAGGTAACTGTGATAGGCACATGCTGTCCGCTGGCATAGGTTCCCGCCGGGGCCGTGACGCTTTGAATGGTGGGGGCGTCCGCATCCAACAGCTTGGCGGTGACGTTGCTGTTCTTGGTGGTGGCGTAGGAATTTTGGATTTCGCCATATACATTCTTCAGATACAGTCGGAAGGGCAGCCAGTACTGCTGATTCCCTCTGTTTTGCGTGGTAGACTGCAGGGAGATGTTGACCGTTTCGCCCCTTTTAATCGTACAGCCCAGCGCTCTCGTTCTGTCGTCGCTGAGATTCAGAGATGTTCCATTGAGCTTGTACTCCGTCAGATAGAACGGGGCATGGGGTTGTGTGTCACTATTATAGCCATACGGCGCAGGGCCATTATAGGCCTCTACATCGGTACTCCAGTTAAACTCGATGCTGGCATCGATTTGGTATGGCTGATAAAATAGGGAGGAGCCGCTGGGAAGCACCGAGTTGCGGGCACCCTCCAAAATTCTGATGGTATCGCTTAGCGCAACGAAGTCCTGATTGTTGGCACCTTCGCCGATATTGTATCCATTTGCCAGCAAAGGAATATACATATCCCCCTGTATTGTTTCTGTACTTTCGTATCTTTCCTCATAGTTCGGCGCGCTCACTGATGTTTGTATTGTGGGGACGCCAACCGTCTTTTTTAGCTTGAGCTGACAGTGGTCGGCATAAGCGGCACCGTCATAGAACACCAGATTTTCCGCATCGTAAAATTCAATCATCCCCAGCAGGTCGCCATAGGAATAAGAACCCTCGAGCCAGTCTGGGTTCCCTCCTTTGGTTGTAACCTTGACAGTGATTTTACAACCATCTAAACTGAAAGTCGAGCCTACGTCATAGGTCAGCTTGTAGGACCCGTCGCCTTGGGCGACCCCTCTCGTCTCGCCTATCGAGACCTCCACACCGGTGATATACTCGCTGAGCTGGCCTTTTTGAATGCGGTAGGAAAAGCCGACCGGTTTTCCGCCGTATACAGTAAAAGTCCCGGAGCTCCAGCTGTTGGTTGCGAGTTCCCCCAGCGTTTGGCTCATCATGCCGCTCATATCCACCGTCTCAACGCCCTCAGGCTTTGTGGCAGAGGCGGAATACTGCAAACTGATGCCCTGCAGCTCCAGCTGCTCCATCAGGTTATTGAGATTCTCCAGAGCTTCCCCGGTAAACTCCCTGCCGGAGAAATAGGTGTCCTTGATCCGCTGCAACTCCTGTTCGATTTGGATCATGGTCTTCAAATCGCCCAGCGCCACCGGAGTCCCATCCACGTCGGCTATGCGGGTGAGATCCGTGGCGGGATTTTCCAGCAGCTCCATGACAGCCGCCAGTGTCAACACCTGGCCGTCCAGCGTGATGGTTTGATCCACCTTGAAATTGCCGTCTTCATCCAGCAGCCCCAAAGCGTTCAGCATGGAAAGCACCTGGTCGCTGCTATCGCCGGTCGAGGCGGAGAGCTGCTCCAAAATCGCCTGATTTTCCTCGGGTGTGTTGCCCAGCGAATCGCTCACCGCTGCAAACGCCGCTGTCGGATGCATGGTCAGCACCATGCAGCAGACGAGCAGTATGCTAAGTATTCGTTTTTTCATTGGCTTTTCTTCTCCTGTTCGTGTCGGTTCGGTTTGTCCGCCCCGCCTTTTTTCTGGTTTTCTCTGTTTCTGAGCCGGATGCCCTACGCGGCGGTCTGCCCCTGCACTATAAGTGCGTCCGCCGCCCCGGCAAGTGCTGTGAATAACATCAGGCAGAAAGCGGAGAGGCTTATTGCCTCGCGCCGCTGCCCCCGGCGGGTGTTTTCCCGCATCCGCTGCTTGACGAATGCGACCCGTCTTGCGGTATCGTACATATCGTTTGAATTTCCCCTCTGGATTTTTTGAAATGCGGCTTAAAAACCCCTTCACTTATATAGGTACAAAAAATCGGAAAAACTCTCACCCAAAATCAAAAAATTTTCAAAAAAATTTGAGACCAGGTTTTCGTTTTCAGCTCACGAAAGAGGAGTATCAGAACTTGAGATGCCAAACTGGCATTTCAAGTTCTGCGCAGGGCGAAAATAATTATGGTGGTCGTAGGACTCTTCCTTATGTATTTACAGAGCAGGGAATCTCTATGTTGGCTAGTGTTCTACATAGCGAAGTGGCAATTAAGGTAAGTATTGGTATTATGCGCGCATTCGTGGAAATGAGGCGATTTATTGCTAATAACGCCTTGCTTTTTGAGCGTATCAGTAATGTGGAGTTAAAACAACTGGAATATCAAAAGCAAACGGATGAAAAATTGGATCAGATATTTGATGCTTTTAGCCTAATTGTTAGCCTGATTCAAAAAGCGGAAAAGGAAATCGTTTTAATTGATGGCTATGTGGATATAGGAACGCTGAATCTTCTCACAAAAAAGAATGAAAATGTGACTGTTGTGATGTATACATTGAAAAGAACCAAGTTATCTCAAGAAGATGTTAATAATTTCAACAGCCAGTATCCTTTACTGGAAGTGCGGTACACGAAAGTATATCATGATCGCTTTTTAATCTTGGATAAGAAAAATGTTTATCATATAGGAGCCTCCTTAAAAGATGCAGGAAAAAAGTGTTTTGGAATTTCTCTGATTTAGGATGCTGGTATTGTGAGAGACATTCTTCAGAGATTGGAGATTGAAACAGAGGAGTAAAAACGCACCATATTTGGAATTCAATCATCAGGCGATAGTTGCTGACTTTGGCTGTGATCAAGAAGGAGCCTCGACCAGAGGCTCCTTTTTGATTAGGCTTATGATGCTAGTCAGATCACTTTCGCTGCCAGCGCCCGGAAGCGCCGCAGGGCAGTACCAGACCGCTCTCGGTGACGGGGAGGCCGATCTCTTCGGCTTCCACATGACCGCCGAACTTTTTCGTCAGGGTGGAATTCATCATATAGGACAGCACGGCGGGCTGCAATCCTGTAGTGTACGAATTGATCAGGAAGAACAGCGCATCATCGGATAAAAGCTGTGCGGTCAGTCCTACGAAATCCCAGATATTATCTTCTATTTTCCAGATCTCGCCCTTGGGTCCTCTGCCGTAGGAAGGAGGATCCATGATGATGCCGTCGTATTTGTTGCCCCGGCGGATCTCACGCTCTACGAACTTCATACAGTCGTCCACCAGCCAGCGGATAGGAGCATCGGCAAGCCCGCTGGCAGCAGCATTCTCCTTTGCCCAGCCGACCATACCCTTGGACGCATCCACATGGGTCACAGCAGCTCCCGCAGCTGCGGCGGATACAGTGGCACCGCCGGTGTAAGCGAAGAGGTTCAGCACCTTCACGGGGCGGCCTGCCTCATGGATCAGACCGGAGAACCAGTCCCAGTTCACCGCCTGCTCCGGGAACAGACCGGTATGCTTGAAGCTGAAGGGCTTCAGATGGAAGGTCAGAGGATCAGCCTTACCGGAGGCTTCCTTCTGAAAAGGCAGGGTGTAATGGATCGCCCATTCATCCGGCAGATGGAAGAACTCCCATTCTCCGCCGCCCTTGGCACTTCTGTGGTAATGACCGTTCTTCTGCTTCCAGCCCTTATGATCGTGGGGCGTCTTCCAGATGACCTGGGGATCCGGACGCACCAGAATATAATCTCCCCAACGCTCTAACTTTTCTCCGCTGGAAGTATCCAGCACTTCATAATCTTTCCAATGATCTGCAATCCACATATAGAAACCTTTCTGTGTGTATATTTTGTAACTGATTTTTACAGGACATAATAATAGAATATAATACCAGAAAGACTTTTTCAAGGAATACTTGCTATTGAACCGCATTGAGCCATTTAAAGTCCTCTTCGGTCGATTCATGACATATTTGGGTCGATTCATGCAGCCCCTGGTTCCGCTGAGAGAAAGTGTGGTACGTTATCTTTAAGATAATGGGTATCACTATGCCCAGCGGAAAGAGGTAAAACGGTATGAAAAAACGAGTATTGAGCATGTTACTGGCATTTATTCTCTGCTTCTCAACACTGCCCATGACAGCATTCGCACAGGAGGCTGATGCGGTGACAGAGCAGGAGGAACAGCAGGAAGCAGCCCCTGCGGCAGAGCCGGAAGAACAGCAGGAAGCAGACTCTGCGGAAGAGCAGAAGGAAGCAGAAGCAGTGGCGGCACCGGGGGAAGAGACTTCGTCCGATAAGAGCACCACTGCGGCAACTCCCGGTACGGAAGATCCCACTGCGGGCGAAGCCCCCGATACTGTGAAATCCACTGGTGAAAGCATTAGCGATAATGATGCCGGCACGCAGGACACCGCGGCAGACGATGAGAAGAAGGCAGCAGTGCAGAAGGTACAGGCACTCATCGACGCTCTGCCGGAGACAGTGACGATGGAAAATGCAGAAAGTGTCAGTGCGCAGCTGGAAGCCATTGACGAGGCTATGGAGTCACTGACCGAGGAACAGATCGCAGAACTGGATATGACACGACTTCATGCCGTTTCTGAGGCGATGAATGCACCGATGACGGTGGCGGCAGGTGAGCATACACACTTTCTCTGTGGTAAGGATACCTGTAATAGGGTAGGCGGACATACGGAGACTACCAAAGTCACCTTTCAAGCATGGAATGGGACATCTGAGTTGCCCGAGGTGGTAGGTAACTACTATCTGATGAACAATGTTACATTGAGCGAGGCTTGGACACCTGTCGACGGTGTAGTACTTTGTTTAAATGGGTATAATATCACCTTGGCATATAGTAATGATTGCATTATACCAAAAACTGGGAGTACATTCACCCTTTGTGACTGCCAAAACGGAGGAAAGATCACTCACAGCAATGGGTATAGAGGTTCTGGTGCGTTTGTGGCGGGTGAAAGTACTTTCAACATGTACGGTGGTAGCATTACTGGAAATACAGCACGTACGGGTGCAGGTGTAAGGATGTATAACAACGGTACCTTTAATATGTATGGTGGCAATATTACCGGGAACGAAGCCAAAAACTTTACTTCAAATAGTGAAAATGTAGGTATAGGCGGCGGTGTGTGCATGGAGAAAAACAGCACTTTCAATATGTACGCTGGAACAATAAGTAATAACACAGGTGAATATGGCGGTGGAGTGTATAGCTATGATGGGAGCGTTTTCAATATGAGCGGTGGCACTATTGAAAATAACCAAGCTACTGGCAAGAATACGGCTTTTGGCGGTGGCGGCGGAGTGAACATTGTTGGCAACACTTTCAATATGAGTGGTGGTACAATTAGGGACAATAATACGAACGCATATGGTGGTGGTGTGTATGTGGGTTCGAATTTTAATATGACCGGTGGCGAGATTACCGGTAATGAAGCTAATAAATTCGGAGGCGGTGTGTACGTAAAATCCGCATATGGTATGGGTCATTTTACAGTATCCGGTTCCGCTAAAGTCTCTGATAACACAACGAGTAATGTCTACCTGCCTGATGGTGCGACGATGGCCATTGGCCAAGGAGGATTTGACAACACTGCCAGTATCGGCGTGACCCCAGAGAATTTACCGACAGTGGGCAGCTATGTTGCCATAGCTACAGGTGCTGCGAATGGTGGCTATAGGGACGGCACATTTATCAATGACCAAAACCAAAATACTGGTGACTGTGAATTTCAACAGGTGGGCGATCAGATTCTGCTTGTCAATGGTATGCTGCATCAACATCCTATCTGCGGTAATACCTGTGACCATGACAGCGAACACGCCAACGTGGCATGGAAGGGTGTCTCTTCACTTAGTGAAATTACAACAGGCGGATATTACTATTTGACGAAGGATATCGACCGGACGCAGACATGGAATCTTCCAAATGCTAAAGTGGTACTCTGCCTGAATGGTCATAACATCACTGCAAATGCGAATGTAGATGTAATCAAGATATCAAATACTGCACAGTTTATTTTGACCGACTGCATGGGTGGGAAGATGGAGTACGGCAAGATTACCCATAAAGAGGGAAGTGTAGGGCGTGGTATATATGTCAATAGCATCTTCACCATGTACGGAGGGGAGATCAGCGGAAACACAGCTGATGCACCTTCTACTTCTAATAAAGGATACGGCGGTGGTGTATATGTGTATGATGGGTGTTCTTTCACAATGAATGGTGGAAAGATTACCAGTAACACAGCAGGGTTTTATGGTGGCGGTGTGTATTTAAGCCGTAAAAGCAATTTCACAATGAACGGAGGTAGTATTACTGGTAATAGTGCCCAAATGAGTGGCGGCGGTGTGGAATTATATGGAGGAAATTCCGGCGACGATAGCACATTCACCGTTAGTGGCAAAGCAGTGATCAAAGACAACCTTACGAAAGGTAGCTCTACAAAAGCCAACAATGTCGCTTGTAACGGAACGATTATCAACGTTGCCTCTCCCGGACTGGATAGTGAGGCACATATTGGTGTAAGAACAAGTGAAATTAGCGAGGGAGACTATAAGGTTGTGGCGCAAGGCAAAAGTTCCTACCAAATGAAGGATACGGATGCGGAACGCTTTCATAGTGATAATGGCTATGCATCGAAATTAATAGGAAACAGCATTGTTTTTATGAATGGTACGTTGCACGAGCATGCCGTTTGCGGTAAGACGGGCTGTACAGAGGAAGATCATGACAATACCCTGTGGATACCTTTGACTTATGACAGCGAGAACCAGATACTGCAATATGGTAGAAACAGAGTAAAGAAGTCCACGTATAATAATAAATATACTCTTCCAGCGGGCAATTATTATCTGTTTGCTGATATTACACTCGACGGATCTATTGAGATTAGCGGCGATGTAAATATCTGTCTGAACGGATATACAATTTCTACAAAATTATATAATAGTGTCTTTGATATACAATCGCACAAGCTTGCGGTTTGTGATTGCAGCACAGGTCATTCGGGGAAAATAGAAATAATAGATAATCATAGCGAAACAAAGTCGTTCGTTGTAGGGTTGAATGCTGCACAGTTTTGTCTGTATGAAGGTACGATTCAGGGAGGCGATTATGGAGTATATACTTGCAGTGATTCTAGTGTGGAGCTTTTCGGAGGCAGCATTACCGGTAATACAATCGGAGTAGATGGTTCATCTTACGATTCGCTAACAATTGGTGGTGATGCAAAGGTCATTAACAATACAACGAAGAATCTCGTACTGCTCGGCAAATCAGTCATCAGTATTGATAAAAGCCTGACATCGAATGCCTGGATAGGCATCTCAACAGTCACTAAACCTTCAGCGAATGCAAACATCAAGATTGCCACCGGTGCGACGAAGTCCGAGCTGGATTATGCACAGATATTCACTCCAGATACAAGCGAGCAGAAATACGTAGTCACCAAGGATGAGAAGGGCAATCTGTACATGGGACTTCATCAGCACAGCTGGACATACACCACAGGCGGCGACGATACGATCAAAGTAACGTGCAGCGCTGATGGCTGTAATTTGGAAAGTGATTTTGCTGCCACCTATATGGTTACTGCACCGACGGTTTTGACCTACAGTGGTAGCGATAAGGTGGCTACTGTAAAAGTCAGTGATAACGCTACTGGTGAGGAATTCCCTGATGTGCCTAAGATTGTCTATCAGAAACAGACCGGAGGTTCATTCGAGGAGATGGAAGGCGTACCTAAGGATGCCGGCACTTATCGGGCTGAAATTACGATGGGGAATCAATCCGCATGGGTCATCTATGCCATTAAAGAGAAGACGGTTACCACTCCGACCATTGAAGTCACGACTCCCGTAACCTACAATGGTACGGCGCAGAAACCGACTGTGGTTGTAAAGGACGGAGCAAATGTGATTCTTGCCAGTGAGTACAGTGTTTCTTATGAGAATAACACCAATGCAGGCGCTGCTACCGTAACCGTTACGGATGTAGCTGGTGGCAACTATAATGTCAGCGGAAGCACGACATTCACCATTGAGAAAGCTGATTACACCAATACAGTCACAAAGACGGTCAATCTTATCAAAGGACGTAGCACTGCGCAGGAAGGCACTCTGATGGCGGCAGACTTTTTCACGGAGGAAGCGGTACCCGAAGGCGCTGTGATTTCCAATGTTGAAGATTCTTTCGACGAAGATGTGGTGAAGCACTTGGCATTCTATCAAGATGCTAGAAAAATTTCCTATACCAGTGCGGAGAACATTACCTCCGCGATCGACCAGACCTGCACAGTAACCATTTCTTCTGCAAACTACCAGGATATTAAGGCAACCCTGACCTTCCATCCTACGGACAAGGAGACGGTTACAATCTCCGGTCTGACCTATACGGGCAAGACCTATGACGGCAAAGCTATGGAGCCTGCCGGTACCTTGCAGGTATCTGGCGACAAAGTTCCTGTGAGTGAACTGGAAGTGACGTATGCAGGTACAGGCAGCACGTCTTACAATAATAGCAAAGTTGCACCTACAGATGCAGGTACTTATAAGGTGACCTATAAAGTACCGGACAGCAATGAAAATTATACCGGTAAAATGGAGTATAACTTTACCATTCGCCCGAAGATGGTTACTGCGGACATGATCGGTACCATCGATACGCAAACTTACACCGGCAGTGCCATTATGCCACAACCTGTCGTGAAAGACCTTAGGAAGGAACTGACCTCCGGCAAGGACTTTACATTTGGGTATGACAAGAATACCAATGCCGGCGTGAACACAGCGACTCTGACCATTACCGGACAGGGGAACTACACGGGAACAGCGAATAAGACCTTCGCGATCGCACCGAAGAATCTTCAGAATGCAAGCATCACATTACAGACAGACAGCCTGGTCTATACCGGTAGCACACAGACGGTGCAGATTACATCCGTAAAGCTTGACGGGGTGCTTTTGACGACAAACGATTATGCTATTGCAAATGATAGCAACAAATTCATTAGTGCAAATGATGCCATCACTCTGACCATCGCTGGCATGGGCAATTATACCGGAACCGCTGCCACGACATGGCAGATTACCAAGGCAAGGCCTGAACTGGGGAATTTTGATGTGTCTCCGAATCTATCCACGCCGCTGACCTATGATGGTACGCCGAAGACGGTGACTGCTCAGCCGAGGAACGGCGTCATCGGTATGGGCGCGGTAACGGTGTGCTACGAGGGAAACAACGGTACGACCTATGCCAGAAGTGAAACAGCACCTACCAACGCCGGAACCTATAACGTGATCCTGTCCGTAGTGGAAGGCAAGAACTACACCGCGGTAGAGATCGAAGCCGGTACACTGACCATTAAGAAGGCGGATCTTACAGTAGGGGATGTTACAGAATTCTTCGAGTACACGAAGACAGGCGCACAGACCATCAGCTTAGCGGAGCTTGTACCGAGAGCAACCAACTATGCACCCGGCACATATACCGATGTCAACGGAATTCTCACCGGAGATCTTACGATAGATGCGACCGGTCTTATGAAGTTTACATTGTCAGCACTGACGATAGCCAATATTGACAATAAGGTGACCGTGCCTGTGACCATTACCTCGGACAACTATAAAGATGTCACCGTCAATGTGACCATCTACATTTCTCCGGAATACCGGATTATTGACGGAGCAGGCAGTTCCTGGACACAGAATACTACAGGCACTGTTGTGATTCGCGGAAACGGTGAATATGACAGATTCCGAAACGTAAAGGTAGACGGAAAAGTCATCGATTCTGATAACTACATAGCAGAAAAAGGCTCTACCATTATCACCCTGAAGGCAGAATACCTTAAGACATTAGCTACAGGCAGCCATACCTTTGCTATCGTCTGGGACAATGGTATCGCCGGTACCAGCTTTACCGTTGCTGCGAATACCTCCGGCAATCACAGTGGTAATAACAACAATAATGACAGCAATCATGGCAGCGATAACAGCGGCAACAATGACAGTGGTAATACGGCAGGTACGGCAGCCAATACCGCCGCTGCTTCTGCACAGGAGCTGGACAAGGTTCCGGCGACCGGAGATGCGTCTGGTATCTGGCTGGCACTGTTTGCAGTATCACTTTCCGGATGGGCAGTGATGATGGTATTAAAGAGAAAGCCCGGTCAAAAGGGTGACCCTAAGTAAAGAGATTGTGTAAAAGCTTTTCTATAGAGAAAACCGTCCGACTCTGATCGCCGGACGGTTTTCATGTAACCACAGCAATAACGGCGGCAGCCCCACCGCAGGGACAAAACTCTGCGGCGGGGCTTTTGTGCATTTTGCGGCACACGTTTCTCTATGGGAATATAGCTTATAGTGGTAAAGGTAGAGGTAAAGGTAGAAAAGGTAGAAAAGGTAGAAAGAACAATAAACATGTAGAAAAATGTTAAAAACATAAAAATATTCATGCAATATAATGTAAAATTCACATAAAAAACATTTGATTTTTACACGAATTTGGATTATGCTATAATCAGAAGCTTTATGGAGGACGAAGGATGTATAGAAAGATTATGGACTTCTTAGAAACGTGGAAAGAAAGTGAACATCGTAAACCCCTTATTTTGCAAGGGGCAAGACAGGTGGGAAAAACCTATTCCATTTTAGAGTTCGGGCGAACCCACTATGAGAATGTGGCATATTTCAATTTTGAAACAGATCCTAAATTGAATGAAACTTTTGAAGAAAACATCAGTCCTGATTATCTGATCCCCATTTTGTCTCATATTGCGGGTCAGACCATCGTAAAAGAAAAAACGCTGATTGTATTTGATGAGGTGCAGCTTTGCGAAAGGGCTCTGACTTCTCTGAAATATTTTAACGAGAGCGCTCCGGACTATCATATCATCGTTGCGGGCAGCCTGTTAGGTGTGGCTGTCAACAGGGAAAAGTTCTCGTTCCCTGTGGGCAAGGTGGATATGAAAACCCTGTATCCCATGGATATGGAGGAATTTATGATCGCTATGGGTGAGGGAGATCTTGTGAAGCAGATCAAAAGGTGCTTTGCAACAGATCAACCGATGCCGGCGGCACTCCACGATGCGGCTATGCAGCTTTACCGGCAGTATCTTGTGGCAGGTGGGATGCCGGAGTGTGTGATGCAGTTTGCCCAGACAAGGGACTATATCCTGATCCGCCATATACAGGATACCATTCTTGCAAGTTATCTCAATGACATGAGTAAGTACAATAATCTGAATGAAATCAAGAAGACCAGGCTTGCCTATGACAATATTACCGTTCAGCTTTCGAAGAAAAATACGCGTTTTCAGTATAAGCTGATGAAAAAAGGAGGGCGGGCGTCTGAATTTGAGAATGCCATAGAATGGCTCTGTCTGTCCGGAATCGTATCACGGGTCTATAAGGTAGAGCAGATTAAAAAGCCTTTGGAAAATTATCGTGATATCGACGCTTTCAAGATATATGTTTCGGATTTGGGGCTGCTTTGTGCCAAGAAGGATCTGGCTGCCAATGATATTCTGTATATGGTGGAGGAATTGAACGATTTTAAGGGCGGTATGACGGAGAATTATGTCAATGTACAGCTCTCCATCAATGGTTACAATACTTATTATTGGGAGTCCGAGCGTGGTGCGGAGATAGATTTTGTTATTCAGCGTGACGGGCAGCTGATCCCGATTGAAGTGAAATCTGCCGACAATACCAGGGCAAAGAGTTTAAAGGTCTACATGGATACCTATCAGCCTGCATATGCCATCAAACTTTCTGCAAAAAACTTCGCATTTGAAGACAACAAAAAGATAGTGCCGCTCTATGCAGCGTTTTGCATCTGAATACGGCAGGTGAAGAATCATAGGCTGTCCGTAACGGCAAGGGTTTTTGAAACTTTCACACATTACAGCGATAGCAAACTAATCTGTTGACGATAAGCCATTTCTTGTATATAATAAATCGTATCACTGTATACAATTAAGAAAATGTACAAGAAGAAAAATTTGAGGAGGCTATTATGACAGGAAATACGTTAGGCTGGGTAATTGTGGCATTCGTGCTGTACTTACTCATGATGATCGCTATCGGAGCGTTTTATGCAAAGGGCAATAACAATTCCGAAGACTACTTTTTAGGAGGCAGAAAGCTGAACGGCTTCGTCGCTGCGCTGTCCGCGCAGGCATCGGACATGAGTGGATGGCTGCTGATGGGACTGCCGGGAGCTATTTACTTAACCGGTGTCGGAGGTGACGGCTGGATCGCCATCGGACTTTTCATCGGCACGACGTTAAACTGGCTGCTCATCGCCACGAAGCTGCGCAGATATACGATCCGCGCCAACAATTCCGTTACACTGCCGACTTATTTTGAGAACCGCTTCCATGATGAGAAGAAGGTATTGATGACGGTTTCTTCTATTACTATTGTAGTATTTTTCCTGGTATATTGCGCTTCCGCGCTTTCTGCCGGCGGTCAGCTGTTTGAGTCTGTGTTTGGCATTGATTATCATGTGGCACTGACCATCGGTGCGCTGGTAGTTTTGGTCTATACCTTCCTCGGCGGATTTACCGCGGTATGTGTGACAGACTTTATCCAGGGTATGCTGATGCTGGTCGGTATTCTGGCAGTACCGCTGTTCGCTTATCATTTTCTGACAACCGGCGGCACTACATTGTCAGCCGGTCTGGAAGCCAGCGGTGCCGACAGTGCCAACTTCCTGAATCTGATGAAGAACGGTGACGGCAGTAATAATATCGTCAGCGTGATCTCCGGTCTCGGCTGGGGACTGGGATATTTCGGAATGCCCCATATCCTGGTGAGATTTATGGCAGTCCGGGATGAGAAGGAAATGACCAAGTCCAAGGCTACTGCCATCAGCTGGGTGGCATTATCCCTGGGATTTGCAGTATTTATCGGCATCCTGGGCAGAGCCTATCTGCCGGAGCTGGTGAATGGCAATAATGAGAAGGTATTCATCGAAATGATCAAGAAGGTATTTACGATGGAGATGCGTGCTCCGTTCATTGCAGGATTGTTCCTTTGCGGTATCCTGGCAGCAATCATGTCCACGGCGGATTCCCAGCTGTTAGTCAGCGCCTCCAGCGTAGCGGAAGATATCTTCAAGGGACTGCTCAAGAAGGATGCGGATGACAAGACCGTTATGAATGTCAGCCGTGTCACAGTACTGTTAGTAGCTGTGCTGGCTTACATCATCGCATGGAATCCGAACAACACCGTCATGGGACTGGTGTCCAACGCGTGGGCAGGTTTAGGTGCCGCCTTCGGACCGTTGGTAGTGATGTCCTTATATTGGAAGAGAACCAACTTCCCCGGAGCGGTAGCCGGAATTGTCACCGGAGCACTTGCCGTGATCATCTGGGATTACATTCCTCTCGTGGGCGGACAGACCCTGGGCAAAGCTACCGGATTGTATTCCCTGGTAGTAGGCTTCGGGCTGGGACTTATCGCTATCATCGCAGTCAGCCTCGCTACCAAGGCTCCTTCCGAAGAAATGCTGCAGGAGTTCGAGGATGTGAAGGCGAACCGGCTGTAAAAATTCAATTTTTCATAATTCTGAAACTGCCCGGACACACTGGATTGTACTGGGCAGTTTTTTATGGGGCGAAATTCTTAATTTGTGATTGTTAGACCCCGCGAAAATCGAAACGCTGGGGCACAGCAAGAGATTCTGCTAAAATAAGCCCCGGCGATATCAGAACATCGGGGCGCAGAAAGAGATTTTATTAAGATAAGCCCCGACGCTACCGAAACAGCGGGGCACAGCAAGAGATTCTGCTAAAATAAGCCCCGGCGATATCAGAACATCGGGGCGCAGAAAGAGATTTTATTAAGATAAGCCCCGACGCTACCGAAACAGCGGGGCACAGATAAGGATTTTGCCGTAATAAGCCCCGTCGACACGTGAGAGCATCCGGGGGACGGTTTCGCGTGTCATAAAAAATAATGGGCGATATTATACTGGGCAATATTATATATAAGAAGAAACTCACAAAAATACAGTGGCGAACCTGTGCAAAACA
>ENA-UOIV01001187-UOIV01001187.1-human-gut-metagenome-genome-assembly--contig:-C59-NODE-1187-length-23283-cov-17.044300_pt1 | contig 23283 bp, 18 predicted proteins | sample MGYA00242333_ERZ723880 | MGnify/ENA metagenome assembly ERZ723880 | reverse complement strand
TTCGTAATCCCCTCGCACGTCATCGCAATATCATTCTTTTTCCAACAGGTAAAAAAACAAGCACTGCTGCCACAACTTCCCACTGTATAACTTAACTTGTCTTCCGTAAATTCAGGAAAGGACGCACCTCTACGTTCTCCGGTCTCTTCCCATCATATAACAATTGCACATACTGTTCCGCTTCTTCATCGGAGACATCTTCCTGATCCGTAAATACTATCATTATTAGTTCAATTTCACTTTGTTCCGGCTGCTTTCTAATTATGTTCAGGGAATGGAAATACATCTCGCTGTAACCAATTCCTCACTCACTAAATGGTGTACAATCACTAATTGCGCCGGTTGATTCTCTGATGTCTGCTCGTAAAATTCGTCCAGCAATTCTGCTCCGCTGCATTCCCTTGACTGCCAATCCAAGACATACACCGGATAATCTTTGAGTTCTTCTATATTTAACGGAAGGACGGATAATTCCTGTCTGATTACTTCCGGATCGGTTTTCCCTTTTAAATTTTCCAAACTGAAATCTTCCAATAAATCAACCGGTTCAGTCTCTTCATTTGATACAGCTGTAGTCGTTATGGTATTAGGTGTCATCTCCTCGGTAACTTCTGAAGTATTCTGTTCTGTATCATTCTGTTCCGGTCTATTCTGCCCACAGCTTACCATGCTTAACATAATTATTAATAATGCCACACACCTCATCTTTGCTTTGTACATACTTTTTCTGAATCCTCCTCCCACAAGATTTTTCAAAAGCCTTTTACCATACGTATTCCTCCAGCATCCTCTTTATAGAAATACCAATTCTTTCATCCTGTTTCTCACTCTCTGTAAGCGACAATGTCACACTCAATGGATCTTCCAGTTTCTTATTCTTAAAATCAATAAAGTATCCGAGTTCCAGAACAACGCATCCTATTTCTTCCCCGGAATGTACCTGCTTCATTTTTCTAATTCCGGATTCTGTTATTTCTTTTTTGGTAATTGCATAAGTCGGATATTCATTATCCGAAAGTAATGAGTACTCACATAGTGCAGTGATTCCTGCCTTTTTTCCCAATTGAATATCCTCTTTTAGTTCATACCTTGCAATCACAGGGTTTCTCAATATGACCCGTACATCATTCCACAGTTTCTGAATATCCGCTGGAACAGTTATCACCCTGGATTTACCCTTCATACCCAAAATATCCACATTCAGATACTCAATTTCATCAAAGCACCTGTTTGCAGACATTTTCGTAACGCCTAATCTTATTGCAGCTTTTGATGCAGTAACATTTTCCCATTTTTCATATATTGCAACCAATATAACTTTTTGTGTTAAAAATGAAATTAAATGAACCGGAGAAATTTTCCTTTCATTCTCATTGGACAGCAAATATCCGATAAAAGGCAAGTACACCTGTTTATCTTTCAGTACAAAGGGAATTCCCTCTTCCAATAATTTTTCTTTAATATAAAATGATGTAGAATCAAAAAAAATGGCGCAATTAAGACCTGCTGCCTTTTCAATTTTAATCCAGTCCTTTCTAAGCGCTGCCAAGCCAACATCTGCCTTGGGTTGAATTGCTATCCATGGTGAACCGTTTGTTTCAACCTTATAAAAAGTGTATCTTCCACGAAAGGCCAGGGGCAGCTTCTCATTCAAATATTCAGTTTCTTCTATCATCACATTTTGACGCAATGTTTTTTCCAAAAAATTCTTCATATAGTCACCATTTTTAAAAATGTAACTCTTTTTATGTTACATTTTTAAAATAGCATATTTTTATTGCACATTCAATATTTAATGATAAAACATTCCGTTTCAGAAAAAATTTTCAAAAGTATCTATCTCACGTGTGCGTGAAAACGATAAATTATTGACCAAAACATCTGGATCTGTAACAAATTGGTTCGACGCTGTCGAACTTTTTCCAAAATCTAGTAATTCAATTTTGTTCGGCGCCGTATTAATCATTATCCCATTATCTTTTCGTATCTTTGACTCTTCAAGGTAGGAATCTCTCTTAATTTCCGCAGCGTCGCTCCTTATTTTTGTGCATTGCACGGTTTTTGGTAATGATATTTTACCCAATCATTACTTTAACTTAAAGTATGCCAATTAAGCTCAAATAAATCACTCTCAAATAGCTTTTCTTTCCAATCATTATACTCTCCTTCATCTAAACGAAGAGAGTCTTCATAAAATCGCACAAAGTATATTTTTTTATCACCATCTTTATCATCTTTAAACGGAAAATTATCCTTGTATTCCGGGCATGCGTTTAAATCTAACTCTTCAACACTGGCAATACATTCGTACATATTTTCCATTTCATTATACCGATATACTTCATACGGCCAAAAGTCATCATTATATGTATATCCCGAATGTGATGCCGGAGCATATATCAATCCATTTTCATAAAATCTACATCCATAATAGTAGTCAAATAATAATTCAAGCTCTTCTTTTTTCTCGGAAAATCGGTAAATATATTGTGCACTGTCCGAATTGCACGTTCCTTCAACTCCTATCAATAGCTCATCTATACCATCATCATTTATGTCATATATCACGAATTCATTGGGATATGCCAGCTCTTTTTGTTTTTCAAAACCAGTACCATTATCAACATAACAATAATCTCCGTTTGGCAAATATCCCGTATTTTCCAGTTCTTCGACCGCGTTTAAATAAATTTGATTTATTTCAGTATGATTCCCTATCTCAATCACATAATCATAACTATAGGTGTGCACATACAACCGGTCATCCTTCTCTGCCATGAGGTCCGGCATCTTTTTCAGAGGCAGGCGGTCGATCACCTCTCCGGTATTTTTATCCAGCTGATAGAGATAATCGTCCTCTGCGGTAAAGCCATAGCCGCAGAAGATCACGTCCCCTTTCACGAGAAAATTCATGCTGTTATAAGTCTGGTCTGCACTTCGCCACAGCAGTTTCTCATTTTCCAGATCATAGGCAAACATAAAGCAGCTGTCCGGCTGCGCATAACCGTTCATTACTGAAGCCCCGTAAAAAATTCCGTTCTCAAGGCAGGCATTATTACCGTTGACGTACCATTTGTCTGTCGGATATTCCAGTACATACAGGCAGTTCTCACCATCGAAAATGCTGAGTTTTCCATCCTCCCACTGATAGGTATACTCCCACTGATAGGTATAATTTTCATCATAGAAGCAGTCCCAGTTTTCTCCGATCATGGGAAGGGAAATGTCTTCCGATGCATTGTACCATTCGTCTGCAAAAGTAATATTGTTATACGTCTCGGAAAGGATTTCCAGGGAATAGGGCTGCGCCGCAGTTCCTTCCGGGTGAAATTCCGAGATTCCAGTGAAATCTATGAGGATCTCTTTCGGTGCAATGGGTGTTTCCCGGGATTCGGACTCTGTGAGAGCTCCGGAGGTCTCTGCCTCATCTATTTTAGTGTCTATATTGGAAATATTTTCGGTTTGTTTCTCCGCTTCGTTGTTCTCCGGTGCATTGGTCTCCCGGGCGCCACATGCCATTAACAGGCAGGCGGACAGTGCAAATGTTGCTAATCTGTATTGTTTTTTCATGATAATCTCCCTTACTGCTTAAAATTCTCACGCATTTCTTACTTTAAATCCGTAACTCTTTTTATATTACGAATTTAAAATATCATATTTTTGTTGCACTTTCATTAACTGTTTCCAATAATTTCATATTAAAATAAACAATTCCGATGTAGCTTATTTCTATTTACCGTCCAGATACCTTTGCATAAAATTTGAGGCGGTAATTCAACGATGATCTATTCGATTTCCGCTGATAATTACCGCCTGAACATCATTATTCTTCTCTGTCAACTCTTTCTGTTAATCAATCGTTTTCATCTTCTTTTGAAATCTGGGGTGCTATTTGACTTTGCGAATCATTATTATGCTGCAGCTCTTGTACATTGCCACTGCTTTGTGCAAATGTTATGGCACTGCCATTTGTTTCATAGGATCGAATGATCTTTATATTCTCGTCTGTCATCTCGGTCAGTTCCACCTCCAATCTCAGTGGATTTTCCCTAATGACGGAGGTAACTACAAATGGTAATTTCCCGGCAACCATATCTGCCGAAATTTTCTCCTGCAATGTTTCTACATATGCCCTTGATGGTGTTCCATCTGAATTTCTGGAATCTTGAATTGTGTTTGCACCGGTCATATTGGGTTCTGCAAATATGATATCATCACTGTTCCGGCCGGTAGTGATCTGTCCGTTTTGCACCCAGATTTTACGAATATCCTGTGCGAAGCTTCCCACTTCCTGTAATTCGCCGTTCCGGTACCGGAACAGAAAGCTCTCGTACTGCCCCTGCTCATCTTTTCTGGTAAGGGCTAACAATATCTGTCTGCCGTCCGGGCTGAAGGCATAGATGCTGTTCCCCAGATTCTGTGCCGTCCGCATCTCGCCACTCGTCGTGTTGACCGTAAAAACATACTGATCCAGCGGAGAATGATCCGGCGTATTCAGTGCCTGCGCCATCCTGGAACGAAGCGTGATCCGGTCTGCGGTTCCGTCTCCGTCCAAATCAAGCAGCGCATAGGTCTCCTGTGCCGCACGCTCGGACACATCATAGACAACTCCTACTTTTGTCAGGATTTCCTGCCTCTGTGCGGCTGCATAGGCATCTGTCTCCTCTGCGGTCAGTTCCGCTGCTGTTTTCCCGTTCCATACCGGCCTTACAGACAGGATCGGCAGCTTCAGCTGTTCGCTGCCATCACTATTTTCGAAGATCCAGTAACCGTCCTCTGCACGAAACGAAGCCTTGTCGAAATCCTGCGCCTCCGACGGCAGCTTCCAGTCCGTGACCCCGTTTTCTCCGGTCTGTCCCGAAGTATCATATTCTCGGATCGTGTCGATCCAGATTTCCAAATCGCCATCCTGATAGTCAGAGGATGCCAGGTAGTACAAGCGGACACTATCCTGTTGCTTCAGATAAGCCATCTCCTGTCTATAACTGTCAGACGTATAGTAATTTCCCACATTCTGGTAAACCGTGGAACGTCCCTCTGCCGCACATCCCGGCGCTATATATCCCGGAACCATACAATTTAGTCCGGCGTCGTCCCCGGTGGCCGCATAAATACCGTAGCTGGAGACCTGATAAGTAGCAGCAACATCCGCAAAAGATCCGGGGGATACCTTTACATACACCCATTTTTTCGACAGTTCTGCCACGGTAGCCCAATCTTCATCCCTGGGTCCGTATTCCGCATAGACCACTCTGGCCTGATTTTCTCCGTCCAGAGGACCGGTAGAATGCCGGCCTTTACTGTCGATGTCTCCCAGGGAGAGCATCCAGATCTGACTGCTCTCCTCCGCAAATACCATAGGAATATCGATACCGGATCCATCAGCGAAAATATAATGTACGTTTGCCACAGAGCCTTCGCCGGGTCTTGTGGAATCTTTTTGGAAAAATAAATACTGCCTTTCCGCTTCATAGAGCAGTTCCGTCATTTCTCCGCTGCCACCCTCCAGATGCAGCAGTGCTTCCGCCGCTTTTACCGGATCCTTATAAGTCTCGTGGGCTGCGGTATCCCCATCCAGGATCTGTCTGTGCAGTTTTCTCGCCGCAACGCCGTTGTATTCCAGATATTGAATGCCGTCCTGTCCGGCAAAAGACCGGGTATCCTCCAAGGTATCCACATCAAACAACGCACTGAATTCTTCTCTGCTATGAATCCCCTGTTCCAATGCCGCCAGCCATTCGGTTTTCCTGCCTTCATCGTCTGAACCGTCCTCTGTGAATTCTCCGGTCGTCACTTCTTCTGTCGCATCGGAAACGTCAGACACATTTGCTGTATCTGCCCCGTTCCCATTTCCTCCGGGGTTGCTGCACAGGCACACCACCAGTACCACGATCACTGCTGCCGCGCCGATCATGACCCAGAACGGCGGCTTGCGATAATCCAGTACATGACGAATACGATTCTTCACATGGTCTTCGCCAAAAGAAAGCAGTGCGCAGATGGAACCGCCCCGATAACGCTTCCACTCTCCGCCGGAAGCTTCTTCCAGCAATGTATAGGAATAGATCTTCTTGCTCTCCTCGCCGAGAAGCTTCACAACTTTTTCATCGCAGGACATCTCACAGTCCATATTCATCAGATAAAATGCCAGCCACACCAACGGGTTAAACCAATGCACACAGCAGATCAGCAGCGCTGCCGGTTTGAAAAGGTAATCCCTGCGCTGCAGATGCACTCTCTCGTGGCACAACACGACTTTTCTGCTCTCCGGATCCAGCCCCGAAGAGAGATAGATCACCGGATGGATCAGCCCCATGACGAAGGACAGGTGTCCTCCGTCAATCTCGCAGATTCCCGGTTCCACCTGTCTGACACCGCTGTCAGGTCTGCGGATACGGTGACGCATACGCAGGTAGGAAAAAGTATGATACCCCATAAATCCTGCCATTCCAAGTAACCATGCGATCAACAGGACACGAAACCATGTTTTTCCCATTGTTGCACCGATCCTTTGCAAAGAATCGTCCGCATTATCCCGGTTATCCACCGGGTAACCATCATCCAAGGCATTCGTAACATTACCCGGTGCCTGAATTCCGCCGACACCGTCATCTCCAATTTCATTCATGCCTTCTACGTTTCCATCCTGTCCCGGCACAGGTGCAGAACCTTCCCCATTTCCGGCTGCTCCTAAAGTCCCGCCATTCAGATTTTCCGTGTTATCCGCCCCGGACAGCACTGCATCCACAGTATTGTCTCCAATGAGGCTGCCATTATAAACTCCCTCATTGTCAACTGATCCGGCACTGTTCCCGGCAGCCAACTGTGCAGAGGTTGTCGCCGTCCCTACGGTCAACAGACGCTCCGGGATCAGACTGATCCTGGTCCCCGGCAGCACCGGACAACATAACCGCACAAATACGATTCCCCACAGCAGATAGGAACACCATTTCGGGGCTTTTTTCAGTAAAAATCTGGCCAGTATCACCAACAAAATACAATAGCTTCCCACCAGACTGAGACGCCATATACTGTCAAACAAACGATAGATACCTTCCACCATAAAGTCCCTCCTATGTTCTCTGCTTCCCTATCCGCGGAAGCTCCGCTCTCTGTCATCCCTGTTCTGTAACGCTCCGAAGCTCACTAATTTTCCGTCCCGGCAGCTTAGGCTTGCGCAATCGCCTTCCTGCAATTCTCCGTAGATTCTGTCGGAAACTTCCAAGGTGATCTGTTCGCCCTCTTTTTCCAGATTTTCAAAAATGACAGTCTTGACGTTTTCCGCCTCGGTTACTCCGGAATTTACCGTGCCGTTTGCCAGATATACCGGCTGATTCACAGCGGTAGCCTGTCTCTTGCTGAAGACTTTTGCGCGATTCACCGTATGATATCCCCGTTGCCTGTTCCGTAAGCTCCGCACCAGGAGGTACAGAAGATATCCCAGAATTGCCGCTGCGAACAGGACTGTCAATATGTTTTCCACCGGACTGAAACTTAACTGCTGCATCATAAGCACAACCTCCCCATTTTTCATTATTTATCTCATTTCACAGTATCCTTTATGATATCCTTGTATACTTCCAACAGCCACCAGGAAAACGCCTGTGATTGTTTTGCTGCATTGTCGATCATGCCATCTGCAGTTGCTTTATCCTCAGCCGGTACTACCAGCAGGAACTCTTCCTCTTCTATTCTTACTCCACATAATACGTTTTTTAGATCTTTTGAGATAAGGAACATATTACCGGATGTATCTCCATCGGTAGTTGTGATGCAGGAATACGATGGTTCCGCTTTTACGAAAAGTGTCGTAAATCCCATTTCCTCATCACCAAAAATCTTTTCTCCATCCAGCCATACATTTCCCTGAATATAATCCTCCTGATTTTTCCAGATAAAATGTGCCTTTTTCGCATGAATCTCTACCGGAACCTGTTGATAAAATTGCGGATTTACCAAACCGACTAACATGCCACTGCCAACATAATCATATGTTTCCTCTTTCGGAGTATCATAATATCGCAATCCGTAATCTCCGAGACACAGCAGGACTACAGCAACTATAACGATCAGAAAAATTACGATTCCTTTGTTCTTTTTACTCCAATGCATGATCTGTATCTCCTTTTCACACTTTACCCTGCAAAATATAAACCGCTGAAATAGTCACTGTAATCCGTTCCATCCCGTAACCGAAACCACCCCTTCACACCATCCGTAATCTCGATGCAGATCCAGTCCTGTGTTGCATCCAGCTTCGTCATGCGTACCTTGCTTCCTTTGGGCAGCACAAAGGTCTCATCCCCGTCCGGTGTACGGTAGAGCGTTATATCCTGCCGCAGTTCCACTTCATCCCAGGCACTTAATACATATTCCTCCTGCGGCACTTCCCGGAGCTTTCCGTTCGATGTTACCTGATAGATTCTCTGAATGTAATCGTTCTGCACCGCAAAATAGGGTTCGGTGATAACCATCTGTCCATCCTGTATCCATGCCTTTCGCAGATCCTGTGCGAGCCGGTCTGTTTCCACCGGTTTTCCGTCTTCATAATGATAGATTCGGGTCAGTGGATCTGCGCTTTCGCCGTCATCATACAATGCGATCAGGAGCTGTTCCCCATCCGGGCTGAAAGCGAAGATGGAATTGCTCATATTTCCCGTGCTGTCCGGAATCTCAATCGTCTGTCCGTCTATCTCCAACACTGCATCCCGCAGGTCATAGCAATTCATCTGACCCAGTCCCAAATTTACACAAATCTTATATTCCTCGAAAGAATATCCCGTTACCGGCTCCGCAGGATGCAGAGAAATCTTCTCCGGCACACCATCGCCATCCAGATCCAGCTGCGCCAATGTCTCAGTTTCTGTCCGCTCCGATACATCAAATACCACACCCGGATAGGCCAGAATGTCTGCTCTTTCGATGTGCTGGCTATCCGCCCCGCTAAGCGCAAACCGCATACTTATGGATGGATTACTATTGTAAATGTCATAATATCCGTCATGAACATGAAGCGTAGTGTCGCTGTTGAGCTGCAAATCCACCGGCAGAACCGTATCGGTGACAGTATGGGTACTCATGTCAAACTCCCGAAGTACCCTCGGCATCCACTCATCCGTCATAAGATGCGCCTCATCGGGATCTGTCAGATAATAGACCTTGCCGCCGCTCCATTCCGTCACATCCGGCAGATCTTTTTGCAGCTGTGTATAGGCATCCGATGTGTCATATGCGCCCCGCTCACAGGTAACGTCATACCAGCCCGTTGCCATGATGCGTTCAGCTTGAATGCAGCGAAATACACTACCGGACGTTCCCACGGATTCACTCATGGTATAGATCCCGTAATTTGAAATCTGTACATGCGGGTAATAGGCCGAATAACTGCCGACATCCACAGGATACCAGTCCATCCAGCCCCTGTAGACCGCTCTGTCCGGTTGTCGGAGTTCGTACTCCCCATAGACCATTCTGGTACAGATATCACCGGTGAGCGGACCATATCCCAAGTCCTCCGCACTGCCCGGATCTCCAAAGGACAAGAGCCACAGCTGCGTCATCTCCTCCGCCATGACCATGGGAATATCTACAGCAGATCCATCCGCAAAAGTATAATGTACATTCACCACAGAGCCTTCTCCCGGCCGGTCAGAGTCCTCCCGATAATAAGGATATTGCCGCCCTGCCGGATACAGCGTCTCGGTCACGGCTCCGCTTCCATCACCCAGGTGCAACAGTGACACCGCTGCCGTTACCGGATCTGTATATTTTCTATAAGTCTCGGATGCAGGTTCCTCCGCCAGTGCTTTGAATATCGCATACGCGGCATTCGTATTGTTTTCACGAACCAGCAGATCATAAGCCACTTGATCCGCTGCAAAGGAATGCTTTTCTTCGATTGCTTCCACATCAAAAACAGCGGCAAAATCTTCTCTGCTATGAATCGTTACCTTTGCAAAATCTTCCGGTGTCTTGATGCTGTCCGGAAACTGCGCAATATTTCCACTCGTCTCCGCATTGCTGTCTACATCCGTTGCTACCCCTGCGCTGTTGTCTGTATCCGCACGATCCGCTGTGCCTGCTCCGTTCCCACTTCCACCGGGGTTGCTGCACAGGCACACCACCAGTACCACGATCACTGCTGCCGCGCCGATCATGACCCAGAACGGCGGCTTGCGATAATCCAGTACATGACGAATCCTGTTCTTCACATGATCTTCACCAAAAGATAAAAGTGCACAGATGGAACCGCCTCGATAGTGTTTCCATTCGCCGCCGGAAGCCTCTTCCAACAATGTATAGGAATATATCTTCTTGCTCTCCTCGCCGAGGAGCTTCACAACTTTTTCATCACAGGACATCTCGCAGTCCATATTCATCAGATAAAATGCCAGCCACACCAGTGGGTTGAACCAGTGCACACAGCAGATCAGCAGAGCTGCCGGTTTGAAGAGATAATCCCTGCGCTGCAAATGCACTCTCTCGTGGCACAGCACAACGTTTCTGCTCTCAGGATCTAAGCCCGAAGACAGATAGATCACCGGTTCCACCAGTCCCATGACAAAGGACAGATGCCCACCGTCGATCTCACAGATCCCCGGTTCCACCTGTCTGACACCGCTGTCAGGTCGGTGAAGCCGGTTACGCATACGCAAATAGGAAAACGCATGATACCCCATAAATCCTGCCATTCCGGGCAGCCATGCGATTGCAAGGACACGGAAATCTACCGGGCGATACAGTGTGTTTGCGATAATTGTGCCGTTTGTATCGGTAACCGATTCCTCCATGGCTGCACCACTGCTTCTGTTTTCTGCTCCTGTGATTTGCAAAGCCCCATCCGCATTGTCCCGATTGTCAGCTAAGTAGCCACCATCTGCAGCATTACCTGCTGCCTGGCTTCCATCGGCTCCGTCTGTTCCGAATGCATTCGCATCGCTTTCGTTATCGATTGCATTCGCAACATTTCTGTTTTCGTTCGCTAATCCTACGGCTCCTGGCATATTTCCTGCCGTCCCGGCATGCAAATTTCCTGCCTGTTGCCAAGTGCTCTGTCCGTTAGGATCCACATCTGGAAGCACACCATTATTACCATAGCCGTCTGCCGACTGCCCGTACATCGTCTCCGTTCCAACCGCCAGCAGCCTCTCTGGAATCAGACTGATCCCCGTCTGTGGCAACACCGGACAGCACAACCGCACAAATACAATTCCCCACAGCAGATAAGAACACCATTTGGGGGCTTTTTTCAACAAAAGTCTGGCCAGGAGCACCAGCAATACACAGTATCCTCCTACCAGACTTAATTTCCATACAACGTCAAATATTCTGTAGATGTTCTCACCCATAAGCCCCTCCGCTCTGCTGCACCAGCCACCGATAGTCGATAGAATATAGACCTTATAAGTATAGTCTACATTCTACCGACCTATCTGTCAAGCAAGAAATCTATTTTCCCAACATTCCGGGATACAATACATCGGATATTTCATACGCTTCTTCCAATGTCGTCGCCGGGTACAAAATATAGAATGTCTGATTCTCTTCCGCCGAATTTGCGGTGGCAGAAATCATCCCTTTTTCCACATCTTGCACTGCCTCATAAATCGCTGCAAGCGTGCTCATATCCGGCGTCAGGATCTGTCCGGCACCTCTCCCGCTTTGGAAAATGCCTTTTCTTCCCCCGTACAGAAAGAAATAATCCTGTGGCTCCTCTCCCTCTCCTGCAAAGGATATCTTCCCATTAAAAGAGCTAGCATAAATCCAGGGCAATACGCGATAAGAATACGTTCCACTGACATTTACCTGTACCTCTTCCTGCTTTCCGGACGCATTTTCCTTCGGCATCCGTATTCCTGATACCGTAAAATCCACCGCCCTGCGGAATTCAATGAAATTCAACAAAAGGATTATCACTGCCAATACGATCACACTAAGAAAAACCGTTACTTTTACATTAATTTTCTTCATACACACTCCCCCGTTTCCTTTCGGACCTTTCAGACATCACTATTTCACTCTGTTTTCTCAATTTCCAGATTCGCGGACACCGGAAAATCAATCACCACCTCTTTGTATATCTCCACCTTTTCATTCTCTAAAGAAGTTGCCGTTCCCTGATAGGTAATCTTCGCAGTTCCATCCACAATTTCAACCGTAGAAGATACATCCATGGGTGCTTTCAGATCATTGTGGAGCCACAGATTTACTTCATTTGTGGCTTCCCACCAGTCTTTCATCTCCTTGTCATAGCGGGCTGCCTGCCCAAATCTTGACTTTGGATTTATCGCATAGATTGGAAGGGAGCGATGTGCTTCCTCTGTGTTTTCATTGCTATATGTAATGATTACTTCGGGATTGTTGTACAAATAAATTTCCCTGATACCCCATATACTGATTAGGATGATACATACCCCTATTATCCATAATGCTTTTTTCTTCATTAGCTTTTCCCCTCTCTAAAGCCGAAAACGTATATACTCCCGGTATGTCTGTGCGCTTGCCGCACCGCCGTCTTTTCTTGAGACATCCCAGACCATTTGATATTCTCCCGGTTCCAGTGCTCCGTAGAGCCACTCCCAATTATAGTAGATCGAAGCTTCCTCACCACCGGGGACATTATAACCCACCATTGGGAAACCATAATTATCCGGCACCGTCTCTGCATCCTGCCACTCTCCGTCTACCTGCCGTTGGAGGATATAAGCCTCTCCATAGATCACCTCTGCCCCGTCATCGTCATCCTCACGTCTGATGATAAGATTAGCACCCACATTGGAAATATCCCGCAAAGTCACCGTTACACCTGCTTCCGAATCATAAATCGTCTCCGCCTGTCCCTGCTGTCCCTTCTCTTTCGGATTCCAAACATTTTCTGCCAGCTCCGGTGCTTCTTCCAAACGTAATACCTCTGCATCCAGTTCGTACTCCAGAACGCAGTCCCTGTTGATTTCCTCCATCGCTCCGGTCTCAATAGATTTCCCTGTTCCCCGGAAAGTGATTACCGTTTTTCCTTCACCTATCGTTACATCCGACGACACGGATAATGGGGAATCGTACTTTTCGTAAATCCATTGAAACACTTCCCCTGTTGCATCCCGGAACTGCTGTATTTCCTCATCATAACGTGCCGCATATCCCTGTCCGATATGAGATCTGCCACGAATAGCGCAAAAAGGATAGGAGCGATATATATTTTCTCTCTTGTCGCAGCTGAAGGTGATCTGCATCTCCGGGTGCTCATACAGCCAGACCTCATGTCCGCACAGGATACCTGCCGCCAACATCACAACCGCAATTATGCTAAGAAAAAACGTCACTTTTACGTTAATTTTCTTCATACATCTTTCGTCACTCATCAAGCCAAATAAAATCTCTCCTGTTATTTACTTCTTTACAATCCACTTCCCGTTTCTATTAGAACCACGTCTTTCAACCAAACCTTCTTCTCGCATATCTTTTATAAGTCTTTGAATTTGTTTTCTTGAAAGATCAAATTCCTCCATAAGTTTAACCTGCGTTACCTCTGGATTTTCTTCCATTCGATATAATATATCTATCTTTCTATCGGCTCCATTTTTTAGCTCCTTTTTTCGGCTCCTTTTTGGCTCCTTTTCGGCTCTTTTTTGATTATATCCTAATTTTTCTTCTAAAAATGCTTCATGCACAAACAATCTCGAGATAAAGTAACTATGATCATCATCCGTCTCAAACTCTGGTTTTGGAGAGCCATTCTCTTCAAGTGCTCTAAGAATCTTTCCAAATCCAGTATTTCTGCCTTCTGTTAAATGCAATTCCTTAAGAATATCTCCAATGCGACGATTCCTATATCTTCGATTAGAGACCTTATATCGCTTTAATCCCTCTCGTGTCACTGAGCGATCAGGTCCCGGAAAACTGACAATTTCAATCATTTCCTTTTCAACTCTTACCTCGATTGGCTCCCTAATATCATACCCACGATGATAAACTGCATTTGCTAAGGCCTCTTCCAACGCTGCATACGGATAATTATATACCCAGTCTGCCTCCGCTTTATCTGCACTCTTTACAATTTTCTTCGTTACGATTGAATTTTTAATAAACTGCAATGCTTCTCTAAGTTGTTGATGAATCGGTCCCTTAAATGTATTCTCTATAATATTATCACCACCCAATCCATCCGGAAATTGTACAACATCTATCTGTGTACACGGGAAAAATTTATCTGGTTCCATGCAAAAGAACATTAATCCCACATTTTTCGGTTTTTCATACTCCGGAAGTATACTGATAATATTCATATCACTACATAATTCAGCAAAATCTCCTATTTTTGATTTTTCATAAAGTGAACTTCCTATTTCTTTAAGATAATTCTGAATTAGTGTAATATTTAAGTCTGCAAGTTCTGCCTGGTGATTCACCCTATCATCAAACGGAACTCTATTTGCCAAATTAAACAGATCTTTTTCCTCATCATCCGAAGGTTCTACGGTATTTGAAGCTTTACGAATATAGTGTACTCGTTCTTTATTATCTTTCTCCATTGTCTTTGGAGATGAATACGGCCTATTATCCCCACCCGGACACCATATAACAATAAACTGCTTATCTTGATATGTCTCAATACCAATAATTGGAGTATAAGCCGGTCTTAAGAGTTTACACCGTGCAAATATATTTTTCTGATAATAATCCACCTTATCTGATGGAACTCCTCTTAAAGGATAAACGGGTCTGCCGGCATCTTCCTGTACACCAATAACGATATAGCCGCCACCCCAGTTATCAAGGTCATTTGCAAATGCACAAATCGATTTTAAAGACGCTGCTGCGTCCCATGTTTCCTTAAATTCAATTCTTGCCCATTCAACTACATCACCTGATAAAAGTGTTTTAATGCTAGTTGGAATTGCCATATGATCACTTCCTTTTCTTACAATAAATATATATTCTCAAAATCTATTTCTCTAATTTCAATATTGCTACGTTCTGCTAATTTATACACTTCATTTTTTCATTTGACGGAGTATTTTTATGTAATAAAATGCATTCAACAAGTTCATTAATTTCTATTTCGTTTAAACATAACTCAAAACTTTGCTTTTCACTAACTTTTTTTATTTCAATGTATTGTCCTCATCACCCCGTTTTTTATCAATAATAAACGCTTATCTCTTCCCCTAACTATAAATACCTCCACCCTTGATTTTTCTTAATTTTTCTTTGTATTCTCTTATATTCAATATTATTTGTTTTTGATGCCTCCATAATAGATTCATATTCTTGAATAACTCTTCCACTCATATCTAGTTTAGCAACTCGTCTAGCTTGTCCCAAATTAGTCAAACCTGCATTGAACGAAATTTCAATTCTGTTTGGTATATTTTCTCCTGCTAAAAATTTTCTCCACACAAGTCCACCAGCAGTATTGCGTTCTCCTCTCAAAACTTTTGATATACTAGTACTACTTATTCCCACAGATTTTGCTGCATCACATATTGTATCATATCTATCTTTCAATTCCCCTTCAGTTGTATAACTAACAATATATGTTTTATTCTCTTTAACACTCTCTATCTTTGTTTTTATCCTCTTCCTTTTTTCATTCTTAACGACGGGAGCCATCATTATACGATCATCATTATCTGAGCAATTCTTTTTTCCATTTTTTTCTATTTGTATACCATTATCAAGTAAAAATTTGATCACATTTTTTTCATTGACAGGAACCGTATATTTCCACTCTAATAACTTTATTCCATGTTCTTCTGATAACATTTTCTTCCTTTTATCTCTCTCTTTATTATCTTGTAATCCTTCATCACCTCCAAACAGTTCAACTGCTTCATAGTGTTGCTTCCCTTGATATTCTATTGCTGTTCTATATTGTTCCAAGTAAATATCATAACTTTGTTTTCCTAACCATTCGCAATGATATTGATAGGTCGCATTGTGTACATATTTGCTAATCAGTAGAAAGAGATGGTACTCATTTCCCCACTTTGTCCGAATACGACCTTCTCTACTTATTTCAGAATACAGCTTATCTACTCTTTGTTGCAATTTTTTGTTCAATATTTTAATAATGCGCACTAAAACCGAATTTGTAACTATTGACGAGTATCCATATTTTTCATTTAAGCTATCAATCTTCTGCTGGATACCATCTTTTGCATAAAAAATATAACTGTTATTCCTTAAATAATCTTTATTCGGTACTTCGTTTCTATTATATATACCATATAATAGATAACTCATAATTTCTATTTCATTAATTTGGCTTCCTCTAAAAACAACTTTGTATTCTGTATGTCTTTCATTTGCTTCCACTCGCCAAGCATCATCCGCTAATTTAGCACAACAATAAAACTTCTTATCATATGTCACAGGAACATAAAATATTATTTTCTGTTCTACTTCGCCATTTATATTCTGAATCGCATCTCGTTTATCTACTATTTTTTCTAAGCACTCATTAATCTCTTTTACTAAGTCCGGTGCTTTTTCGAGATATTTCACTTCATATTCAATATCTAAACCTTCAAACTTTTCAAGCAGTTGTTTTAATTTCAGAAATTCTTCTCTATTTCTTCCATACTTATAGATATCAAAATTTTCACCTAATGGTTCAGTAACATTTTTTCCGTTATATTCAAGCAATTCAAAGTTTAGTTGCTTTCCTATTAAATTCCGTGACAATACTGCAGAAAAATAATAAAAGTCACCAGCATTATCCTTATTGCGAAAATTTCCAAATTTATTTATTTTAGTAATATAAGTAGTATTTTTATTGAACATATCTGTTACACGTATAGTCATTGTGTGTGGTCTTTGAAAAGATAACGGTTGTATTATAGCTTGCCACTTCAGCTCATCACCCATTGTATATATTTCATAACGTACCACATCCACTGGAGTAGCTCCATAAAATCGACTTTTTTTATCATATTTAGCATATATTGATATTTCTATTATTTCATTTTTAAAAATTCTTACCCCTTTACTAAAAAAAATATTAGCTTCAACTTTACAATCCCACACTATTCTTTCTTCATCAAATTTTTCATCTCCATAATAAATCGCAGTTCCATTTTCTATTGTCATGTGTCTTATATGCGAATTTAGCAACACGCACCCACATCGTCCACTTTCTCTATGATATCTTGAGTTTGCATAATTTTCATGTAAATTAAAAACACATTCATCCCTATTTTCGGGAAATTCATATGAATTTCTAAAATACTTTTCATCATATCTAAATAAATAGTATCCTTGAGGGATTTCGTTTCCTACTCTATAAATGTGGCCAGGTAAAATCACCGCTTTCGGATCTGTTAAATATCGTAAATTATCTGTCAGCGTCATTCTCCCTGCTTCTAAGGTTAAAAGATCTCCTTTTTCAAATATGTCATACGCTTCTCGTTCATACTCATATGAACTTTTTTCCTTCTTTCTTACATAGGAATACCAAATATCATTCCCCCATAGATAATACTCACCACAGGGAATATCTTTGCCAACTTTGTACTTACCGCATTCTATTATGCCTTTTTGTTCTACTACTTCAATATATTTATTTATTTTTATCACTGCAATGCTCCCTGCCTCAAATATAGAATTAGGAAAATTCTACTAAGAAAAACTGCTATTTTTACGTTGTTTTTTTCATATATACTTCGTTTTCTTTCGACTGCTTTGTGACCATTTTCGTTGCCATTTATTCTTATTTTATTATACAGGATAACGTATCATAAGCACAATAGAGCGAGTGGAAATTTCCCATTTTCCACTCGCTCAACCCATCTCACTATAGTTTTTTCTGTTACTTCAGCGGTTCATAATAAAAATATGTCTTCGCCGGGTCTTTTCCGGAGATGTCTACGCCGGCTGCCGTCTGTCCCTGCACACCGCCTGTGGCTCCGATATAGAGGATCCGTCCATCCGGAACGATTACCGCGCAGGTTCCTTCCGTACCGCAGGGCATCTCCCAGACTTCCTGCGCTCTGGTAAATTCCGCATCTTCCAAACGGTAGGTATCAACGCCGCTGTATCCCCACAGGATAAAATCGACATCTTCACTCACACCTGCTGCCACCATATTCCACTGGTAGATCGTCCCTGTGCTCTGAGCAGCCTTCGCATTCTCCGTTACATTCCCCTGCACCGGAAGAAAACACAACCGCTCCGGGTCTACTGACACTAATGTCACAGGGGCATCCACTGCCGTGACCTCAGACATTGCCAGTGCTGCTACATAGACTTTTCCGTCTTTTCCCCGGCCCAGGGCTCCGGCACCTTGCACTGCATACGCACCGTCATCTGCCACCGTTCCAATGAGTTCTCCCTCTGCCGTATAGATCCGCATATAGCCGCCATCCTCCTGCATTCTCATTCGTGCATACAGCCTACCCTGTGCATCCGTTGCCATGCTATCCACAATATTCCATTCCCGCTCTCCTACGGTAAAACTGTTCAGAAGCTTTCCCTCCGGACTGATATGGTAGATCACAGGCAGCCGGCCATGTTCCGCTCCCGGTACAGCCAGTCCCTTCAGTCCCGCATAGATGCTGCCGTCCGGTGCCGTGCACAGACTGTAGACCTCTCCGTTTTCTGCAAAATCTTCAAAAAACGTCTCTGGCGTTCCGCTGCCGTAAGGCAGATATTCCACTCTCGCCTGTCCGTCCGCAGTGAAACCGCCCACATACAGACCGTTCTCTGCCACTGCCGCACAACGGATACTTACGTCTCCCTCATAGGCGACCTGCCATTCTTGTGCTGCCGTATCTGCCCCCGGGACTACACTTGCCTCTCCTGCGTCCTGTGTCTGTTGCGATCCGCTCTCCTGTGACATATCACCCGGTAATGCACTATCTTCCGTCTTCACATATTCATAGTCGCCCGCCTCGATCTCTTCTGTGATTTTCGCCAGACTATAATCTCTCTTCTCACGGAAATCGATCAGCTCCAACAGTTCCTCCTCCGTCATTTCTTCTTCCGGCAGGAAAAATGTACTCCGCGCTGCATAGAAAGCCACGCCCTTTTTGTATTTTTCAGGACTATCAAGCATGGCAAGTTCCTTTTGGGGGAAATATCCTTCCTCCAGATAGGCCTGCCTCAGTTCTTCCAGCCTGTTTTTTTCGCCGTCCGTAAGCGGTCTGCTGTAGCTATCCGCTGCAACATCTGCCTCCTGCAACCCGGAAAAATATGTTTCCAGTTTTTCATGATTCATGCTCTCCATCCGCGCCCGGTACAATCCCGATGCCGTCACGGTAACGGAGGCCAGAAGCAGACAGGCTGCTGCCGGGATCACGATTCGTCTAAAGCCATAATGGCGTACCGTTTGATTCACTCTCTTTCCATCCGTGTTTTTGCTGTCCTTCTTCTCTGTTTCCAGTCCGTCCAAAATATTTTCCACTTTCGCATCCAGGGACTCCGGCACTGCCATCCGTTCCGCCTCCGCCATTTTTCTTATTTTTCTGTCTATAAAATCATCTCTCATATAAGCCTCTCCCTTAACTGCTCCTTCGCCCGGTACAATCTCGATTTTACGGTTCCCTGCCTGCATTCCAGTATCCTGCTGATCTCCGGGATCGTGCACCGTTCATAATAAAACAGTACGATCACATCCCGGTATCCACCATCCAGCTGCATGACAGCATCCCACAGTTCATGGTGTTCGTCATAAAATGCCGGGGACAGATTCTCTTCCCATGCCACCGCACCGGTCCGCTTATTTTGCCGATAAATCTTTTTTGCTTCATTTGCCGTGATCTGTAAGATCCAGTTTTTAAAGCTGTCCGGATCCCGCAGCGTCCTTAACTTTTCATAGGCATGCAGTACCGCTTCGCTGACAGCGTCCTCCGCATCCATACTGTTATTCAGAATAGAATATGCCAGTCGGTACATATGCAGGGTATAGCCCCGCACTTCCCGCACAAATTCCTCTTTTGTCATAACTGACAAAGTAACACCTCCTTCTCTTCGCCGGCTTCATACTATATGAGTCGCCGGACGGTAAAAAGGTTCCTGTATTTTAAAAAAAGGCACCGGATGTTCCGATGCCTTTAAATCCAATATACTCTATAACTCTTTGAATTTGTATTTTCCTTTTCCATGCCCGGATACCGGTTCGATTACATCAGCCTGTACCATATTGGATATTATTTTAGAAGCGCCTGAACTTTTCAGCCCAAGCAATTCCATAACCTCTCCTCTGCCAAAAAACTGACAATCTCCGAATTTTTCATATAATACACGGATATGCATAATTGTTTTTGTTGAAAAATTCAGCGTTTTTTCAGCCAATCTTGTTTCAATGTCCACTTTTGATGTTTCAATGTCCATTTTTTGAGTTCCAATGTCCACTTTTGAAGTTCCAATGTCCACTTTTGTATCCTTTAAAAGTCCACTGATATGCATATTTCGATTGTGCAGCTCGTTGTGTTCATTTAAAAGCATATTTCTGAGGAAGAGTTCCAAATATTCCGTTGTCTCATGAATTCCTTTTTGTAAATTCGTATAATTGGCTCTGACAAGTGCATTTCTGAAATACCATGCATTTTCCGCAAAAATATCATTTGTTGCAAAAAAACCAAGTGTTCTCAAATATTTTATGAAAAAAACCGCTGTGGTTCTTGTGTTTCCCTCACCAAAAATGTGAATTTGCCAAAGCCTTGATACAAACAAAGCCAGATGATGAATGCTCTCTTCTATCGAAAGTCCTTTATAACTAAAAGCTTTTTCCTGCGAAAAATCATATTCCAACGTAGCACGCAGTTCTGAAGCACTCCCATATATGACCGTCGCGCCATCAAGCACCCATTCTTTCTTCGTAATATTATAATCTCTTATTTTTCCGGCATGCTTATATATTCCACGAAAAAGCTTACGATGAATAGCTATATACTCATTCGGTGAAAAGGAAAACGCCGTTTCGGAAAGGAGCTCCGCAATACGGCTGGAAACTTTATCTGCTTCTTCCGTGCGTTCATTATCTGATACACGGACAGGTCTCTCATTGTAATAGCTTTCTATAAGACTCTGTGCCTCTTTTAGCGTGATCTTGCCTTCAATATTTTGAATTGCAGTGTCAATCAGATATTGCGAGGGTTTCAGACCATCTACTGCCTGAAGTCCAACCGCCGTGCTCCACACATACCCTTTTGTTGCTTTATTCGGTTCGGATTCTCTCAGATATTCTTTAAATGGGTCTTTGTCCATATTCATTTCCCCGCTATATATCACTATCTTAGTTTTCCTGCTACTATTTTTATTATATCTTATAATCACAATAAACCAAAATGTTTTTGCAGAGATTTTTGCGAAAATAAAAAATATTTTACCTGAAGATTCCTTCTTGACCCACGAGTTAGTCTATGCTGATATAACAATTGTTATGGAGACAGATCGTAAGAAAATCACGGAAGAAAACTTAATCCGCTGCGGCAGGGAAGAATTTCTGGAAAAAGGCTACGCCGGGGCGAACCTCCGGAATATCTGCAAACGTGCCGGAGTTACTACCGGGGCTTTTTATTTCTCTTTTGAAAATAAAGAGGCTCTGTTGGGGGCAATCCTGGATCCCCTGATTGCCGAGTATCAGAAAATGATGCAGCAAATAGCCAAAAGAGAGCAGGAACATCCTGAGACCGCAGAGCAGAATGAACGCGAGATCATGGAATATATCTGTGCGCACAGGCAGGAATGTGAGCTGGTACTGGAGAAATGCTCCGGCAGCAAATACGAATCCTTCCGGGATGTAGTCTTTCATAATATGTTCACCGCCTTTCAGAGCTATTACGAAAAACAACTAGGCTATGTGCCCGATAAGGAATTACTACGGATTCTGACATCCATGAGGTTACACGGATTTCTGGAATTGATCAAAGGAGATTATGATATGGAACACCGCCTGTTCCTGACGAAAGCCATCGGTATTCACGCCGATGCCGAAACGCAGGGTTTAATTGCATATTTTAAGAGCGAGAAGGATGCTCACCGTTAATGCGGTGGGCATTTTCTTTTATAAAAAATAACAAATATAACTTTTGTTATATTCAGAAAACAAGTAGGAGGATTAGTTATGAACAAAAACGTGAACTACGGAAACTGGGTACCTGAAAAAATGTTGGCGCTGTGCTATGTCGCTGCTGCCGTACTCGGCATTGCCGCCTATGTGACCGGACCAGTGCTGCATCTTGCCATTCCGACATGGATCCTGGGCATTCTTGCCGCGATTTGCCTGGTCTATGGCATTTACATGCACATCTGTCATGAATTGTTTGCCTTCGGCAAAGGCAACATGATGGCAAAAGTCCATCAGCATCTCGTAGATCATCTGGAATGGGACGGCGAAGGCACTCTGCTCGACATCGGATGTGGTGCGGCTGCCCTGACGATCCGCTGCGCCAAGGCTTTCCCCAAGGCAAAACTCGTCGGTATGGACTACTGGGGTGCCGAGTGGAACTATGCCAAAGAGCAATGTGAAGCCAATGCGAAAGCGGAGGGTGTTGCCGACCGGATCACCTTCCACAAAGGAGATGCCGCCCATCTGGAAGATCCGGATGAGACCTTCGATGCCACTGTCAGCAACTTTGTCTTCCACGAAGTCCGTTCCGCCAAGGATAAACGGGATGTGGTCAGAGAAGCTCTGCGCATAGTCAAAAAGGGCGGTGCCTTCTCCTTTCAGGACATGTTCTCCCAGAAAGCACTCTACGGTGACATGGAAGAATTTGTCGAAGAATTGAAAAAAGAAGGAATCACAGAAATTCACTACATCGGAAATCTTGAGAAGAAACTGGATTTTATCCCGGGATATGCCGCTGCTCCCTGGATGATCTCCGGCATGGGAATCCTATACGGGCGGAAATAATCACGAAAATCAAAAATGTTTTTGTATAGTTTTTCACGAAATCCAAAAATGTTTTCACGTGGTTTTTCACGAAAATCAAAAATGTTTTCACGTGGTTTTTCACGAAAATCAAAAATGTTTTTATATAAAACCATCCCGGACACTGTGTCTGTCTCACAAGCACAGTGTCCGGGATGTCAAATTTCTTCTTATATGTCCACCCTATAATGTAATATTGATCACCGGCACAGGCGCCGCCGATACACCTACGCCGACAGCATCTGCGGAAAATGAAGTCCCTGTCATGCCGGAGGAAACCGCTCCTGCATTCCCGGTGGGAATGACCACGTTGTCTTTCATTTTCTCCAGGTGGTTGAAAACTGCTTTCAGGTACTCCGCATCGGCCTTGACGATGTCTTTCATCTCTTTGTTGCGGTGTTTGATCTTCATCA
>ENA-UOIV01001184-UOIV01001184.1-human-gut-metagenome-genome-assembly--contig:-C59-NODE-1184-length-23340-cov-32.002834_pt1 | contig 23340 bp, 25 predicted proteins | sample MGYA00242333_ERZ723880 | MGnify/ENA metagenome assembly ERZ723880 | reverse complement strand
TCCACCTCCGTCAAAGACGGAAAGGCGGTTTTGGAGGAATTGACCGGCCAGCGCAAGGAAGAAGCCGAGGATGACGATATGGACTGGGATGAGGAAATCCTGGGCGAGATGGAAGGCGGCTATGAGAATAACCGTATCTCCTGCTACTGGGATTCCGACACCGATATGACCCACCCTCTCATTCTGGCGAAAATTCCGGTCAAGAACCCCTGGGAGATCTTTGCCTACCTGCCCTTCGGAAACTGGAACGACTGCCCCGATACGCCGGAGCTGATGGCAGCGGCCAAATACTGGTTCGAGCAGCACGGCGCGGTGCCTGCCGCCATGAGCCACGATGAATTGGAGTTTGAACTTCCGACTCCGATCTCCAAGGAAAGAGCTATGGAAGTGGCTGTGGAGCAATATGGCTTCTGCCCAGATCTGGATCAGAATGAGGATGGAAGCATTGGCTCCTTGGCAGATGTCCTGTGGCAGTCCACCCACTGGCTTACATTCGGTCAGAGAAAGATATCTTAAAGCTGGTGAACGCACTGATTATGAACACGAAGGGCGAAGGAGAAAAATCTTCGGAAGATTTCTGGGTCAAAGCAGAACGCCTCTATTATTCCGCACTGATCGGCTACATCTGGTATGAGGCCACGGAGGAAGAAAAGAACTTCATCACACTTCTGGATCTTATCAATGCCAGTGAAGCCAGAGAGGATGACGAAACTTATCAAAGCCCGGTGGACCTGCTCTTTTCTCAGTTGGAGGAACGGGAGCCGGACCACTTTGCCGTCAAGCAGTACCGCAAATTCAAGATGGCGGCGGGTGTTGTATGCTCTAAAAGACTTCTTAATCAAGCGGTTAGGAAGTCTCTTAGAACACATAACCTAAAACCGAAGAAAGGAGCGCAAGTTATGAGAAAAAACGAGAAAATCACAGCTCTGTACGAACGACTGAGCCGTGATGACTTTGGCAAAGATGATGACCAACAGCGTGAGAGCAACTCCATATCCAATCAAGAGTTAATATGTAAAGGGTTGTTTCTGCCACCTAATACATATGACTGCGGCTCATTTGTGGTGAATTGAAAAGCAGTTGTAAGAAAGGAGTCAAAAAGCCTTATAACCGCTGGAAATCAACACAAAAGGAGCTGAATTTTATGAAAACTATCTTTGAAGAAATGGGCGGTACATACCGTCAAGTGGGATATTATTTCATTCCCAACATTACTTTGCCGGATGACGGCGAATATCAGATAGGCAAATACGGGCGTATGCGCCGCAGCTATCTGAAAAAGTACCGTAAAATACTCTACAACAACTATGTGCTGGAGGGAACGCTGTTCAAGCATTTAGCTGAAATCGATCAAGTCTGCAACGAGCGCATTGAAAACATCGTTTCAGCTATGGCAAAGCAGGAAGGCGTAACTGAAGCGTTCAAAGCGGCTGATCAAATAGAATGGGTGCGCCGTATGAACAGTATCCGTAACCGTGCGGAAGAAATCGTTCTGCACGAATTGGTATATGATCTGTAAACCTGATACAAAAGCCCCACACTTCTGACAATAAAATCGGAAGCGTGGGGTTTCCTGATTTATTTTGTTTGTTTGCTGTTTTCTTCGATATTTGCCACAAGACGGTCGAAATCACTCTGATATGTTCTGTCCTGCAAAACACGGAATTTTTCAAATTCACTTTCTGCAAACGCCTTTGCGATGGCAGCGGTCACCTTGCCTTTGTCATGTAAAATATCTTCTTCGTTGAACTGGAGGAACGCATCCAAACGATTAACCCAATCCTGCATATACATGATATTTCCTCGCCGTGCCTGTCTTTCGGCATAGTCCAGATACATTGTCACGATCTCATTCAGATTTATCATTTCTTCTTCGTTCAAGTAGTTTTTGGCGATTGAAACATCAGACTTGCGAATACGCCCCTGCGGAGCATTTTTCCAAGTTGTCAAGCCCATGTTTGGTTTCGTGCTATCGGCTCGTCCATAAACAATCTCAGCCGCCGTATGATGAGTGACAGCGTAATGAAGCTTATTCTGTACTGTGGCAAAAAACTCTTTTGTAACAGGACTGTTCACATCATAGTCAGCACTGCACTGGGAGTAAATGTCCGTGATTTTTTGATAAAAACGGCGCTCGCTGGAGCGAATATCACGAATACGCTCCAACTGTTCCTCAAAATAGTCCTTACCAAAGAGGTTTTCTGGTTCTCTCAGTCGTGCATCGTCCATCACATAGCCTTTAATAATAAATTCTTTTAATACTCGATTTGCCCAAATGCGGAACATCGTAGCCTTTTTAGAATTAACACGGTATCCGACAGCAATAATGGCATCCAGATTGTAATAGCTTGTATTGTACCGCTTGCCGTCTGCCGCAGTTGTTTCCATTTTGGAAACAACTGCTTCTTCCTGCAATTCGCCGGATGCAAAAATATTTTTCAAATGTTTTGAAATAGCCGCCTTTTGCACTTCAAATAATTCTGCCATCTTTGCCTGCGTCAGCCACAAGTTTTCCTGATATAAAAGGATTTCAACCCGAACTTCACCATTATCAGTTTTATAAAACAGGATTTCCCTTGTTTCATAAGGAGTTAGCCCATATTCTTCGTTCATATCCATTCCATTCCCTTCCTATTCTTCACTTTTGTTTCTCGCTCTGCTTTTGTAAACATTATGCTTGTTCTTGCACTGCGGGCTGCAAAATACAGCACTTGGTCTGCTTGCGACAAAAGCTTTGGTACAATGCCTGCAAAGCTTAATCGGGTTTTCGCTGTCGGTCAGCATAAAGCTGAACATCATCTGAACTCCAAGCATGAGAGAGTGAAAATCCCAAATAATCGTCGGCTTATCCAAAAGGGCTATATGATAAGTTGGAGCGATGCCGCCAAATGCCGCCATGCTCTGCTGCATCATCTGCCGGGTTTCATCGTTCAGTGTATCATAATCCTCATAATAAAGGAAACTGTTGATATAGGTAAACGCCCAGTCGATGAACTGCTGTTTTATCCATTCATATCGCTCCGCATATTCCCGCTGAAAGCTCATGTTGACCGCCATCGGCTTATCTGTCATGGTCAAAGCCAGTGCCATCATAACACGGTCATTTTGGATGTTCCACATGGACTCGATACCACGCTTGATCACATCCAATTTGTCAAATGGAAAGAACAGTGCCAGATATTTTTCCGTGGACATAGTTTCTTTTTTGATAAAGTGGTTTTTCGGCAGATACACCGCCTCATATTCCATAAAGTTTGGTGTGGTAGGTAACGCAGTCATCAGTCCAAACAAGCCGTATTTCACCGCAAATTGCTGGATAGCCTTCTGAATTTCGGCATCCGGCTTTTTGCTCATACCCATGCGTCCTATGTTGATGGCATCCAATACAATTTTCTGATACTCTGCCAGCGGATCATAAATACTCGGTTGCGCCGTTTTGGTGGGCGTGAGATACAGAGTTCCGTCCTCTGCCGCCTTCCATTCATATTCACTATACCGCACCCAATTAGAACTGGTGCGTTCAAAAAGGTTCTTCATTTTCTCACCCCTGTTTCCAATCACTGATACCATATTTGGATAAAAGCTCTTTTGCCTGTTCCATACCGCTTTCCGTAATATATACCGATTTGGAACGGGACGGATGATTTCCCTGCCGGATATAGTCTGCATCGTCCAATTCGTTCAGTATATCAAAATCGTAGCCTTTCCATGCATAAAAATCGGTTGCTTCGTGAAACTTTTCTCTCTGTGTAAAGCGGGAGAGGTATAACAGCATCAGTGTTAATTCCCTCATTGCTTCTTCTGCTTTTATATTTCCCATATCAGTCTATTCCTCACTTCATATTGTAACCTGAATAACTCTGTTTTATATTATCGATTATACGATTTCTATTCCCCTGAATCAATCTCCATTCTGGATTCTTCTAAAAAATCTTTCTCCAATAAGGTCATTGGCTGTTGCTTTTCTACCTTATCCAAAAGTGCAGGAAGCAGCTTTTTTCGTATCTTTTTGAGCATCGTGCCACGCACCTTGCGGATGTTCCGGTCGCTTTGATTCCGTATTTTAGCGATCCTTATTGAGCTAAACAACCGGACAGCACAGAGAAAGAGCAGCTCTTTGTGTTCCTCAGTCAATTCCCAGAGAATTTTGGATAGGTATTCTTCCGTTACAAGTTCATGTATATCGTAAGGACAGTAGAAAATTGCGTCAATGAAATCACCTTTTCGTATCTGCTTTTCCAGCACATCATTTAGCGTATCCGGAAAAAAGAGTTCATTGGCAGATGCCCCGTAATCAAGAGGAACATCATCGCCGCTTCTGCTGAGTTCATGATAGCGTTCCCTACGCTCCCGATTAGCGTCCAGCCTGTCCCACCATGCAATCACATTTTCAAACTCCCGCTGTGTTCTGGCGGAATCCTCCAATCGTGCAAGGGCTTCTGCCCGCAGTTCTCGTTTGAGCTTCTTACGCTCCAGTTCTTCCTCGTCAGTACCATCCTCAAAGGGATGTTCCTCGGCGTCGGCTTCCAGTTCTTCGATGAGCTGTTTTTCTTTTGTAATCTGCCGTCTGACCTGTTCGGATAATTCGGTTTCTTCGGTATCTGTATCATTGTCAGCAAGAACAACTTGGTTCTTCCGCTTCCTTCGCTTCTTTTCGGGAAGATCGTCAGCGGGTTCTTCTTCCTCATCGTCCCAAAGGGCGTTTTCATTTTCTTCGTCATCGACTATGTAATCGGAATCGTCCGCTTCATATTCATCTTCATAGTCAGTATCTTCTTCATAAAAACCGTCATGTTCATATCGTTCGGGATCGTCAAACACCGCAGACACCTCCCTTCAAAAATATTTTTGAAATTTTTTTGGATTCTCCATAAAAACAGTTCCGCTAAGTACCCTGTATTTCTCCTATAAGTGAGGATGTAACCTATTTTGCCTGTTATTAGATTACTTTCGACACTGAATGAAAGGAGGAAACCGCCTATGTCAAACAATTATCGTGAGCTGACGGGCAGGGAGAAGCAGCGGATCAAGAAGCTGGTTACTTCTCTCTGTGCCAACTACGACAAAGAGTACGGCTGCCTGCCATTGGATTGTGACTGTCCAATGTTGGGTATCTGCTTTACCAACAGCGCACTATGCAGATATTTCCGCAAGTCTGTCCTGCCGGAAGATGCAGGATTGGAAGCCGTATTCACGCAAATATCGACCACTCATTGTAAACAATGCGGCAAGCCGTTCCCAACTGACGGAAAACGGGTGTACTGCTCACAGCGCTGTGCCGAAGAAGCTCGCCGTAAGCAGACAGCAGCAAGGGTGCGTAAGTATCGGGAGAAACAACAACAGATGTAACGCTTTTGCCCTCGGAAAGCCTTGTGCCGCAAGGCTTTTTTGAGGGCATTTCTGTATTGGCAGGGTGTGAATACCTTTTGCTCGATTTTAACCATGCAAATGGTTACACCGTGCCGGAACTAAACCTATTATACGAAAAAACAATGAACATTTCAACACGGAGGTAACTGCCTATGGCAAAAAACGAGAACAGTAATTTTTCTTATATGACTCGCCGCATTGGCGGCACCACCTATAAAGTTAAAGTAGTATTCAGTGATACAGAGAAGGAAACGATGGAGGATAAAATTTTACGGATGATTCGCAATGAAACGGTTACAACTGGCGGAACTTGTGGTATAATAGATTCACCACAAATGAGCCGACAGTCTGAAAGGAGCGCATCATGAGCGTAAAACAGACTGAAGGAAAAATCACAGCTTTATATGAAAGGCTGTCCCGTGATGATGACCAGACTGGTGATAGCAACAGTATTGTCAATCAGAAAAAATACCTTGAAAGCTATGCCCATCAGAAAGGTTATACGAACTGTCAGCACTATACCGATGACGGTTGGAGTGGAGGAAATTTTGAGCGTCCCGCTTGGAAACAGCTTATTGCAGACATCGAAGCGGGCAAAGTTGCTCATGTCATTGTAAAAGATATGAGCAGGGCGGGGCGTGATTATCTGCAAACAGGCTTTTACACGGAGGTATTCTTCCGTCAGCATCATGTTCACTTTGTGGCGATTGCCAACAGCGTGGACAGCGACGATCAGAACAGCAATGAGTTTGCCCCGTTCCTCAACATTATGAACGAGTGGTATCTTCGTGATTTGAGCCGCAAGCAGAAAACAGCGATCCGTGTGAAAGGCGAATCCGGCAAGCCTACCACCAACTGTGCCATTTATGGCTACAAGAAAATGCCGGGTGATAAGTACAGTTGGTATATCGATGAGGAAGCCGCTGCGGTTGTCCGCCGCATTTTCCGGCTGACCATCGAGGGAAACGGTCCTTATGACATCGCCCGTATCCTCTATGACGATAAGGTGGAAACTCCTGCGGTCTACGCCGCAAAGCAGGGGCGTGGCGTCTGGAAAAGTAAAGAGGAATTTCCCAACCCTTATAACTGGAGTGGTTATATCGTTGGGCAGATTCTCTCCAAGCCCGAATATATGGGGCATACGGTCAATTTCCGTTCTCACAAGCAGTCCTACAAGGACAAAAATCCGGTTATGAATCCGCAGGAGGACTGGCTAATTTTTGAGAACACCCACGAAGCGATTGTAGATAAGGAAATGTGGGAGCTTGCACAGAAACTGCGAAAGACACCGAGACGCCACGATACGCTTGGCGAAGCCAATCCGCTGACTGGACTTTTGTTCTGTGCTGACTGCGGAGCGAAAATGACCAATCACCGTTCCAAAGGCGGTACGAAGAGCAATCCCTATCCCTCTGATTTTTATGATTGCTCCGCCTACACATTGGCACATCAAAAGCGCACTCATGCTTGCAGCGGTCACTATATTCGGACAAAAGCGGTCAGAGAGCTTGTTTTGGAAACCATCCGAACAGCCAGCGCCTTTGCCATCGCCAATCAGGATGAGTTTATGAAAAAGGTGCGTTCTGCTTCTCAAATCAGACAGGCGGAAGTCGCAAAGGATACCAAACGCAAGTTGAACAAAGACCGTAGGCGTATTGCCGAGCTTGATACCATTATCAAAAAGCTCTACGAATCTTTTGCCATTGGGCGCATTACCGATGAGCGCTTTGATACTCTGCTTGCAGAATACGAAGCGGAGCAGAAAGCTCTTGTCACATCTGTATCGGATGCAGAATCGCATCTGTCCTCTTTTGAGGAAGATACTGACCGTGCGGAGCAGTTCCTTTCACTGGCAAAGAAGTACACCGACTTTTCCGAACTGACTACTCCAATGATCAATGAGTTTATTGAAAAAATCATTGTCCACGCCCCGGAAAAGATTGACGGGGATCGGGTGCAGGAGGTTGAGATTTATCTGAAATTTATCGGACGGTTTGAACTGCCCGAACCGGATCTGACACCGGAGGAGATCAAGCGGCAGGAACAGCTTCGCAGACACCGCATCAAGAGCCGGGAACGCTACCAAAAAATCAAGGCTGGTGAGCACGCAGTTGGTCAGCCATTTCAGCTAATCTGTAAATGCTGTGGTGAAGAATTTGAATCCAAGCGGTCAAATACTCTGTTTTGCAGTCCGAAGTGCCGTACTAAATTTTACCGTCAGGAAGCAGCGGAAAACCGAAAGCGGGAATGTGTCTGCGAGAACTGCGGAAAAACTTTTACCGCTACACGGAGAGATGTAAAATACTGTTGTGATGATTGCAGGACGGAAGCAAACCGCAGGATGCAGAAAGAACGCAATGTTGCGAAGCAAATAAAAAAGAACGAACCAGTATTGCTTGATGCCCCGCCTATTAAAGAAAACGGGCAAAAACAGAAAACAGCATAATAAATGACGCTGAAGGCGACTTGTGAGAATAAAATCTCATGAGCCGCCTTCTTTGCGTTTTCAGCCGGATACGGCAGAAAGGAATAAAACCTATGACAGAAAATGAAAAGAAGCTTTTACAGGCGAAGCACAGATTGGAAGAAGCCGAGATGCGTGACCGACAGAAAGAGCGAAAAGCACGGACACGGCGGCTGGTTCAGGAAGGTGCGATTTTAGAGAAAGCATTACCGCAGACAACACAGATGACTTTGGAACAGTTGGAGGATTTTTTATGCGAAGTATTCAAACCAATCCGATGATTTTTATGAGCGACCGGCTATCGGTCGCTTTTTCTTTTTCCCGAAGGGCGCACTTACTCACCACCTGCAAAGCAGGCGGTGGTATCCCTCCCGTTGGTCGGGCTCGTGCGCTCTTCACGAACTGTCTTTCAGACAGTTCTCCAGAGGGGGCAGGCAATGTCGCAAGCGAACATTCCCTGTGCAGTCGGCTCTATATTTGCTCTATCAGCAAAACGATGAGGTGGCATATTGCCACCCCATCTCGCCGCCTGCCTGCGAAAACCTGCCACTGGCAGCTTTTACGCAGTTATGGGTATCGCATTCTCGGCGACACCCATTTTCTCTTTTCAAAAGAGAAACAGAAAGAAAGGACGGTGAAGCCAAATGGCAATCTATCATCTGGAAGCAAAAATAGTCAGCCGTGGTGCAGGGCGAAGTGCAGTCGCTGCGGCAGCGTATTTAAGTTGTTCTAAAATACTGAATGACTATGACGGGATTCAGCACGATTACACCCGTAAAAAAGGTCTTGCCTGGCAGGAGGTGTTCCTACCAGAGTTTGCCCCATCAGAATGGAAAGAACGGAGCGTGCTTTGGAACGCCGTGGAAGAAAATGAAAAGACAAAAGACAGCCGCCTTGCCCGTGAATTTGTGGTCGCTTTGCCGATTGAGCTGAACGAAACACAGTGGGAAAAGCTGCTGTCTGATTTTATTTCTGGAACCTTTGTAGATGATGGTATGTGTGCGGATGTGGCAATTCATGATCCATATCCTCCCGGTCACAATCCCCATGCTCATATCATGCTGACAGTGCGCCCGTTAGATGAAAAAGGAAACTGGAAATATAAGACACAGAAGGAATATCTCTGTGTGAAAAATGGAGAGGAACAAGGATTTACTGCGGATGAGTTTAAGACGGCACAGACAGAGGGATGGGAAAAGCAATACCAGTATAAGGTAGGAAAGAAAAAGGTTTATATGACTGCTTCTGCTGCTGAAGAAAAAGGCTATGAACGGGTATCGAAATATCCCAAAAGCACGAAATACGGCAGACAAAATCCTATTGCTGAGCGTTGGAACAGCGAAGAACAACTTGTTTTATGGAGAGCAGCGTGGGCGGATGTAACGAACCGCCATTTGGAGCGTGCTGGACACAAAGAACGCATTGACCACCGCAGCCATGCAGATCGAGGCTTGAGCGAACAGCCCACCATTCACGAGGGTGTGGTTGCAAGAGCATTGGAGAAAAAGGGAATTGTTTCTGACCGCTGTGAGTTAAATCGTCAGATTAAGGCAGACAATGCGTTGCTCCGTGAGCTGAAAGCAACGGTCAAGAAGTTGATTCAGGTAGTTAAAGCATCTGTTCCTGCTCTTGCAGAAGCAATGGAGTCCTTACGGGCGAACATGGTTATTTTTTGCTATCAGATTCGCTATGCCGGTTTTGGAAAGCACAAATTATCGGAAAGCCTGAATGTGCTGAAGCCCGACTTAGAGCGATATTCCGTACTGGTACAGCAGATTAAAAATACGACCAAAGAACGGAAAACGCTGCTTACAGAAAAGAAAGCGACACCATTTTATCAGTTTGTTGCTCATAATGATTTGGCAAAACAGATTGCCGAACTGACGGAAGATTTAGAAGAACTGAGATCCGAAAAGACGATGCTCCTCAGTTCATTTGATTGTAGTGAGGATACTGGAATTGCTGAGGTTAAAAAGAGTGTTTCGGCTATGGAGGAAAATTTGAAACGGCTGACAAAGCAGGAAGAAAAATATGCTGCTGAGTTGGAGGAGGCCTTAAAGCAGTTCTCAGAATTAAAGGAGCAGGCAAAAAATGTGGATTCGGCAGAACTCTCAGAACAGCGGATCGTCTTACAGGGAGAGAAGATTCAATCTGCCACTTCCAAGATCAAAGCGGCATATGGAGAAAAATTTGATCCGCTTATCCTGTTTGACAGCAAGCGTGATGTTTCTGAATTATTGGGGGAAAAAACAGAAGCACGCTCTATTCAAGAACACCTGAAGCAAAAACAGCAGCCAGAAAAGCAGCAGAAAAAAGCCAAATACAAAGAGCAGGAGCGGTAAAACACTGCTTCAATAATAAGAGAAAACCTTTGTACAATTCTTTTTATGCTTTATTTTGGCAGGAAGTTGCATTATAATATACGCAAATGGAAAATACCAAAACAAGGAGGAACAGGATATGGGAATTCTAATCTCAGTAATTACCATTACTCTGCTGGTGCTCTGCTATGTCAGGATGTATAACCGTCTGAAGCGGCTATTCGTCAAGGTGCAGGAAGGGAGTGCAGGCATAGATGTTGCTTTGGAAAAACGCTACGATATGCTGTCAGAAGAAATTGAGGCAGTAAAAAAGTATCTGACGCATGAGTATCAGATCTACACCGAAGTCACATCTACCCGCGCGGGGAAAGAACTGAACGAAAGCATATTTCAGGAAAAGAAACAACTGTCTGAGGAAGCGGTCAAAGCGATCAGCGAGACGATTGCCGAACAGCAAAAGCAGATGGAAACAATCTGGCGGCAGTTGGAACAGCAGCGAGGGCAGGATCATTCTTTTGGAGCGGAAACGCCGGGGATGGGGGACGACGGGCTGATCGGACATCAGGTAAGTCTGGATCGGAAACTCGGCTTGCTTACTTCCGTCCAGCAGGGACTCACCGGGGTCAACTCTGCCATCAATGCACTGGCTGAGCAATACCCAACCCTTTATTCCTATGCGTCCATGCAGCATTTCCAGCAGGATATTTTTGATGCAGAGGAACACTTACAAGCGGCGAGACGGTTGTACAACTCTAACGCATCTTTGTATAACCAGAGAATTAACACATTTCCCTACCTGCTTTTAGCAAAACTTCATGGCATGAAAGAAGCGAAGTTCTACACTGTGGAAGAAAAGAAAAAAGACTTTAAGCTGCAGTTTTAAGAAGAAAGGGGAAAAGATGTATGAAAATGGTGGAACAGAATATCAGCGGTGTCAAGCTGGAACGGTTGCGGCAGAACGCTGTTAAAAAACATAAAATCCTGCGGAAACTGTTTCCGGTATGCTTGATTTTGTTTATAGGATTGACATTGGTAAAAAACCGATTTTTGTTTGCCTCCATCAGCGAATATGGATGGGGAGATCCGGCAACTCAGGGAGCCTTTTGGATGCTGGTAGGAAACCTGATGCTCAGCGTGATTTTTGCGGGTGTCATTTTTGGTTTTTACTATATGCTGGTCTATAAAAAAGCTTATGACCTCTTTTGTATCAATTTCAAAAACAAATATGTGTTGGACACTCTCCGACAACTGCCGGATTTTTCCGAATTGCGCTACAATGCCGGAGGCGGTCTTTCTTATGAGGAAATGAACCGTTTAAAGTTAATCCCCGGAGGTCAGTCGGTCTTTTATCAATCGTCGGATGAACTGTCCGGCAAGCTGGATGGAGTTCCCTTCCGGGCTGTCAATGTCTGCACTGGCGAAAAAGCTTCCGCAAGAAGCTCTACCCCCAAAATTCTGTTTGAGGGACAGGTCATTGTTTTTTCCTGTTTTGATAATCGGAAGATCAGTGAGGGCTTTGTCCAGGTGTTTTCCAAAAAAGCTCTGTCTAAACTCAGGGAAACCAGAGTCCCGCTGCCAATTCAGACAGAAAACAGTGTATTCAACGAAAATTTTGCAGTGTTTGCAGAGAACGAGCAGAATGCTTTTTACATCCTGACACCCCAGGTGATGGAGCAGATTACAGCTTTTCAGGAAGCTATGGAAGGAAATGTTTATCTTTCCTTTTCTGAAAAATCCCTGTATGTAACTTGCAGCCAGCTTCGCAATCCTTTTCATATTTACATCGACATCCCTGTTGAAGAACAGCGTCAAAAGATTGCTGGCGATACGGCGATTCTCCGCAGTGCAAAGGAAATTCTCATCAGAGCCGGACAAAGCAGTCCGAAATAAGAAGGCAGTCCCTGAAAGGAGGAGGATATCATATGGGATGCATGATTGTGTTCGTTATCCTGCTTGTTATTGGAATAGGCATCCTCTGTTTTCTGACAGGGGATATGACGGCTTTTATCGCCCTGGCCGCTACTTTAGTCATAGGGCTTGGTCTTGCCGGTATTCTGTATCATATCTATAAATCGAAGCAAAGACGGATGGAGAAGTATAATCCCCTATCCCCTACATTGCGCTGGATGAATGCCGCAGGGTCGATCCTGATTGCAGCAAGTCAACATACAAATTTTCATCTACTGGCTGGCTGGCGGTACAATAACGAATTTGACCGGGAAAGTATTAAAACAATGCTGTGGGATTATTGGGGCATTCAAGGACATGAGACAGCTATAAAGGAAATGCGCAGCCTGATCGACGAGGGAATGCGTGCCAGCTATCGGAGGAAAATGGAACTCTTGTCGCATAAATATAAGGATGCTACAGAAGTCCAGCTCATTGAGGAGGCCCGCAAAACTAATCCAAAAGCCGATGAAGATAGCTACCTGCCGAAAATGCTGACAGCATGGCGGCGTTATGGGGAAAATGCCCTGTTAGGCTGGGATATGGGACGCTGCGCATATATCACGCAATGTTGCTATCTGGCAGGCTACATCAATATGAAGGAAATGTTGGATTTGTGTGTAGATGCTGGGACAAAGGCGCAGGCTTTTTTTCAGAACTGGGAAGAAATGATGGAGAGCTATCTTCTGGGCGGACAATTTTGGAAGCATGAGGATCAAAGCAATCCAAACTCCATGACGGCAGAACGCTGGAAGTTATATGAACAGCTCTGGCAAGGAAGAAAACCCTTCCAGAGCTCTCCATACCTCGCTGTCCCGTTCGACCAGCCCCTCTCCAAAGAGGTTATTACCAATGAATACGGTATTCTGCCGGAATACCAAAAATATTATAATCATGGATAGTTCGTATTCATTTTGGGGTATGGGAAAGGCGCGGCCTGTCTGCCGCGCCTTGGTGGGTGGTGTTCGGTTTTCCGTTTCTGGCTGGACAAAGTGTCCAGAGGTGGGGCGTGTAGAACTATTTGCTGCTTTCTTCTTTCCAGTCACTTAAAATCAGTTCAAAACTGTCTGGATAAATATAAACGTTCTCAAAATATTCATAAAAATCTTGATGCGCACCAATATTATAATTGAGATAATCGTCCTCATTGACTACTTCATAGTTTTCTTCTGATAGATAATAGACAGCTACATCTACAGAATAGCCCATCGCCTGTATCTTTGATGTTAATTGCTGCATATCTGTGTCTTTTCCTGCTGTATCATCCTTCGTATAAATCCAAAGAGAAACTACTGGGTTTCGTTCTGCACCAAAAGTTGTGAGTAATTCTTCAGCCGTAGTGTCTTTATCAAAATCAGGAGATGGGATGTACGGTGCAATAAAAAATTTGCAATTATCGTAAACCTCTTGCACAGCGGGCGCTAAAATAGCCCACAAATTTTCTCGTCTTAAATAGACTATATAGTTGTCTATATATGTCTGATCTTTCTCCGACCATCTCAAATTTACATACAGTCCAGGAAATCGTGTAGATTGAATACTTCCGTACTCTGTCGCCACAAATTCATCACCATATTTCTCAACGAGGTATTCCAGCTTTGGGTCTGTGCGGGAATGGTACATATAATCTGCAATCTGCTCATGGAGCGGACGGGGCGGGTGCAGCTTGACCCGGACGAGCCCTGCCGCCACAAGAATAACCGCCGCCGCGCACAAAAATATCACGAACCTCCTTTTTCCTCTTTTTGTCATCACCTATCCCTCCTTAAAGCCTGTTCTTGGCTTATGGTAATTGTTCTTCCTCCGCTTTTAATAGCTGTCTCGCCCTGTCATTTGTGATTTCTGTCCGGGCCGTTTCCAGCAGAGTGCTTGCCTCCGCTGTCCGTCCGGCCTCTCGCAGCGTCCTGATTTTCAGAATGGTTAAATAATCTTTTGCTGGCATTTTGGAAAGCGTGATTTTTTCTGCTCCGGGCATTTTCGCACATTCATCTAATTCTGTCAGATAGGCTTTTTCATCATGGGTGGTTTGATATTGAAAACCCGCTGCGTCAAGTCTCTTTATGAGATGGTTGATCCGCACACTCATATAAACCCACCAGCCGAGGAAGGCGGCGACACAGGCCAGAATGACAATCCAGAAAACAGGCAGGGTATATCCTGTTTTCTCCAAATACGAGCGTAATACAATCGTTAGAATAACAGCCCACAGGAAAATAGAAATAACTCCCAAAAGTCTTTTGTTCTTCTTTCCGCTCATTACAAATCCCCCTGTTTCTTATGGTCATGCGTTAGCCATTTTCTATCCGCTGGCTGGACAAAGTGTCCAGAGGTTGGAACGGTGTACCATCAGTCATTTTTTTCCTCCCATCCGCCAAAACGCCATTTAAAATTATCGGGAGAAATGAATGCGCTGCCACGACATATGTAGTCATCGTCTCCATTTATGTACTGATAACTCTTTTGCTCTACTTTGTCGTAAGTTTCGCTGGAAAGATAATCGATATTTGCACAGACAAAATACCTGCGCTCTTGAAGCGCCTCTGTCCATTTCTGCATATCCTCGTCCCTTTGATTGGTGTCTTTTGTTGTATAAACACAAACTTGAACAAGCGGGTATTCTTCTGATGCGCTCAGTAGTTCCAGCGCGGATGTATCTTTCCCATAATTCGATGGACAATCGCCATAGCTAATAACAAATAATTTGCACTTACCAAAGATAGGTTCTGCTATGGGGATTAAGATACTTTCTAATTCTTGCTTTCTCAAATAAACGATGTAATCGTCTTTGTAGGTTTTTTCTTCTTCATACCATTCCACATTTACATAAAAATCTGAAAATCGTGTAGATTGAATACTTCCGTACTCTGTTGCCACAAATTCATCACCATATTTCTCAACGAGGTATTCCAGCTTTGGGTCTGTGCGGGAATGGTACATATAATCTGCAATCTGCTCATGGAGCGGACGGGGCGGGTGCAGCTTGACCCGGACGAGCCCTGCCGCCACAAGAATAACCGCCGCCGCGCACAAAAATATCACGAACCTCCTTTTTCCTCTTTTTGTCATCACCTATCCCTCCTTAAAGCCTGTTCTTGGCTTATAGTAATTGTTCTTTAGTCCCTGCTGGCTTTCTTACTCCAATAGCACATAACATTGTGGCTTTTTTTGATACTCTCATCCAATTGTTCAGAATAATCAACACACATCTCTGTCCCCATGGAAAAGAATTTGATTTCTGCTACTATACACAGTTCCAATATATTTTGTTTGGTTGACTGGCAAAAAGAATTGCAAAATTCTTTTGGTATATTGGTATCTAACTCTGGAAAATAAGATGTGTCGAACCATAGTTCGGTACAAAACACGCCATTTTCAAAGTATTGCCTTGCTCCAATGATATAAGAGCCTGCTTTTCCATCGAAAGAAACGATTTTGCCATTTAATACGCACCGTTCAATTTGTTCATCATCTTGCGTGTAAAGCACATCTTCTTTTGTTGGCAGCCAGCCATTCCAAACAATACATTTTTCTGAAAATTGTATCTTGCCGACAATAGGAAATATCGTTTCGCACATTTTAATGCTGGGATATTTTTTGCTTGCAATGTAAACTTCAAATTTCGCAGCCATTTTCCTCAAATTCCTCCCATCATTTAAGAATTTCATTATTGCAGATCTGGCATCCAAATGTTGTCAGCAGTGTATCATGTCTGGAGCATCGTGGAAAATTTGGGGGATCACTTATCTGGTTACTCAAACAAATTACATTGTCCATATTTCGGTTGCTCCATATCACGTTTCTGTCCCATTTGAGGTGAGAGTGGTGTTAAACTTCCAATTTTATTTTATCATTATTGCTGGGAAATGGGAAGTATCTTCCTGTTTACCGCTCCATATCCCTGTCCCGGTGCTGTGTCTGCTCCTGCTGGCGGCGTGCGCTGTCCACAACAGATTTCACCCGGTACAGCTTCATCAAATTGTCTTGGATAGGTTTGTGCTTTGCGTAGTCCCTCTGGTACTGGTATTGGCTCCGTTGCTGTCATTAGCGGTGTAAGAAGGGAAAACTTACAGAGAAAGCCTTGTTTGTTATATGTTCCATGAATCTATTATATTTCGCAGAAATTATCCTTGACAAATCTCGTCTCAAAAGGCAATGTTGGAGGAGTTCGCCGCACGGCAGGGGTTTACGAACATTGTCCATTTCACGGACGATGGCATTAGTGGTACTTGCTTTGACCGTCCCGGATTTTTGGCAATGATGAAAGAAGTGGAAGCCGGGAATGTGGAGTACCTGTGTATCAAGGACATGAGCCGCATGGGTCGTGACTATCTGAAAGTCGGTCAGATTATGGAAATCCTGCGTCAGCGTGGCGTTCGCCTTATCGCCATCAATGACGGCGTGGACAGTGCCAGAGGGGACGATGATTTTACCCCTTTCCGCAACATTATGAACGAGTATTACGCCAGAGACACCAGCCGTAAAATCCGTTCCACTTTCCAGTCCAAAGGCAAGTCCGGCAAGCACCTCACAGGCACAGTCATTTACGGCTATCTCTGGAACGAAGCCAGAGACCAATGGTTGGTTGACCCCGAAGCCGCTGATGTGGTCAAGCGCATCTTTGCCATGACGATTGACGGCTACGGTCCGTATCAGATCGCCAGCAAACTGAAATCGGAAAAGGTGCTTATTCCGTCTGCTTACCTTGCCCAACACGGCGAGGGCGTGAACAAAAACAAGACTTTCAAAGATGTGTACGGCTGGGGTTCTTCCACCATCTGCAACATTCTTGAAAAGCGTGAGTATCTGGGACACACCATCAATTTCAAGACCCGAAAGCACTTCAAGGACAAGAAAAGCCATTATGTCCCGGAGGACGAATGGACGATTTTCGAGAATACCCATGAAGCTATCATTGACCAGCAGACCTTTGACCTTGTGCAGAAAATCCGTGGGAATGTCAGACGCTACCCGGACGGCTGGGGCGAAGCAGCTCCCCTCACAGGCTTGCTTTATTGTGCCGATTGCGGCGGCAAGATGTATGTCCACCGTACCAACAACGGCAAGCGTATTTCTCAATATACCTGTTCCCAATACAGCAAAGTCCCAGTTGGAAAGCTCTGCACGACACAGCACCGTATCAATGAAGATGTGGTACTGTCCCTTGTTTCCGAAATGCTCAAAGCTATTGCCGAGTATGCCAAGCATGACCGAGCCGAGTTTGTCCGTGTGGTGCAGGAAGCGCAGTCCAGCCAGCAGACCACAGAGGTCAGGAAACAGCGGACACGCCTTGCCACAGCAAAGCAGAGAGTTTCCGAGCTGGAAGTCCTGCTCTGCAAAATCTATGAGGACAACATTTTAGGAAAGCTGTCCGACAGCAGATACGCCACTCTGGACGCTCAATACGAAAAGGAACAGTCCGAGCTTACCGCTGAAATCTCTGTTCTGGAAAAGGCTATCAAGAGCTACGAGAAGCACGAAAAGGACGCTGACCGTTTTATCGCTCTGATTGACAAATACGAGAACTTCGACAAGCTGACCATTGCCATGCTCAACGAGTTTATCGAGAAAATCCTTGTGCATGAGCGTGACCGCAAAGGCAGTATACAGACCACACAGGAGGTCGAGATTTACTTCAATTTTGTTGGGCGATTCGTTCCCCCGGCGTTTGGAGAAGTGGAGCTGACCCCGGAAGAATTAGAGGAAATCCGCAAGCGTGAGGAACGCAAGGACAGGCTCCACCAGAACTACTTGAAGCGGAAAGCCAATGGTAAACAGAAAGAGTATGAGGAGCGCACGAAAGCCAAGAAAAAAGCGGAGATTGAAGCCAGAAAACAGGCAATCCGCACCGAGGATATTGCCAGAGGGGTATTTATCCCGGTGAGCAGTTTGCCGCAGCTGGGACCGAGAAAGGGAGCGTGATTTTATGAAAGAGTTGAAACCGAGAATCCATGAGAACGGTATGGACTATGTGTTGGTGGGCGACTACTATGTGCCGGACTTGAAGCTGCCGGAGGAACGCCGACCTATTGGGCATTGGGGACGCTTGCACCAGTCCTATCTGAAATTGCACCGTCCCATGCTTTACAACGAGCTAATTTTGTCCGGCAGGCTCCACACCGTCGTTGCCGATCTGAACGAGCAGGCGGCAGACAGGCTGGACTTGATTATCCGGCAGATGATGAAAGCCGAGGGCGTGACCGAAGCCATGAAAGCGGAAAATCAGATGTTATGGGTGCAGTCAATGAACTCCATCCGCTGCCGGGCAGAGGAAATCATCAAGACGGAACTAATCTACTGTTGAGAGAGGTAAAGCTATGATTTTGGAAGCCATGTATAATGGGGAGTTTTATCCCTGCGAGACAGTTGTACCTACATCACCGGAATACCGAAAGGCAGTCATAGCCTGTGAAAAGCTCATGGAGCAGTTGTCCCAGCGGCTCAGCAAAGAGGACTATGAGCTGGTGCAGGAACTCCGGGCGCAGACAGCAATCGCCCAATGTGAAGAAAGTGAAAGTCACTTCAAGTATGGCTTTTCCGCTGGGCTGATGTTCAGCAGGAAGCCCATGAACAAGTGCAGCAGAAGAAAGAAAAATAGATGAAGAAAGCCGCCTGAGCAGAAACTGTTCGGGCGGTTTCAGCATTCGTCAGTAGATTTATTCACACTCTTGTGATAAAATTTACTACAATAAAGAGCGTGATAGCACTAATTTTATGGGGGGATGCTTAATGAATAGAATTTTGAAAAAATTTTTACAGCGGGGTGTCGATTTAAGTCCTGTGGGAGTTGAACTCCGTGAGGATAATACAAATTATTTTTGTACCCCAAAAGGGGCATCGGTTTTTGGATGGGCAGGGATAGATGGTATCCACTTCTGTTTCATTCGTGGATTTGGAGAGATGGTTTTCTCTGTCAGCCCCATGAATACTTCTCCTGATTATGTTCATCCAGTAGCTGAAAATTTTACCGACTTTCTGCGGCTTATACTGGCTTGTGGTGATGTGGCGGCAGTGGAACAAGCGTGGATGTGGAACGAAGCACAGTTTGAAGCCTTTCTCAATGAAAACCCTACAACCCAGGAACAACAGCAAACTTTATCGGAAATTTCAGAGAAGATGAATTTGTTGCCTATGGAACAACCGTGGACATATATCAAAAACCTGCAATCTTCCTTTGATTACAGTCAGATTAAATACACAGAAGATTATTACGATAATGATATGACTTCAGAAGCAGAATTGGTTGCCCCTGAATGGAAGGTCTACTTTGATGGAGATTTCTGGGGACATCGAGGTAAAGACCGTGCCGGAAAAGAGATCAAGCTGGATAAACAATTCGATTGGGCTGGATATCATTGGGTAATTCCGGCAGCTTATTCATGTAGCAAAGGACTTGTCGTTGATTTTTGTATGCGAGTTGATTCAGAAAGCATCCGTGACTTCATGAAAAAATGGAATCTGGACTGGGAAAATGACTCATGTGAAAATTTTACCCGTGAGCAACAGATGCAGATGGAATGGGAAAACCCACTTTGTTTTAACTTCAAACCTTGCTTGAAGTTAAACGAGAAAATATTACAGACAACCCATGGCTGCGCTGTGAGCTTTAATCCTTGTCTGCCAGATGGCGTTATCAATGAGTTGGAAGCAAAATGGGCAATCGACCATTATGGGCTGGATAGTACTTATGGCTGGGTCATATGCAGAGACGTATTTCCTTGGGGAACCAAGCATCACCCTGAAATCAATAAACTTTTTCTTACAATGGAGCAGCAACCAGGACAAGTTCCAGGCTCACATTTCAAAGTTCACGCACCCGGAGATTCATTTATGTTTTCCCATCCTGTTAGCGGAATAACCCATACACTGACCGTGCAGGAAATAGAACAGCAGACAGTTCCTCAAAATAGTTTTGGTTCTGATCGCCGGATTTATCCGACACATTATATTGCCATGAGTTATACACTTACCCCTGAACCGATGGAGAACATTTCGGTTTTTGACTGTGATGAAAGCGATAGACCGATAGAAGTTACACCAGACGATCATTCGTTCCGTCCAGTTGGCAGTAGTTCCTGTTTTGTTGTTGGTGTTATTGGTGGTGCAGATGGTCCGACAGCAGTTATATATGGAACAAATTCACAAGAAAAACTTCATGCTGCTTGTTCTGCTCTGCACTTTGAACCGGTTGGTGATGATGTCGAGTGGCGTATCGTGTTCAATGTTACGCAGTTTGACAAAGAAACATTCCCAATTATCTAAAAATACCCTTAGAACTCTAAGGGCGCACTTCTATACTCTCCTATCGGGAGTATCGTGCGTCCTGCGGAGCTTCATTCTCCGTCAGCAGAAGAAAACTGCTTGACCGAGAATGTTGCGTCACTTCGTTCCGTCAAGGTGGCTACACCCCCTTGCGCCGCTAAAGCGGCTATCCCTTGTGGACTTGCCGTCCGCAAACAGCATAAAATGCTGTTCGCCGCCAGCAAGTTTTAGAAATTGCATCAATATTTATCAGTCAAATGGTGAACAAGAAAGGGTGATTTACATGAAAAAAATGTTTATTCTGGTTATGACAGTTATGCTCTGTTTCACACTAACTGCTTGCAATGAAGAAGGAAGTATCGACTTTCCTTTTGAATTGTCCAGTATCGAAAATGTGGAAATGTTCCGCTTCACTAATCCTGCGGATGCGGAGAAAACAGTGATTACCGAATCAGAAGATATTGAAAGTATTTATCAGACTTTTGAAAGTATTTCTTTGAAAGATAAAACCACTGAACCTACTGCTGGTGGTTCGGTGACCAGTTTCCGATTTAATCTTTCTGATGGTACATCTTATGAGGTTATCTATTCGGCGGTTGCTGTAAAATCTGGAAGAGTCATCACAACAGGTATGGAACAAGATTTCTTCACTTCTGCCGATATAGGAGCATTCTGGGGAAGTTACGACTATGAAGTAATAACTGCATCGGAAGATGAACTGCCAGCATTATATGAGTAAAAAACAAACAGGTATTCACTAACTTTCCATCATAAATGATACAATTTAATACCGAAAAACTGACCGTTGACTGGTCGCAATGTGCGAAAAGTTGGCGGTCTTTTTTTATCCCCAAAATCAAAAAAGGAGGTCAAGCACAATGACAAAACCAAAGCCCCTTGAACAGCTCCGAGCCGAAAAGGAACGAGCTGAGACGCAGCTTGCACAGGAACAGCACAAGCTGGAGCGTCTGGAGAACAGAAAGAAGTATCTGGAGAAAGGCGAACGCACCAAGCGCACCCACCGCCTTTGCAATCTGGGCGGCACGATTGAGAGCCTTGCCCCGGAGGTCAAAGATCTCACACGCACCGAAATGACAGAGCTGATGGAACACATCTTTTCCCTGTCCGAAGTCCAGCGAGCCGTCCGTCACATGGCGATTACCCATATCAGTCAAGCGAACAGAGAAAAGGAGTTGAAAGCCGATGGCACTATTTCATCTGAGCGTCACGCAGACTAAGCGAAGCGCAGGACAGTCCGCTATTGCTTCTGCCGCCTACCGTGCCGGGGAGCGATTGTATAGCGAGTATTACGGCGAATACAGCGACTACACCCGCAAGGGCGGCGTGATCTGCTCCGACATTCTCCTGCCGTCCCATGCACCGCCAGAATACGCAGACCGCCAGACCCTATGGAACGCCGTGGAAAAAGCCGAGCGTGGAAAGAACGCCCAGCTTGCATACAGCTTTGACATTGCCTTGCAGAATGAATTTTCCCTTGAGGAAAACATCGCTCTTGCAAGGCAATTTTTGTTGGAGAACTTTGTGAGCCGTGGCATGGTGGTTGACTTCGCCGTACACCAGCCAGACCGGGAGGACGGCGGCATGATCCTTGCTGACCGCAAAAAGCTGAAAACGCCCAACGGCATGATCTTAGGTACGCCCGGCAGTGGCAAGAGTTTTTCAGCAAAGCGTTCCATCGTGGGTGTGTTCCTGAACACAAAGGACGATATCTTGATCTGCGACCCGGAGGCAGAATATTTTCCGCTGGTGAACCGGTTGGAAGGCCAGGTCATCAAAATCTCGCCTACCAGCACGCAGTATGTGAACCCTATGGATATCAATCTCAATTACAGCGAGGATGATAACCCGCTGGCGCTGAAATCCGACTTTATCCTGTCATTCTGCGAACTGGCGGCAGGCGGCAGGAACGGTCTGGAGCCAGTGGAAAAAACGGTCATTGACCGTGCCGTGCGGATCGTGTACCGCCCATATATCGCAGACCCCCGCCCGGAGAATATGCCGCTGTTGGAAGATTTGTATGACGAGATCAAACGGCAGCCGGAGCCGGAGGCGCAGCGGATCGCGGCGGCACTGGAACTGTATGTGCATGGCAGTTTGAATGTTTTTAACCACCGCACCAATGTGGATATCAACAACCGCATTGTCTGCTTCGATATCAAGGAGCTGGGAAAGCAGCTCAAAAGCCTGGGTATGCTGGTGATCCAGGACCAGGTATGGAACCGTGTTTCCCAAAACCGGGATCAGGGTAAATCCACCTGGTATTTCGTGGACGAGTTCCACCTTCTGCTGCGGGGCGAGGTTGGTTCCTGGAGCGTGGAGATTTGGAAACGCTTTCGCAAATGGGGCGGTATCCCCACTGGAATTACGCAGAACATCAAGGACCTGCTTTCCTCCCCAGAGATCGAGAACATCTTTGAAAACAGCGATTTTGTGTACCTTCTGAACCAGGCCAGCGGAGACAGGAAAATCCTCTGCGAGCGCCTGAATATCTCCAACCAGCAGGCGGCGCATATCAGCAACGCAGGCCCCGGCGAGGGGCTGATCTTCTTCGGTAATGTGATCCTGCCTTTTGTGGATGACTTCCCGAAGGACAACGAGCTTCACAGCATTATGACAACAAAACTTGGTGAAACCGGGAAAGGAGAAAACGAACATGAATGATCCCCATTATTTGCATATGGAAGAAAAACAGGAGGGCGAAACCTTCTTTGATGTGATGAATAGGCTGATTGCCAGAAGCAAGGCGGTCACGGCGGATATGGAGGCGGTCCTTGCGGAGCTGGAAAGTGAGATCGAACCGTTCCGTGCGCCGAAGGACCATGAGTAAACTGACCCATGTGAGCCTGTTTTCCGGCATTGGCGGTCTGGACCTGGCGGCAGAGGCTGCCGGGTTTGAAACCATTTGCCAGTGCGAGTGGGCGGATTTTCCGCACTCCGTCCTCTCCGCACGATGGCCGG
>ENA-UOIV01001173-UOIV01001173.1-human-gut-metagenome-genome-assembly--contig:-C59-NODE-1173-length-23467-cov-5.432257_pt1 | contig 23467 bp, 31 predicted proteins | sample MGYA00242333_ERZ723880 | MGnify/ENA metagenome assembly ERZ723880 | reverse complement strand
CTCCGTCCAGGGTGAATATGTACTCATAAAAATACAGTTTGTCCCCGTCGATCTCCCGGATGATGGGGGTCTTGTTGTTTTCCGGGTGTTTCGTGCAGCCCTCGATGGTCACGGCGTCCCCGGCTTTGAAATAGTCCTCCCAGTTGACGCCGCTGGCCTGGATGCAGTTCGCCTCCGCGTCCTCCTCGTACAGTTTCCCGTTGGTGAAGGTGAGGCTGCTGCCGCTCCAGGTGGCCTCCAGGCTGCCGAACTCCCCGGTTAGGGTGTTGTACCACGCCTTGTCCGGGAAGATCACGATGTAGGCGCCCAGGGCCGCAAAGGTCTTTTGCCCCGCCGTTACCGTCCCTTTCCGTTCCCCGCCGTAGTAGAACCCCGTCCCGTCCGTCCAGCACAACTTCTCCCAGCAGAACAGGCCTCCGGCATCCCCCAGGGTCTTATACAGCCGCCGCGGCGCCCTGGTGGCCAGCAGGGGGTAGTAGTCGCTGGTCAGGTTCCGCATGTCCCACAACTCACCGTCTCCTGCGCCCAGGTTGTGGTTCAGCCCTCCGAACTTTACCTGCTTTCCCTTTTTGATACCGTCGGCATAGAGCACACTTGGCAGTTTCATACGCCGTCCTCCGTGAACTCCACAAACCCCTCCAGGGCCTCGATGTATTCCGGTTTGATCTCCGCCGGCGCCCGGACGCGGAGCACCTTCTGCTGCAGGTCGATCTCCGTTGCACTAAGTTCCCGCCTGGCTGCCTCGTAGGCCGGTCCCTGGGACGGGTCCTTGAAAACGAAGGTGCCGGCTTTCGTCAGTCGGATGTTGCCTTTCTCGTCCTGGGCCGCATACTCCGCCACCAGTTCCCGCTCCTTCTCAACGAAGAAGTCTACCTCGTCCTTCACCGCCCGCTTGACCTTCACGACGGCCAGGGCCACCTGGTACGGCCACTTCTCCTTGCTCATTTCCTCCGCCGCCATATATGCGTTCACTGCCTCGATCAGTTTCATGTCAAATTCCTCCTATGCGTCCAGGCTGATTACCTTGACGTAGTTCTTGTATAGTCCATCGCTGCGGAACTGCCAGGTGTTTCCGCTGCTGTCCGTTATGGCCGGATCCTCCAGCCAGATATTCCACCCCGCCCGCAACGTCAGATTTGTGGAGGCCTCGATGTAAATGTTCTCTCCGCTCTCCAATGACATGCCGCCGGCAGACAGTAACTTCATGGCCCAGTCCATATACCCGCTGTTGGTATAGATGAACATGCGGTACCGGGCCTCGTCCTCGGTGTCTCTCCCGTTGTCGTCGAACCGAATGCCGCCCACCAGCAGGTTCCAACTCACCGCTCCGTAGTAGATCTCCAGGCCGTTGTCGCTGCTGGACACGCTGCGCAGGGTGGCGCCTGTAATGCTGCCGCCGATGATCTCGTTTCCCTGCAAAGTGATGGCGGAGATCGTGCCCGTCACAATGTTGTCCCCGTTGATGGTAGTGGCTCCGGAGGAGGACAAGTCCAGGAATGTCACCATACCGGAGAACGTGATCCTGGCGCTGGAGACGATGAAGCCGTTGCTGGTGAGGTACAGATAGGAACTGCTCGATCCGTTGGAGGCGCTGATTGCGAACCCGTCCACCGTCTGCTGCAGTGTGGAGATCTGTCCCTGGGCGTTTGAGATCTGCGTGGCCAGCCCCTGGGACGTGATCCCCAGTTGGATGATGTCGTCCTCGGCGTCGGAGATCTGCATGCTCAACCCTTCCGCCGTCGCCGTCAGAGAGGTGATGTTTCCCTCGGCGTCGTTTAGTCGCAGGGCCAGCCCCGCCGCCGTCAGCGCCAACTCGGCCACATTCTCCTCACCATCCTCGATCCTTGCGTAGATCGGCTCGGTCAGAGAGGTTTCGTATCGGTCCACCGCCGTCTTGTTCATGTTGGAAAGGTCCAGGTTGTGCAGGGAATACCGCAACTGCTCCACCAGCATGAACATGTAGTTTTGTATGGTCGTGACCTTCTCCTCGGTGTCCTCCTCCCCGGTGAAGGTCGGGAAATTTGTGTCGATATACAGCCAGTTTGAAGGCATGCCTACGCCCCCTTTCTGTTAGAAATCGGGGCCGGCCAGTTTGGCCGGCCCCATCGCCTTAATCGCCGTAAGCACCGGCGCGGTCATTGAATACCATCATCCGCAGCATGTCCCTCGAAAGGTCCATGTCCGCGGGGTCCCCGTTGCCGTCCACCTTTCCGCCTCCGCGGATGGCGCCCATGGCGATCAGTTTCCGCACGGTGTCCTCCGCATAGGGAAACTCCTTCTTGATCTCGTCCATCGTATTGTATCTCGGCATGTTCTCGTCCTCCTCGTCCGCGTCTGCGCGGTTGTATTCTCTTGCGTCCACCAGCCAGTAGTATTTCGCCTGGGAGCGGAAGGTCTGGATGTCCCCGTTCACCCTGGCGTCCTTGGTGCTGGCCGGGTCGTTGATCCGCACCTTGTCGTCCTGCCACCACAGCACGACGAAGTGCCCGCTGGAGGTCCACAGGCCCTTGTTCATCAGGGCGATGGCGTAGTAGCCCTCCTTCAACTTCTCAACCACTTTTTCGTGGTTTTCGTGCTCCGGCTTCCCGTAGGTGTTGATCCAGTTCAGCATCTGGCAGTCGATGCCGAACTCCGCAAACTGGGGTGTGAAGTAGGCGTAGTAGGTCCCCTGGTTCAGGGCCTTGTACCCGTGTTTCATGCTCCAGTTGCAGGCGTCCTCCGGCGTGAAGGTCTTTCCCGTGATGGTCTCGATCAGCATGGCCGCCGCCGTCGGGCCGCAGCCGGCGCTTCCGATGGTGGAACTCTCCCCGGAAACGCGGTACGGCTTATTCTTCCACCGTGCGTCCGTCTGCAGGTAGGAGACAGGTTTCTTATTCATTTCCGGCGCCTCCGTCTATGGTGTCCTGCAATTTCTGGCTCTGCGTCCCGAAGTAGAACGCGATGATAACTGCATAGATGGTCATAAAGTCCTGGGAGATCTGATTGGTACATGCCATGAAAGCAAATACGCCGGTGAGGATCAGCGTCACCAGAGACTTGACCGACAACAGGGCCGCCAGGCGTTTGATGATATTCTGGTTCATGTTTCCGCTCCTTTCTTACTCCACGATCTGCCAGTCCTCCGCCAGCATGTCCGCCTGGGAGGCCAGCCACCCCATTTGCACACCGGAAGTCCCCACAAAGGCAAGAGCTTTGTTTCCGATGGCCACGTGCTCCGCGTTCACGGTTTTGCCGTCCGGTCCCACATAGCCGATGCCCGTGGCCAGTTCCACGTACTGGCCCTTTCCGTTCCATCCGGCTCTGGAGATCCGCTTGCCCTTTTTGACTGCCTCGATGGCCAATCCGAAGGGCATGGCATCCGTCTGCCGGTACGCCTCCTCAAACACTTCCTTGGGGGACCAACTCATGTACCCATCCGGGTACCGGACGGCGTAGCCCTCCTCCGCCTTGGATCCCTCCGGCACAGGCCAGTCGGTCGGCTGTACCGTTTTCCCATCTACCTTGTAGGCCGGCTCCGCCTCGATGATCTTTGTTCCGATATACCGTTTCATGTCTCGTCCTTTCCGGGCGCGTCGCCCTGTTTGGTCGTTGTGTTTTTCTCCTGCAGCACCGTCCGCAGGCACAGCAGCAGCAGTTCTCCGCCGAAGAAGGCCAGGATCACCCCCAGCAGCGCCGCCGGATCCTGCCCCGTCCTGGACAGGATCCGCAGCGCATACCAGCAGGAGAGGGTCCCGCAGATCACGCAGTGGATGATGATGCACTTGGCGAACAGGTGGGGGACCGCCCGCAGCCGCTCCAGCAGGCCCGGCCGTTCTCTTTTCCCTCCCATGGCATTACTCCAGGGCGGCGTGTACGCCCTTTTGGGCCAGAAACTCTTTCTGCTTGTGTTTGACGTCGGTTGCGTATTTCAACGCTTCCTTCATGTCCCCGTTGCAGTGTGCGTCCGGGATCCGCTGCACCGCCCTGGCCGTTGCTTCCCCCAGGGCGATTGCCGCCCAATTCCCCTGGATCAGCAGCACAACGAGGTCCTCCTGGTCCTTGCGCTGTTCCGCTTCTTCCTCCCGCTCCTTCTTGGCGTTCCGTCGCTCCCGTGCGGCCATTGCCTCGATGATGGCCACCAGGACCATCGCAGCGGCCGGAATAACGTATTGCTCCATCACTCCGCCACCTCCCAGCCCTGCGGATAGGCGCTTGGCGCCCACACGTTGTTGTCGATTTTGGAGCGGTATGCGGTGCCGTTCTCCGTGCAGCAGTCCCCCGTCATGTAGGGGCTGGTGGAAATGGCGACGAAGGGCAGCGCCTTCTCCGGGTCCGTGGACCACACGAACCCCCACTGGGCCGGCAGGTCCTCCGGCTCCTGGGTGTAGATGCTGCTGTCGTAGTTCTGGATCAGCCGTACCACCCGCCCGGCGCTGGAGCGGCACACAAAGCCGTCCGTCATTCCGGCCTTCCGCTCCAGCATGTTCTTTTTCGCCACGGCCGCCGCGAAGTCCGGTATGTAGTCCTCCTCGGCATACAGTTCCGTCCCCGTCATATTCTCGGCGTCCGTCTGGAGGCTTTCCGCCACGGCCTTTCCGCTCTTGCGCATGGCGTCCAGTACAAACTCCCGGTCAGTCAATGCTGTTCACCCCCTCCCGGATGGCAGCCGCCATTTCCGCATAGGTGGCGGTGTCTTTCTCGATGTTCCTGTAATGGCTGTCGATGTAGTACCAGTCGTAGCAGAGACCGTCCTGCTCGCTGCTCTTGTAGTGTTCGAGGATCCGGCATTGGTCCTCAATCCTGGTTCCGTCCTCAAAGGTACGGACGGTACCGAAAAACCCGGACAGCGCGGTATGGCTGCTTCCGACGGTTTTCAGGTTCTCCACCATCACGCCGCCGCGGTTCGCGGTCCCGTAGACATATTCCATTTTGATCGCTCCTTTTTCATGTATTGGCGCACCACGCATTTCAGCGCCCGCTGGGTTTTCGGCTTCACCAGGCGCTTATAGATCCGTGTGCTGTTGCAGTGTCGAAGTTGGCCCAACCTGGACAGCAGCCCGGTTGCCATGGAGATCGGGATCCGCTTTCCCATGCGGATTTTCCGGTAGTAGGCGCGCAGTTGACGCGCCAGGCGGAACAGGTTGCGCTTCCGCAGCAGGGTATATCCTCTCCCGTATCGGTAGCCCAGGGCGCACGGCAGGCGGTCCTCCGTTCGGAATTTCTGCCAGTTTCCCTTCAACCGCAGGCTGTGGGCCTCCAGCCAGTCCTTCACCAGGCGGATCGCCTTGTCCAGCGCCCGCTTGCTCCTGGCGTAGATGGTGATGTTGTCCATGTACCGGATGTAGTGTGAGATCTTCAACCCGCTCTCCCGGATCGCATGGTCCATTGGCTGCATCACAGTATTGGCCAGCCACTGACTGTAATAGGCGCCGATCTGTACGCCTCCCTGCGTCACCCGTTCTATGAGGTCCAGCACCCGGTGGTCCTTCACCAGGCAGCGCATGCGGTCCATGACCACCGCCGGCTGCAGGCTCTCGTAGAAGTGGAAGATGTCCAGTTCCACGCACCAGCGCGTCCCTTTCGGGTCGTTGCGCATCCACTTCTTGATGCCCTTCATTCTGTAGTGGATCCCGCGCCCCCGGATACTTCCGCAGCACCACGGGTCCATCCCGCGCATCATGGCCGGCTGCAGCACCTGCACCAGGGCGTGGTGGATATACTGATCCGGCCACAGCCGCGGCTCGTAGATGTCCCGCCATTTCCCGGCGCTCTTGTCCCACCGCCGTTTCGGTGTGGAAGGGGAGGGTTCAAAGCCCTGCAGGATGATCTCCCGCAGTTCCTTCACCCGCTCCTCCTGTGTGCGGTCCACCCATGCCACCACCTTGTTCGGCCTATGGTGTGGGTGCCAGCGGTGGGTCCGGTTCACCTCGTCAATGGCGAGGTTCAGGTTTTCGTCTCCGATCAGTTTCTCGAAAAGGTTTCTTTGGCGTTTCATAAGGGGGTCAAATTCTCCTTGTTGCCTCACGGTATTTCCCGCGTCCGCTTTCGCGGAGGTACTAAACCGTGTCCCTTCGGCACATCGCCGGCAAGGGCCGTGCGGCTATCCCACCCATCTATATCAAACCGTGGGAACGGTCTGATCCGAAGTAAGGAGGTATGCTAACCTGGCAAGGGGACGGCAGCCGATGTTCGCGTTCGCGTTCGAGGCGGCGTTGCTGCCGTCCAGGTAGAAAGCGCCGCGGTTCTGGTACTGGCCGTAGTTGCCGCCGACGAACAACACCACGCCCGAGGCGTAGTAGCTGCAGTAGTCGCAGACGTAGGTCGTCTCGCTGCCGGAGACGGCATTGGGGTACAATGCGTACTCGAAGCCGTCCGCCGTGGGGTTGGTCCACCCGGAGATATAGCCGCTGGAGGTGGCCCTGGTGCCCACATTGGTTCCGCCGCTGGTGTCGCTGAAACTGGCCGGGTTTGCGATGCAGTACACCGTGGATCCGCTGAACCGGATGCCGTCGCACCAGTCGTACACGTTGTCCCACAGGCCCTCAATGTGCCGGTACTGCACGCTGCCGTAGGTGGTCCTGCTGGCCGCGCTGGTGCCCGTGTGGTATACCATGTTGTCCGTGGCGCCCATGTTAAACTTGGCGTTGCTGGGGGAGCATCCGTAGCCGATGGTGGCCTGGCTGTTCCAGTTGGCGTACTCCACCAGGTAGAGCATCATAATGGTCCAGTACATGGCGTAGTCGTACTGCCAGTAGGTGCTTCCCAGGTTGTGGATGGAGGATCGCGCCGCCGCGCGGGTCATGTTGGCCGCCGGCTGGCTGCCCGCCTGGGATTTGTAGGAGGTGTTGCAGTGGTACCGGCCCACATACACATAGTCCCGCTCGCCCTTGCCGTCCCCGCGGTCCGCGTGGGCGGGGGAGACGTGGAAGCCGGCCTCCGGTCCATTGGAGATCTGCAGTTTCATCCCGTTTCCGCTGCGGGTCCACTTGAACCAGTATTTCGGGATCTTCACCAGTTTTCCGGCGGTGGCGTCGTCCTCCACTACCATGCCGGCCCACGGCATAATGGTGTCGAAGGGGCTGCTGCCGTTTCCGTTGTTCACGGCCGGCGTCGGGTTCACAAAGGTTTCCGCCGCGTCCGTCCGGCTCCAGGTGGTGGATGCCGTCCCGTCCCACTGCACGCCGTAGATCTGTGCGAAACTGACGGTCACGCTGCAGGTCTTGGCCGCCGGCGCGTTGTAGTTGCTGTCCGCCGCCACTTTGACCGTCACGGTCACGTCTCCGTTCTCGTGGCCGGTCACGGTGATTTTGTTCCCGCTCACGCTCACACTGGCCACGTCCGGGGCGCTGCTCTGTGCGCTGATCGCCCCGGTACCGGATCTCGTCACGGTGATGGTCTTGCTGGGGTTGTCCGCGTCCAGGGTCATGCTGGTGGGGGAGAGGGAGAGGCTTCCGGCGGCCTTCTGGATGCTCCAGGCCACCGTCTTGTCGCCGGTGGTACCGTCCGCCCACTGGGTTCCTACGGTGTCTTTCAGGGAGAACTGGGCGTTGTAACTGCCCGCGTTGGTCCCCGACGTGACGCCGCCGATGGTCATTTCCGCGGTGTCGTAGTTGTTCCAGGTGGGGGACTGCGGTCCGCCATTGTAGGTGAGGCCCCCGCTCTGCGTGGGTACCGTGATGTTCGCCTTCTGGACCGTCACTGCCTGCTGGGCCTGGGCTGTGACGCCTCCCTCCGTGTAGAGGATCGTCACACTCTCCGTACCCTCCGCCAGAGCGCCGCTGGGGGAATAGGTCCAGCCGGTGGCCACCGCTGTTGCGCCGTTTGAGTATGTCGCCCGGACCGTCATTCCTGCCGGATTGAAGGTCTGTCCCGGCCGGTACTGGGTCTTGTCCGGCGGCGTGATGATGGCGATGGAGGCCAGTTTGATACCGCCGCCTCCGCCGCCTGTCATGTTGAAAGTTTTACTCATTCCTCCGTTACCTCCACTCGAATGATCTTCACGGTGATATTTCCGGACGGCACTTCCGCGCAGGTGAAGGGCATCTGCCCGTCCGTGGTCACGTCCTGGCCCCGGACCATGGCCTCATTCCAGGCCGTGTAGTCTCCGTCCGCCGGGTTGGTGAAATAGGCGTGTCCCTCCGCCAGGAAAAGGTCGTTCGTAACCGTCTGGCTGTTCCCGCTCCACCCGGAAGCCGTCAGGGTCACGGTAAAGGCCACCGCCGGCGTCGGGTCTCCTTTCGGTCCCGTGGGGCCGGTGGCGCCGGTGGCGCCGGTCTGTCCCGCTGCGCCCTGGGGTCCGGTGGGTCCCACGCTTCCCTGGGGTCCGGTGGGTCCCTGGGGTCCGGTTACGCCGGTGGCGCCGTCCGCGCCGGCAGGGCCGGTGGGTCCGGTGGGTCCCTGGGGTCCGGTCTGTCCCGCCGCCCCCTGGGGTCCGGTGGGTCCCTGCGGCAGCGTGAAGTTGAATACCGCGTTGTGGGTGTCGCCGCTGTTGGTCACGTTGGCCTGGGTACCCGGCGCGCCGGTCGTTGTGTTCCCCACCTCCACGCTTGCTGCGCCGCCGGTAGGTCCTGACGGCCCGGTAGGCCCTGTGGGGCCGGTGGCGCCGGTGGGTCCGGTAGGTCCTGCCGGCCCGGTGGGTCCTTGGGCGCCCTGGATCGTTCCGTTGTTCTTCCAGGTACCGCTCACCGCGTCCCATACGTAGATGTCATACGGCGCCGTCGTGCCTACGCCATAGGCGTCTCCCGCCTCCGGCGCCGTCTGCGCCTGCTCCAGCAGGTCCAGGGTGTCGTAGTACCCCATGACGATGAAGCCGTTTCCCTGGGGTCCCGTGGGTCCCTGCGGCCCCTGGGGGCCGGTGGGGCCGGTCACGGCCGGTCCGGTGGGTCCCTGGGCGCCGGTCTGTCCCTTGGTGCCGGTGGGTCCCTGGGGGCCGGTGGGTCCTGTGGGGCCGGTGGGTCCCTGGGGGCCTGTCTCACCGACGGGTCCGGTTGGTCCCTGTGCGCCCCTCGGTCCCGTCACAGAGGGTCCGGTGGGGCCCGTCGGGCCGGTGGCGCCCTGGGGTCCGGGCGGGCCGGTGGCTCCGGTCTCGCCCTGCTCTCCGCCGGGTCCTGCCGGTCCCTGTGGACCTGTGGGGCCGGTTGCGCCGGTCTCTCCGGTCAGGCCCACGGTGCCCTGCGGTCCTGCAGGTCCCGTGGGGCCAGTGGGTCCCGTGACGCCCTGGGGTCCCTGCGGCCCGGTGGGGCCGGTTGCGCCCTGGGGTCCTGTCGGTCCCATCACCTGCAGCGGCTCCCAGTCCTCGTTTTCAGGATCCCAAAAGTATGCCACGTACTCCTCGTCGGTCCCCACCTTGTAGCAGTCGCCCGCCTGTCCCGTGGGGTGCGCCTGCTGCAGCGCCTCCAGGGTGGGATAGGTGCCGTCGAACACAAGGCCCGCTCCCTGGGGGCCTGTCGGTCCCACCAGGGACGCCAGCCACTCGTCCAGGGTACCGACAAACCCCCGTTTTACCGCCAGGCCGTATGCCGTCAGGTAATAGGGGGGATTTTCATACAGTCCCATCTCTTGCTCGCGCCTCCTCGCTGATGTACCCCTGGGCCGGGTCATACTGTCCGCAGAACCAGCGCAGGAAGGTACCGTAATACTCGTTGTAGATCTGCATGGTGTTGCTGTACTTGTTGTACTCTCCGTTGGCCTCGTCTATCTTGGCCTGGAGGTACAGGGTGTATATGTCGTCGTGAGGCGGCCCTACCAGCAGTTCCGTCTCCATGTCGTCCGGGTAGGTGTAGTGGAGCGCCCGGATCTCCGCCGGCGCCAGTAGGAACAGGTCCGCCGCAATCTTCCCCTCCAGGGCGTTCAGCCACTCGAACTTCACCCGCTCGGTGAAGGCGTTGGGCTTCACCTCGTCCGCCCAGGCGATGGCGTCCTTGATCTTCATGTCCCGCCACCTCCCCGGTAAAAGGCCAGGTTCCGCAGCAGCCGCTCATTATTCGGGTCGATCTCCAAGGCCCACTCTGTGGCCCAAATCGCCCCTTTTGTGTTTCCTTGCTTGAAATAAGCAAACGCCATGGCGTCCCACGGGTAGGCGCCCCAGGCCTTGTCCTCGTTGATGTAGGTACCAGACTTTTCCCCGATTTGCAGCGCGCTCCATCCGAAATAGCACACGCCCTCCCAGTCCTCCATGGCGTAGGCCACTTCCTCGGCCTGCACCCACGGCTCCCGGAGATCCGGCGCCTCTGCGATGGCTCGCAGCGCCCAGCGCATGGCCTCCCGGCGGTCCCCCTTGGCCAGATAGCACCTGGACAGGAACCGCATGGAGGCGCACCGCTCCGGCGCCCATGTCGCTGTCGGCATGGCCAGGTGGGCCTTCAACTGCCGGATGGCGTCGTCGTGGCGCCCCCAAAACATGTACTCCCGGCCCAGGTAGTGGGCGTTCCGGTCGTCCTCCGGTGCCTCCTTCACAGACAGTTCCAGCAGGGAGAGGTACCCGGCCCGGCTCTTGGTCAGATCCGGGTGGTGCTCCAGCACGATTTCCTCACAGGTGGAGACCTTCCATGCCTTCTTTCCGTCCGTCCGCCGCAGCACCTCGTGAACAGGGTGTTCCCATTCAAACACCCCCGGCGCGTGGATCTTCTCGTATAGGAAGGACGTGCCGGGCTGTCCGGCCTCGTCGAAGTTCCAGATGTAGGTGTAGCGCATCTGCTCCGTTCCGGCGCTCCATGCCTTCTCCAGGGCCTCCCTCCACCCCGGCCGGAAGAACTCGTCCAGGTCCGTACACACGCAGATGTCCACGTCCTCCGGGATCATGGCCAGGGAGCGGTTGCGTGCCACATCGAACCTCCAGGGGTCGATGATTTCCTGCCGGACCGTCACGCCCCAGTCTGCCAACTTCTCAACAGTCTTGTCCTCGCTGCCGGTGTCCAGGACGCAGATGCAGTCCGCCTCCCGCATGGATGTCACCCAGCGGTCCACGAACTTTTCCTCGTTCTTTGCGATTGCGTACACGCAAACTTTCATATTCCGTCCTCCATAGGAAAAGGGCTGGGGCAAGGATGCCCCCGCCCTTTTGGGTCAGTTGTACCGCTCGTTAGTCCGGCAGATCGAGGCCGGTGGAAACGCCGCCCACCGCCGCAAAGCGCCAGTCATTGAAGGCTGCGTTGAACCGGCTGCGGCCGCGCCACACATTGGCGTCGGTGTTGTCGTCGATGGTGGAGCGGACCGCCAACTTCACGCGGTCGTTCCACACGGCGCCGCCGTAGGTCTGGTTGTACTTGCTGTCCAGCAGCACCCAGGGCTGGGTGTTCGCCGTGATAAACTGGTTGAGGTAGGACCAGATAACGACTGTCCAGCGGCCGTATTGGTAATTGAAGGCGTTGTTGGAGGTGGTCGGCTCCTTGTCGGCGCCGATGGCCGCGAATACCGCCTTTTTCAGGCTGGCAACCTCCGGGATCAGGATGATGTCCGGCGCCACGTCCAGGATCTCGTCGTTGTCTCCGCGGAACAGGTGCATCGCCGTCTCCATCTGGCCCAGGGCGTCGGCAGAGAAGGCGTCCTTGAACAGGTTGCACTGCGCCTCTCCGCTCACCTTGGGGGGGTGCGCGGTGTTGAACAGCGTCACGCCGTCCGCCGCGGTCAGGTCGAACTGCTTGCCCTTGTAGAGCATGGAGGGCTGCGCCTTCATGGCCCCGCCGAACAGGGCGGCGCCGAACATTTCGCGGGTCCGGTTGTAAGAGGTCATAAAGGCTGCCGGCTGCTTGCGCAGGTCCATCAACTTCGCATCCTCGATCATTTCCTGGGAGATAGAGAAACTATCCTTCCAGGTGTCGTATACGATCAGTTTGCTGTAACCTTCCTGCATGCCGTCGGCAGGGTAGGCGCCGTTCTCGCCCACAGGCTCAAAGCCGCTCATGGCGGTCATGGTGGTCAGCAGATCACCGTAGTTCTCACTGGTACCCATAAGGAACAGGTCTTTGAGGACGCTCTGCTGCTCGAACTGCTCCCCACGCTGCTCCAGGAACATACGGATGGGGGCCTGGCACTTGCCGTATACGCTATCATTCAGGCCAGAACCCTCGGAAAAGGTAATCTTCATTGGTGTCTCTCCTTTCTTGGGAAATTACAGCCAGCGGCCGCGCACAGCGTCGCCGGCGGCCGTGCCGTCCAGGGAGACCACCTCGAAGGTGCCGCTGCCGCTGGCCGGCTTGCTGGCCAGGAGGCCTCCGGCCTCCACCTGCAGTTTGGTGCCTACCACGGCGCCGGCTGCCTCCTCCGCCAGGGTGGTCTCGTAGATGTAGTCCTTGCTCACGCGGGTAACAGGGATCGGCGTGCCTGCCGTCTCCACTTTGATGTCCGCCATGCAGAGGTAGGGAGGCGTGGTCACAAGGTCCGCCGCAATCGGCTCCAGATGGCCGGTCGTAGCGTCCACGGCCAGCAACTGCCCCGCCACATAGGTACCCGCCTCCGCGGGCATGTACTCCCAGGGGAGTACCGCCCCGTTGTCACTTTTGATGGGAAGGAACATAGTTTAACCTCCAATCTATCGGTTTTTCTGCTTGTTGTAGTAGGCCTGGATCTCCGCGTCCGTAGCGCCGGGGTTGAGAAGGCGGAACATGGCCATCTCGTCCGGCGGTACCTGTGCGGCGCCGGCGCCTCTCTGACTCCCGGTGGCCGTCAGGTGGTCCTTGCTGCGGGCGTTGTTCATGGCCTGCTGCCTGGCTGCGTCCGCTCTCTTGGCGGCCAGCGTCTCAAAGTTCGCCAGGCGGAAGGCGTCCAGGAACGAATTGCCTTTCTTGACCAGGGCATAGAACTCCTTGGCCTTTGGCATGGTCAGCAGGTCCTTCACCGTATTGATGGATGGGTCCAGTTTGTGGATCTCCGCGATCTCCTGGTCCACGCGCACCTGGGCGGCCTCCTGCGCCTGCTGGCGCTGCTGCTCGTCCTGCCGCTGGACCATCTGCTGGACCTGCTGCATGGCCGGTGTCTGCTCGATAACCTTCTGCAGGGCCTCCGGCGTCAGCCGGCCGGCCTTGAGGTCCTTCTGCAGTTTCGCGGCCTCGAACGCCTGCTTCCAGGCGTTGAACTCCTCCATGTTGGTGATGGGCTTGCCGGTGATGGTGTTCTTCAAGGCTGCGGCAGCGAAGAAGGCGTCCATTTCTGCTTTGGACCTGTCCTTCTCGGCCTTCACGGCCTCCTCCACAGCCTTGTCAATGGCCGCCTGGGTCTCCGCCCGGCGGCGCTGCGCTGCGGCCTCCTTGCGCTGCTCCTCTGTCATAGGGTGCTTCTTTCCGGCGCCTTCCGCCGCCGGCTCTCCGTCGTCCTCCTGCTGCTCGCCAGGCTCGCCGCTCTCCGGGTCAGTATCTCCTCCTCCAGGTGCAGGGGCGGCGGGGTCCTGCTCTTGCTCGCCTCCGGCGCCGTCCGCCGGCGCCTCCTGGTGGGTCCGTTCTGCCTCGTTGGTCTCCGGTGCCGTATCGCCTCCAGGCGCAGGGGCGGCGAGGTCCTGCTCTTGCTCGCCTAATCCCAGGGCATCAAACACCTGCTGTTCGGTAAAATCGGCCATAATGCCTCCTGTCCGGCGCTATGGCCGGCTGCCATTTTCCCGCTGTTGGCATGCGTAATTGTTCCGGCCTCCGCCGGCGTGGGCCTGAACCAGCCTTACTTCTTGCCGGAGCGGAGGTCACTGCCCGTCTTTACGGTGCCCTTTTTCTGGTCCGTGGTCTGCTTGGGCGCCTGGACGATCTGCGTGCCCCCATTCTTGATTTTCCCGGCATAGCCGTTGTCCTTCATGGTGCTGCCTCCTTTCCGTCGTTTTCGGCATTTTCCCGCGTTGCCATGCGAATATGGTCAGTATGTATGCTCACATACCAGATCCCGTTGTCCCGCCGCCCTGGACGGCTGCCAGGGCATCCTGCCGCGCCTTTTCGTCCACCGCCTGTTCCAGGCCCTGGGGGAGTTGCCCGCCGCCGGCGGCCGCCTGCTGCTGTGCCGCCTGCATGGCCATCTGCTGCATCTGCATCTGCTGGGCCATCATGGCCTGCTGCCGCTCCCGCTCCAACTTGTCCTCCAGGTACTGCTTGGTGGTTCCTGCGCCCGGATAGTGCAGTTCCTCCATCTTGGACCAGAACAGGATCAGCGTCTCCGTACTGGACGGATCCCCGAAGGCGCCGGTCTGCAGGTTCATCCTGGTCTCCTGCCACATGGCCTCCCGGTTGCTGGCCAGCGGGGCAGATGTGTCGCAGGAGAACAGGAACTGGTCATTCCAGTACCACTGCCCGTCCTCGTCCTGCTCCAGGAAGTCGTAGCGGTTGAACTCCTCGTACTCCGTTTCGCCCTTGTAGTTCTGGTAACTCACGGGGCGCGGCTCGTCCGAGTAGGCCAGCCAGAACTTGAACATCAACTCGAACATTTCCGCATAGGCGGCGTTTTTCATCGTCCGCTTGCTCTCCAGACGGCCGGCGGCCTGGGCGGCGCTGAACTCCTTGGCCTTGCCGGATGTGGCCGTGCTGTCCTGCCTGCCCTGGAAACTGTCCGTGATACCCAGGATCTGCCGGGCCTCCTCGTACACGTTGGCCAGGTACAGCAGTTCGTACTGCAGGTCTCCCTTGAAGTCGTACAGGCCGATCATAGCCTTGTCCGCTGCGTTCCCCAGGTACCACCGCTCTCCGTCCTCCGGGTCCGTCCGCAGGTTGGCCTTGTCCGGCAGGGTGATCCTGGTACCTGCCTTCACCAGGCGGTCGATGATCTTCTGCTCGATCCGGTTCACCGTGTTCTGCTGGTCCCGGATCTGGTCCACGTCGCTATTCCCCAGCAGTTTCCCGTATACGCTCACGCTGCGCTGCAGGATAATGGGGTACACATCCGGCTTGTAGAAGGGGATCATGGTCGGCTTCATCGCCGGCCGTCCATTTTCGTCCAGCCCCGGCGTGGCGCCTTCCACGGTAACTCCGCCGGCTGTCCGGATCGGCAACATGACCTGTTCAAACTCCTGCTCCTTGGTGGTGAACTCCTCGCTTCCGCACCAGGGGCAGGGTCCTCCGTCGTACCGTTTCGGCTCCTGCGTCTCCTCCGGTTCCACGGGAATGTCCTCCAGGGCGCCGCCGGTACCCTCCATGACGCCCCGGGCCATCTGCGCAGCCATGAGGCGGCCGGCCAGTTCCCGATCTGCCATCTCCTGGGGGATCAGGCCGCCGGAAAAGCCTCTCGCCGGATCCGGCAGGAGATTTCCCAGGGTGTCCTCTACGTTGTTGAACAAGATCTGTCCGGGAAGGGGTCGTACCCGGCCGCACTTGGCGCATGTCGGCTGCCGCCGCGCCTGGTAGTTCTCCAGGTCCTCCAGTTCGATGTCGTTCACCCAGGAGTAGCGGTTGATGCCGCCTTTCTCGTTGGTCTCAAACCCTACGTACTGGGTGAGGGCGTCGTCTGCCGTGTCCTCGTTTCCGGTTCCCCGGACCTGCGGCTCCTGCTCTCCTTCGTCGGATACGTCGATCCCGTACCGCCGGCGCACCGCCTCTTTTGTGGTCGGGATCTTGATGATGAACCAGTCCATGTCCTTGATGCCGGTATAAACGCCAGGCTGCGGCGCGAACTGCTTGGGGTGAATGACGCTGACCTCCACCTCGCCCACAGTGTTGTGGGTCCGCTTGCTGTTGTCCCACTCCACCAGGAACCCGACGCCGCCCTGGATGGGTACCGTTCTCTCCGCCATGTCGTTCATGGTCTCAAAAGGCAGGCGGTCAAGTTCATTCCGCAGGAAGTGCTCGATCACCGCGGCCAGGTGCTCGTCCTTTTTCCGCCGCGGCGTCACCTTGGGCGACGGAATGGAGGAGGAAACCTGGCTCTCGATATTCTCAAACACGATGTTGCGGACGTGGCTGGTCTTTTTCGGCTGTCCGTTCTTTTTGGTGTCCCCCGGTACCAGGGGGCGAAGGGTGTTTTCCCCGTTGTAGATCCGCTCCCGCTCGTCCATCTTCTGGACTTCTGCAGAGTAGGCCGCATTGCTGTCTGCCAGGCGCTTCTGCCAGCGTGTCAACTTGACGGAAACGGTTGTGTTTTTCTTCTTTCTGCTCATGGTGTCTCCTATCCCGACGGCTCTCCCCACATGCGGATCATCATTTCGCGTCCCGCCTGGGAGGCCTTGTTGTAATCCTCCCACATGTCGTCTGACCAGATGTTTTTCTGTTCCTTGCTCCCCGGTGCCGTGACCTGCATGGTCTGCTGCGGCCGAACGTAGTGGGCGATGGCCAGGGAAATCACGCAGTCGTCATGTGCCCCCGGTTCCGCCTCCGGGCGCTGCTTCTCGTTTCTCACGAAGGTCAGCATTTCCAGCAGCGTGTCCTTGTCGTTCACGATGTCGATGTTGTCCCGCAGTACCCGGATCAGTTCCGACACGATCACCGGCCGCGTCAGCCGGTCCGTCCGGAACCCGAAGGCGTGCCTGGTGGTGCCATCGTAGGTGTCCTCGATCTCCCGGACGTACAGGTTCTGGTAGCCCATGAGATCCAGCAGTTTCACCGGGTATGTGGAAAAGTTGGTCTCCGGCGCCAGCATGGCGTTGTTGTACCATCTGCCCAGGCAGTACATTTGCCTTGCGTAGGTGTCCTCGTCGTACTCATGGCGCAGGACCGCGGCCTGTACGCCCGTCACGTTGTCCAGAACCTGCCCCACAAACCAGTCGCTGCCGTCTCCGGCAGTGTCTCCGCCTATCACGTAGGGCCTGCCCTCCTGCGGGGGCTTGTAGACCTTGATGGGGCCGTCTTTTTCCTCGATCCATCGAATGTTCCTGATGTGTACGCCATCCTCCGCGATGTCGTACTCGAACAACCCCTCCGCCGCCGGCGGCCGGATCCGTTCCAGCCGCTCGGCCACCGCCTTTGCGTTGAACACGGTCTTTCCCGTTACGCCCCATTGGCCCAGGCAGTAGACCATGTAGTAATACTCGTCGGTATCCTTAAATGCCTCCAGGGTCTTGATGGCCTCATCGGTCAGGAAGCGGTTGTCCTTGTAGGTGCTCTCATGCAGCCGTGCCCGCGGGTCCGGCTTATCGAAGAACCGCTTTTTCAGCCAGTGTGTAATGCGGATGGGGTTGAATGTTATCAGGATTTGCAGGTAGTAGGGGAAGATCGTCCGCAGGCGGATGTCCAGTTGGTTGAAGTCGCCCTCCTCCAGTTCGGACGCCTCCTCGATCCATATGCCCGTGATGTCGTAGATGGATTTCAACTTCTCCACGTCGTCCAGGCCGGCGAACAGGATCTTGCTGCCGTTGGCGAAGGTGATGTTCATATCGCTTTTATTCACCCTGGCGCCGGCGTTCGGGTAGAAGTCCGCGATCTGGCCCCGCAACTGCTCGAAGCAACTCTCCCGCAGCGTCCGCGCCACCTTCCGGCACACCAGCCAGCGGTGCCCCGGCTCGCTGGTGACGCGCTCCAGGACCTTCCGGCCGGCGAATATGCTCTTTCCGCTGCCACCGCCGCCTTTCAGGACCAGGTATCGGTGCTGATCGAAGAACAGGGAGAGGAAGGTTTCGTTGTTGGTTTCCCGGATCTGCTTCCACCACAGGGCCGTCGGCAGCAGACGATCAACCTTCTCCCGATCCACCCGGCAGCACTCCCTCCCGTGAAAACTCCTGGTACAGTTCCCGCAGTATCTCCTCCCGCTCCTCCATGGGTACCGCCGCCGCGGTCAGTGCCCGGCTGGCCTGCGGTCCGAAGTCAACCTCCCGCCGCTCGGTGTAGCCGTAGTTGTTCTGCAGGGAGAAGATAATGCCCTTCACGTCCTTGCGGGTCAGTAACTCCTGCTCCAGGTACTCGCGCATGCGCCCCCGCGTGCGCGTTGTCGTGTCGGAAAACTCCGGGTGCGTGTTTTCATCGCAGTATTCCGCCCAGGTGCTTCGGTGGATCCCCAGGGCCTCGCACAGTCCGCCCACGGTAGGGGGGACCAGGTACTCGGTGATCTTCACCTGTTCCCCGCGCTTGTTGATAACAGGCACATTCTCGAAGATCTTGTGGCCGTCTGCATCCTTCCGCCCGGTGTCCACTTTTTCCGTCATGGCCACCTCGTGGGTTATGCTATCGAAGTACGCCTCCACCGCCTTCCGCAGCGTCCGCTCCGTGTATTTTTTCGGCCTTCCCATGCCGCAGCCCCTCCTTCCTGGCCGCATTTTCCCTCGTTTCTTTGTTTACCGTACAGCAAAACGCGCGTCTCGAACCGTCAACTTTTCCACAGGGCACGAAAAAAGCGGGCACACAGGCCCGCAGATGCACGACGCCAACCCCCTTGCCACGCTTGCAAGGGGGTACCGCCGCTCTATGCAGTTTTTTTGCCAGCCGGCGGCCGGTGCTGCTTGTCCTCCGGCAGCACATACCGGATGTACTGGGGCCGGCCCGGTTTGTACTCGTTTCGGTGAAGCAGTTTCGCCCCTTTTGGCACGCGCAGTTCCGCCCCGGTCAGGGCCACGCGGTCTTTCGGCTGCGGGCGCACCAGGTTCCGGCTGCTCACATACTTTTTCGCGTCCGGCACTCTCCGCACCTGTCGGATCAGGTAGGCCGCTATCGGGGTGTAGTCCTCCTGGTCCGACATGGGGGACCAGTCCACGCCACCCATTCCGGCCCACTTCTCCGTGAAGGCCTCCTTTGCCTCTGCCGGAACTACCAGGTGATGATGTACCCGCACCGTCTCCCCGGTGTCTCCATCCATGTCGGAGGTGATTGCCACGTAGCGCAGGGCCACCCCCGCTTTTGCCATTTCCCGCTTCACCCTCCGGAGTACCAGGCGCAGTTCATGCTCCGCCGCCTCCCGAACGGCGTCCATGCGCTCCTCCTCGCTGCCGTCCACGGGCAGGCCCTTCTCCCTGGCCCAGGACAGGATCCGCTGCATCCCTTCCTCGGAGTAGTCCAATCCCAGGAGAAGATCCCCCTGGTGGAAATTTGCGTTCAGAAGGCGGGCCATGCTCTTTTCCGCGCTCTGCTCGTTCTGCTCCTGCTTCCGCAGTTCCTGCTTCTCCCGTCTCCCTGACTTGGAGGGGCGTTCACCGGGTACCCAAAACTTCGTTTTTTCCCCCACGGCGCCCGCCTCGTATGTGCGCACCACCCAGTACCCGTTCATGCCGCCTCTCCTTTCTTTCTTATTCCACGTTATTGCAGAAAACTTAGGCCCTTACCAAGCCCGAAAATTCGCGCGCGCGAATTATAATAAGTATAGGCCCAGGTGCCGGAAAGCCTTTTCGTCTGATCGTCTACGCATGGCCCCTCGTTGGTTCCGTGCTCGGCAGTGACGGTTCCCACATTTTGGTGTTCCACCACTTCGGCGGGCCTCAATGGGCCGTATGCCGCGGCCAGGGCGTTTGTGGCTTTTTGATGTGACTTAAACCGGCTCGTCTGGCGCTCTCCTCACGGCGTCGCGCAGAGGCAGCGCCGTGGAGAGAGGGTCAGAAGGTCCCAGGCTCACCGGAATTGCACCGGAGCACCGGCGCCGTGTACCAGACAGCGCAGGCGAGATCCTTACCTGGGTGTGATCTTATATTTTACAGGAGGAGAAAGGGCGGGCCTCCGGGTGTTACCCGGCATGGCCCGCATATTCATATCTCCCGCGGGAAGTGCTCATAGTACCGCCGTACAACTCGTTCCAGGGTTGACCGGGAAAGGTGGTGCTGCACGCAAACGCTGGTCGCCCCTGCGTCCGTTGTCACGAACTGAAACAGGGCCTGGTAATATTCCCCTCCGCACTCCAGGCACAGGTTCACAATGGCCTGCTGCTCCGCCTGCGGAAGTTCCTCATATAGGCGCGATTTGAAATAGATGTACCCCTGCCGGTCATAACTCACCGGCACGGACCGTTTGAACCGAAACATGCACACACCTCCTTTCCCAGGCGGTTCGGCTCACTGCTCCGCGGCGATCTTCTTGGGCGCCCTGCTGCGCCCCGTCCTGTGCTTCCCGATTTTTGCAAAGAGAGGGAAGGGGAGCACTGCCCCTTTCTTCGGGGAGAATTTCTGCATCTGCTGCACGCAGAAGCGGTGCGCCGGCTCACTCCGGTGGGAGCGGCGCATGTGGTTTTTTGCACTCGACATGTGGAAAACTCCTTTCACTTTTTCTTTTTCTTCCGACGCTTGACGGGGGCCTCCTTGACGGCCTCCGCCGCCCGCTCGGCCTTGATCCTCTCCGCCCGTCCGGCGTTCCACCGATCAATGATCTCCTGCTGCTCCCTTGCTGTGGTCCTGGACACCAGTTCACCGTAGGAGATCCCCCTGGCCCTGGCCTCCGCTGCCAGGGCACAGAGTGCCGTGTTTCCGCATCGCTGTCTCAATCGCTCGTCTCGCCTCCATTCTTGTCCTGTCCCGTTTCTCCCTCCGCAGACGATCCAGCATGAGGCCATACCGCCTCCCCGCCTCCTGCAGGAGTTTGATCTCCGTATCCATTAAATTTTCCCGGTCCTTCACTGCTCGTCGTCCTCCTGCTCCAGTTCCTCCAGGTATCTCCTCATATTGGCGCGAATGATCCCATCCGTCACATCTGCCTGGATGTTGGATGCCGCCGTCTGCTTGTCCTGCAGCGGCATATTGTAGTAACCGGTCAGCACATCCGCCCCATCTTCGTCTGGTTCCTCCAGGAGAGCAACAATAGCCAGTCCCCGCACCTTTTTGCTGGAAAGGATCTGCAGTGTCTCCGTCACAAAAGATATGTAATCCTCAAAAGGCTTGTCCGAAAGAATGGTAAAGTTCGCCACCTCATACCTCCTGGATCTCAATTCCCAATTTCTCCCGCATCAGTTTCTTTTTGATCTCATACACACGGGTTTTTGTGGCTCGGCTTTTGACGTCCTCCACCACCCGCAGCCAGTGGACCTCCCCGGTGCAGTCCGGCTCCGTCGGCCGCTTGTAGGAGAAGTCCGCCTGGTACCGGATCGCTCGGACGCGCTGCCCCTCCGGCGTCGTGTAGGCCTCCTGGATGGTGAACTGCGGCTGCAGTTTCAGGTCCCGGATCTTCCCCGCCCGCAGCATGGCCATCAACTCGTCGTAGCGCCTGGCCTCCTTCTTGCTGTCGAAGTTCACGCGGCCGCCGGCTTCCGACGTTCTATCGGTCCGAACATTGTGGTACTTTTCCTTGCTCTCCGCCCACGCCGGCGGCGCCGGTTCCTTTTTCCTGCTCTGCTCCGCCATCTTTCTCTGCGCCTGGGCCTGCGCCCAGGGCGGAAGATCCTCCATCTTCACCGCCACCTTCACCCCTCCTTTCGTACTCCCTGCAGTATAGCGGCGGCCTGTCAAACCTGCCCTGCACTCCGCAGCGATAGCGATAGGTCCCGGATCCTCTGCGAAATTTGAAGTTCAGCCATTTGCAGGTATCGCATGGGGCTTTCTTTCTGCTCCGCACGGCAAATGCCGCGCAGACGCCGGACGCCGCGATCCACAAAACAAGAAGCAGGTCCCAGTCGTCCATCGTCACTTCACCTCCCACGTTCCGGTCACCGTGTTCGTCCTCCGGTCGTATTCCAGTACCACCTGATCCGCCACATGCTCGGCAATGTTCCGGATCACATCCGCCTTCGCCCGCTGTACGATCTGCTCCTCCGTCAGGTTCGGCGGCGCCATACGGCAGTCTATCACCACTCTGTAAACCATGGCAGTCACCCGTGCCGCAGCGGCCGCGGCGTCTCCTGGATCAGATCCTCGCCCCACACGCCGGCCAGGTTCCCCTTCATAAACACAGGGACGCCCTCCTCGCGGCATGCGCCCAGCAGGTCCTCCACCCAGGCCCGCTCCGGTACCACCTTGTCCTTTCTCTGCCCGGTCTCTGCTCCGACGATCACCCAGTCCACCAGGATCCCGCCGGCCTCCGCGAACAGTGGCCCGGTCATCGGCTCCACGCTGGTAAACGTCTTGTGGTGTTCAGAAATGAAGTATGACTGCCCGGCCTCCGTGGTCGTGGTCCCGTACCAGAAGTTCTCCCGGCGGGGGAGAAGCGCCAGTTCGTCCAGTTCCGTATACCGCCGCGGGTTCTTGGTCAGAAACAGGTAGTTATGCTGCGGCGCCGCCAGGCATGCGTCCAGCACCTCCACGATCCACTTTGTGGGTACCCACGCCCCGAAAAGGTCCGCCATGGAACATACAAAGATGTTCCGCGGCCGCTGCTTCCTGGCCGGATCCCCCAGCCGGTAGCGGTGGAACGTCGGCGTAAATCCGAAAGGGTAGGGGGCGTTCACAACATTCCCCGCTGCCGTCATGGTTTTAAGCGGCTTGTCCAGGACGACGATGCCTTCCCGCTCGCAGTTCGGTTTCTTCACCTCCTGCACGATTTCCTCTTTCCGCGTGTCATTTGACACTTTTACCCCCTGGGACAAATAGCCGGCAAACCGTCCTGCCGTCCTGGCTGCGTAGCAATATTCGCAGCCGTGCCGGCAGCCCGTGACCGGGTTCCACGTCATATCCGCCCAGTCAATTTTCGTGTTGTCCATCATTTCCTCCATTCCCCCAGGGAGATCATCTTCTCCCTGGTCAGTTTGTCGATCACGCGCCCCAGGTCCCGGTGCCCGCACATGGCGGCCAGTTTCCCCAGGTTATAGGCCGTCTGCGCCGTCACCCTGACCGAGATCCTGCGCAGGTTCTTCTTGTTGCTCATGTGTTACCCTCATTCCACCGGAATGTACTTCCGCAGTTTTTTGTGCCAGCGGGCACGCATTTCCGTCCCGCAAAGGATGCACCTGCAGGTGGCGTCCGCCTCCACCAGGTTCGTTTTGTAGTTCCATGTCTCCTTGCAAGACGGGCACTTGAAACTTGCCTGCGCCAACATTTGCAGCGGCGTCACATGGCCGCACTCCCGGCAGGTGCTTTCCGTTGCGCCGTCTCTGGCGTTATATGCGTACACCCTCCCGCAGCCTCCGCAGCGGACCAGCAGAAAGCCCCGATACCCCTGCTCACTCCGCCCGGCCTCCGGGGTCTGCTGCAGGTCCTCGGCCGGCTCCTCCTTGGCCTCCGCCTCTTTCTGGATCATCGGGTCAGCACCCCCCCGCCGCTTTCGGTGGATCCGTGTGCCGCTTCACACTGCGGAGGATGGCCCGGACCAGTTTCTCGTCGTCCGGTAGTTCCATCTTCCGCTCCGTCTCCCAGCCGTTCTCCCGGCTCTTGATGCAGATCAGCATGTCTATACCTCATTTCCCCAGGCATCCCATCCTGGCACTCGTTCTCTGGCAAACAGTTCTATTCTCGGCACGTCCCCCAGCAGCCGGACAATCCTTTCCCGGACCTCCGCCGGCTTTTTACTGTGCCTCTCCACCGGCGCTTCTACGATTTGTTGGACTCTGTGGCTCTTTACTACCTGTCTCGCCTTCGTTCCCCGCGTGGTTCCCAGCAGGCAGACCTCCGCGTTTGCTCTTGTGTATGCCCCCATCCCCAAGAAGTTCCCCCCGCTTTTTCGGTTCTTCTTGATCCAAACGAACGCGGCTGTTCGGTATTCAAAGCCCCATGCCTCCATGACACGCAGCGCCTCCCCGATATTCGGAAACGTCGCCC
>ENA-UOIV01001170-UOIV01001170.1-human-gut-metagenome-genome-assembly--contig:-C59-NODE-1170-length-23504-cov-5.904943_pt1 | contig 23504 bp, 17 predicted proteins | sample MGYA00242333_ERZ723880 | MGnify/ENA metagenome assembly ERZ723880 | reverse complement strand
TGGTAGATCTGTCTGTTTCCGATCGTGTGCCGAATGTCATCTGCCACTTCCATGTATTCTTCCCATACATGACGTGTGATCAGTTTTACATGATCTTTGCTTTCTGTGCATTTTGAAAGATATTGACATTCAGCACAATGCTCACCGCAGCTTTTATACTCTTTATATCCATTTCTGTTTGTTGTACTGTATGTCAATATATGTGCTCCCGGACATATATAACAATCATAGTATTCATCATATGCGAATTTGTGTTTTCCGAAAAAGCCTTCTTTGGTCTTGGGACGGGTATACGGAAAAAGTGGTTGAATTCCATCTTCCAACAGCCGATGGGCGATTGCCGGAGTTTTATATCCTGCATCTGCAACTACCATCTGTGGATTCAGTTTAGATATCTTATCGTATAATGCTTTAAAAGTACGACTGTCATGCTCATTACCAGGATGTACTGTATATCCAAGGATCCAGCCATGTTTATCACAGGCAGCTTCTACTGCATATGCAAAAACGTGTTTATGTTCACCCTTTCGAAACCATCCACTTTCCGGATCGCTGATGCTGCATTTTTGTGTTTTCACATCCTCAGGAAGTTCTTCAGATATAGAATCCTTATCATTTCCGGTTCCACCGGATGCATGTCATCCATGGAAAACATCATCATTTGTTCTCTTTTTTTATCTGCGTTTTTGGTCATCATAAAAAACACCGCCCTTCTGATATTTATTATATCAGAAAAGCGGCTCCAACAATAGCAAAACCCTGCAAAAGCAGGGCTTTGTCTACAGTCTGAGAATCCCGCAATGCGAGATTCCTTCAGTATCACAGGGGATATTTTATTAATTTATCTGATTTTTAATAACATAATTTCGTGTGCTCGCAGAGATTCCATCAATACCATTTCATGATTTTCCACAAAAATTTCTTCATTTTTTCGATAAGGCACACATCGATTTCTAAGATATTCTAAATCACTGATTGTTAATGTTGTATCTGCGCCAAGCTCTCTCCATTCATCAAGAACACTTCCACAAGAAGGACCTATAATCCGTTTATGAATTATATATTTCTTATCTGGCATATTCTCTAAAGTGATCTTAATTTCCAATGAGTCCTGATTTTCAAATATCTGATTCTCATCTTCCGGTTTTACTGCCGCTTCCGCTTTTGAATAATAAACATAATTTAACTCTTTCTCATTAAAAAGCAACAGACTGTAATTACCCCTGTCATCTTTCGTAACAATGTAATGATTCCCCCTGGAAACTACAATATCCTGTAACTCTCCTATAAATCCTATTGCGTAAAGAACCGGTTTACATATTCCATTGGCACTGATCAGTCCACAGGCTCCGTTAAGAAGTCTGCTTGCATCATAATCACCTGCATAAAGATCACTTGCAGGCCAATATGCTGCTAATTTAATTTCTCCAATACTTTGTGACATATGTTTTACAATAATCGCAGCTTTTGCAGCCATATCATTAAAAGCATTCCTCTGTACAAAACTTAAATTCCATTCCTGCACAATTAATGGTGTATCTGCAAATCCGGTTTCATGTAAAGTTTTTCGTATATCAGAAATATCCCTGATAAAAAAGTCATCTATTTTTCTCCTTATTGCCTCCATTTTCAATCTTGACTTGGATTCCCTATAAGGAAAAGCATGAAAATATATATAATCTGGTTTAAACTGTGCTTTTCCCCAATTCTGATAGAATTCCCACAGTTCCTCCTTCTCTACTGATGGGCCTATTCCCGCCCCTCCAACCTTTGCATCTGGAATAACTCTCTTTATTTCACTACATACCATATCCCATACTTCTGCAAATCTATTTGACAATCCCAATGTAGTATCACTGAACTCATTATACCAGACACTAAAATACCATTGAGACACCTCTCTCATCCCATAACGATATACAATATGTTCCAAAAATTCTGCAAGCACTGACTGGCATTGTTCAAGATTCTTAAATACCTGTCTGCAATCCAGTTTATCTTTCGTATTCATTTCTTTCAACATAGAATTTATCTGATCATCTATTACAAGAAAGGGATGTATCTTATGTTCAACCAGAAAATCCAGAACCTGATCCAAAAGTACAAAATTAATCCTTGCAACATCATCTTCAGAATCATCAAACAGCTTTAATTCTGCGGCAAAAAGCCCATTAATAATTCCATATTTAAATTCCAGCTTCTGTTTGAGTATTTTCATCTGTCTCTGATACTCAGCATTAAGAAGCAGGGATGCAAACCCCAAATTAATCCCCTCTTTCCACGGATTAACAAGTTTTTCGCCCTTTGTCATATCCACTCTGATATCTTTTATTTGAAAACGTTGTTCTTTTACTACAGTTAATCTCGTTTTGCTCCTATATTCCTCCAGATCTTCTACCTTTAAAGATGTCTCATTTTCTTCGGAAATACTTCCTTCTTTCCACTTTTCTTTATATTCCCGAGGTGACATTTTATATTTTTTCCGAAAAATCTTATTAAACTGAGAAACACTTCCAAATCCGTTATCCCATGCAATATCAGATATTGAAGTCTCAGAAGCAAGCAATTCCTGTACTGCATATTCTATACGGACATTATTTACATAATTGACAAAAGAAATCCCCATCTCTCTACTGAAATATCGCGAAAAAGACGCCGGTGCCATAAACACTTCTCTTGCCACATCTTCTAAGGATATTTTTTCCCGATAGTGTTCTTCTATATATTTAAGAACCAGTTCATTCTTACTGTTTCTGCCATATTTCTCTACCTTATCTGCTGATACAGCAAAATAATTGATCATATAACTGCATACTTTATAAAGACTGCTCATTTTTTCCGGATCTAATCCCTGAGGTTTTACTGCATAATTACTCAGCAATTCCCCTATGACAAAACGAAATTTTTCATATTTGCTTCCCTGGTGTTCGGAACTGACACAATAAAACAATATCCGATCATTATGTGACAAGGAACATAGCCCCTCTCTTTCCATTGAAATTTCCAGCAAAAGGGAATTTCTTTCTAATAAAACCTGATATTGCTTTGCACTGTTTATGATTATATAATCCTCTTTTTCCAGTTCATATGTTTTTCCAGAAGTTATAATTTGTGCGCCTCCATTTACAAGAAACAATAAAATGTACTCTTTTCTTACCTGCGCAATATTACTGTAACTTTTGAAGAATCTGACTCCGAACATCTTCTGCATTTATGCTGACCTCACTTCATTTTTCACCGAACCATCTCTGCAATTTTCTCTTCATTTTGTTTTCCCTTTGCATTCGTCATTCCATTTTTTGCAAACATAACAGCACTGACTATAAAGAAAAAAGCCGGTCCAAAATTTATTACTTTATTCATTTCCGTCAACACTGCTTTCGATAATTCTGCATTTGCAGTAAATCCAACTGCACCAAGAGCCAGAATTCCTATAGCTCCTCCTACTGCACTTCCCAGCTTAGTAGAAAAAGAAATACAAGAATAAATCACGCCATCTGAACGAATTCCCGTACTCAGCCAGTTATCATCTATTATTTCTGCAGACATACCATATGCAACATTACCTGAAAAGTTAGTAAGCCCATAGATAAATCCTATAGGAATTACCATATTTACAATATCCTTCTCTCCAATAATGAAAAACAATATGCAACACATTGCCTGACATATGGAAGTGAGTACACCAACCCATTTTTTATCCATTCGGACCATGAGAAAAGCCGCCAAAGCATTTGCAAGAAGCATCCCCAGTGAAAGCGCAACAGAAAATCCCGCTATAAGCTCCGATTTTTTTAATACATAAATAAAATAATATGACATAATCCCCAATCGTCCAAATATCCCTGTAAGGAAACAAAATTCTGCCAATATAAGGAATCTGGCATTTTTGTCTTTAAATGTATATTTAAATGATCTTACAAGTGCAAGAGTTGTATTTCCTCTTCTCTGCTGACGTTTTACAAAAACTGTTTCTCTTGTAAATATACCACAGATCAGCATGCAAGGGATACTGATCATAGAAAAAATAAGCGCTGTTATAAAAAAACTATTTCCATATGAAACACTGTTTTTACTATAATGTAAAATTAAAGGCATCGCTGTTCCACCCAGCACCATTCCTCCCACACTTCCCATTGCTCCCCGCACTGCATTCAGAGAGACTCTTTCATTATTACATGATGTCATGGAATTTGTCAGACATCCTACTGAAATATTCACTGCTGTATATGCCATTCCACAGCCAATATATGTAAAAATACACCAAAATGTTTTCCATATTCGTGGAATATCGAGATTCAGAAATGCTAAACAATTAAAAAGAGCCAGCACTGGACAACCAAACAAAATGTATGGACGAAATCTTCCCCACTTTGTATTTGTATTTTCTGCGATTGCCCCAAACATAGGATCATTAACCGCATCCCACACTCTGGCAATTATCATAATGCAAGAGATGAGTGACGGTGCAAGCCCTACAACATCTGTATAAAATAAAGTAAGATAAGAACTTATCATTCCCCATGAAAACTGAGAACCAACTTCTCCAAAGCCATATGCTATTTTCGTATACCATTTCAGCTTTTTTTCTTTATCACTCATCCCTGATCCCCATTCTTTTTAGAATTCCCGGTAGCTAAACCAGTCAAATTCTGCTATATTCTCTGAATCTTCTCCATTTCCGGTTGCATACATTCCCAAGAGTGTTCCACACATACATCCAACCTTTTCCGGATTAATCACTGAGCCATCCATTTTACAAAGCATCTGCAAAGTTCCTTCCTTTTCACCATATCGGATAACAAAATCTTCTCCCTTCATTTCTATCTGAAGGATAATTTCTTCCTGCTCCCATGGTACAGATGCAATGATCTGTCTGTTGGTCTGCCCTTCAAACCCCGGAAAATATGGTGGTCTGTCATATTCTGCAGTAGTAACTACCGCTTTAAGAACCTGTTTTCCATCTTCAAGTGCTCTTTCTACATGCAGCTGATGATTCATCGCCTGAACTGCTGCAATTCCGGCACTTTCATTATTTTTAGCAATAAATCTCATTCTTGCAGTTACCATCACATTAACTGCACACTGGCGGCGTCCAACAAACGCTGTATATCTGTCATATTTCAGATTTCCATCCATTTTCATAGGCTGCAGTTCATCATCCAGTCTCTGTCGGATACAACGCAACTTCAGTTTTGAGTCTTCTATCTTCCAAAAATCATCCAACGGAGTTCCCCAGAATACCATATGCATTGGAAGCTGATTTTCATCAAATTCTTCCCTTTCTCTTACCTTTTCATATAATACTGGCTGCAATGACTCCGGCATTTCGTATTCATTTTCAATTTTTCCAGTAGCAGGACTAAATAATGGCCACTCTCTTTCCCATACAACAGGACATATAAATGTTTCTCTCCCCAGATTTTTATGATTGCCGTCAACTAGTCTTGATCCAAGAAGAACTGCGTACCAGTTTCCATCTTTTAATTCAACAAGATCAGCGTGTCCAACATTTGTTATCGGACATGTGAATCCCATATTTCTATGTGTCATAACCGGATTTGCCGGATTACCTTCATAGAATCCAAAAATTTCTTTACTTCTCGCAATCATTACAGAATGATAATGTTCAGTTCCCCCTTCTGCGATCATAAGATAATAGTAATCTCCGATATGGTATAAATGTGGTGCTTCCGGAGAAGATCCTTTTCTCATTGCGCTGTTATATATTGCAACAGGTTCTCCTATCATTTTGAAATTATCAATATCATATTCAGCAAGCCAGATACCATTTTCCTTGACACCGGCTCCATTATCCCAAACCTGACCGGTTCCCATAATATATGTTTTTCCATCATTATCAAAGAAAATAGATGCATCAATTCCCGGCACATCATCCAGCCAATGTGGCCTGGACCACGGTCCTTTTGGATCATCAGCTGTCACTATATAATTCCCTTTATCTGCAAAGTTAGCATTAATAATGTAATATTTCCCATTTTTATATCTCAAAGTAGGAGCCATTAAGCCGCCTACTCCGCAATTTTTTTCCATATGAAAATCATTCTCTACAGTTAATGCATTTCCAATTTGTTCCCAATGTGCCAGATCCTTACTGTGAAATACAGGAATTCCCGGACACATTTCAAAACTGGAACATGTAAGATAAAAATCATCATCCACACGAATAATTGATGGATCTGGATAATATCCTGGTATAATTGGATTTACTATTCTATTCATTTTCAAATTCCTCCGTTCTTCATCATCATTTCTTTCAGTTTCTTTTCATTTTCCATTCCCTTTGCATTTGTCATTCTGATCATCATTAAAGGAATAATAGCGATCATGAAGCATGCTGCCGGTCCAAAATTAATAACTGCATTCATTTTTGTCAGTGTTTCAGCTGCCATTTCAGTATTTGCTACAAATCCAACAGCTCCTAAAACAACAATTCCAACAGAACCTCCAATAGCATTTGCGATCTTTGTAGAAAAAGAAACCGCTGTAACAATAACACCATCAGATCTTTTTCCTGTTCTAAGCCAATTGTCATCAATCAGTTCTCCGCATAATGAAACAGAAACCAATGTCATCATATTTGTTGCACCATATATAAATCCAATTACAGCAATAACAGTACTTGCCATTTTTGCCTCGCCCATAAAATAGAATGCTACACAACAACCTGCCTGTAAAATGCAGGAAAGAACTCCTACATATTTTTTGTCTATTTTGTTTAAAAGTTTTGGTGTATAAAAATTGACAACCAGCATTCCAACTGTCATAGCTGTTCCAAATGCCGCAATTCCCATAGGCGCCGCTAATACATAAATAAAATAATAAGCCATTACACCAAGTCTTCCAAAAACACCTGTCAGATAAATGATCATAGCAATCATCAGCCATGCCACGTTCCAGTCCTTAAACGCATTTTTAAAAGATGCGCAAATCATAACTATCGGATTCTGTTTTACTGATCTTTCATTTCCACCACTGATCACTTCTTTTGTTGATTTAAAGCAGATAAAAAAACATGGAATTGCTGCAACTGAAAATACTAGTGCAGTATAAAAATATCCTCTTGCAGAATTTGTATTTCCACCTCCGAATTTCATGATCAAAGGCATTGTAACAGCACTTACAATAATGCCAAAAACACTGGATACAATTCCTTTAACAGCATTTGCAGAAACACGCTCTGTATTGATTGAAGTAAGTGAATTCACAATGCATGTAACAGCACCATTAGCAACAGAATATGCTGTACAACATACAATATATGTAACAGCACACCAGATTGCTTTTGCACTATTTGGAATATCAAGATTCAAAAAAGTAAGACAGTTAAACAGAGCCAGCACTGGTGCACCATATAATATATACGGACGATATCTTCCAAATTTGCTTCTGGTATTCTCTGCAATTCCACCGAATACAGGATCACAAATTGCCTGCCAGATACGTGCAATCAACATGATAATTGATATCACTGCCGGTGCAAGTCCTACTACATCCGAATAAAATACCGTTAAATAAGAACTTATCATCGTAAATGATAACGTACTTCCCGCTTCTCCCAATCCATAACCGATTTTTTTTGCCATAGAAAGTTTCACTTCCGTAGAATCTTTCTGATTTTCCTGATGGATAATATTTTTTTCTGAACCCATAATTTCTCTCCTTTCTTTGGTTCCATTTGCTTTATGGGTTTATTATATAAAAACTCAAATTTATATTCTATTTTTTCACTGACCAATGGTGCCATTTTCTTAACATATTTCACCTTCTTTATTTCCGACTGCAAAAATATGCTTAAAATACAATCATATTTTTGCAACCATACGTTTTATATATAAAAAAAGAGACCTTAATGATCTCCTTTTTATATTCAATTTACTACTGTATTTGTGAAGCTTTACCTTTTTTCATCTTACGCTGCCTGTGATCTATGCTGCGCAAAATTCACAAACCAGAAATGTTTATCCATCTGGTCACCGATCAGACCTATCACCTTTTCCATGGTAAATGCTGCCAACACTGTTCCGATTCCAAGCCCACTGATATGTCCCAGTATCAGTCCTGTCATACAGGCAGTAATCGTCACGCAGATCACATCAAAAGAAACCTTGACCTTAGAATATTTCACCTTTATAATCTCTGACAGCTCGCGCGGAAACAGATCCGTCGGAATGATCGGCAGACCGCATCTGTTAGAAAGTGCGATCCCTATACAGATCAGCAGATAACTGATCACAAAATATAACACTCTGAGTGGAATTGTCTTTGGCAGGATATTGATCCATGCCTCATTAACATCCAAAAGCTCACTGAATGCAAATCCAACCAGAAAACTGCACAGATAAGCAGGTACAAATTTTTTTCTCAGTATCATCAGACTTAAGATCAGAAGTGCCTGAAAAATATAAGTCCATGTTCCCAGTGTAATTACCGGAAATACTTTTTCAAATGCATAAGGAACACTGGATATGGCAGATATTCCGGAACCGGAATACAGCATCATAATAACAGCAAGACTATTGATCATGACTGCTGTCACCAATGCCAGCTCTCCTCTGAAAATATGTCTCGAATCTTCTTCTCCATTTGTTTTCATAACAGTTCTCTCCTCTGGAGCGTGTTTCAAACACACTCTAATACAAACAAAGGACTGCTGTCAGAAAGTATTTTCTGTCATACTTTTCTGACGGCAGACCCCTGTGGCTTTTACATCTTATATTTTCTGAAAATATTATTTTTTATCGAATCAGGCAGGTAGATTTTCCACTTCAACTACTGATATTTCCCTGACTTACTCAACTGTGCAGACGCGGATCAGGTTTGTTCTTCCCGGAATTCCAAGCGGTACACCACCGGCAAATACAATAGTGTCGCCAACTTTTACAAGTTTATGCTTCTGTGCTGCTTCGATTGCTCTCAGGCAAAGGATCTCAGAACTGTATTCTTCTTTGATCAGCATCGGGTAAACACCCCAGGACAGATTCAGCTGGCGAAGAACTCTCTCAGAGCTTGTACATGCACCGATCAGACATCCTGGTCTGTGTTTGGACATCATATGAGCTGTACTTCCGGATTTTGTCACTGCAAGGATTGCACTGGCCTTCAAGTCGATTGCTGTCAGGCAGGTTGCATGTGCGATTGCATTTGTAATATCCGGATTCTCATTTCTGTCTGTTTTCTTAAAGATTGTATTGTAATCAATATTCTGCTCCATATGTTCTGCAATACGGCTCATCATCTGAAGTGCCTGTACCGGATATTTACCGGCTGCGGTTTCTCCTGAAAGCATAGTTGCACTTGTTCCCTGGAAAATCGCATTGGCAACGTCTGTAGCCTCTGCACGGGTTGGTCTCGGATGAGAGATCATGGAGTCAAGCATCTGTGTTGCTGTAATAACTGGTTTTCCTGCTGTGTAAACTTTCTGGATGATTTTCTGCTGGATAACAGGTACATATTCCGGCGGGATCTCAACACCCATGTCACCTCTGGCGATCATGATGCCATCTGCTGCTTCAATAATCTCGTCGATATTGTCAACGCCCTGAAAGGGAGAACCATTAAGGTTCTCCCTTTTTTATCCGTTCGTATTTTCATCATTGGAAGCTTAACTGGATTTCGCCTGAAGTCTGGCAACCTGATCTGTCAAAGCATTCATCTTAACCTCATTAATCATAATCCTGTTCATCCAGGTAGCCGACACATCCATCTTATTGATAAGATTCAGATGATTCTCTGCAAGGATAGAAATATTCCTATCCGTTATGTTCTCCAAATGCAGTTTGATATCTGCAAAGTTATTTCTGGTCTCTTCTTCAAAACGCTTCTGACGCTCTTCCATTCGGTCCATTCGGCTTTCGAATCCATCCATTCGACTTTCGAATTTATCCATTCGCGTTCCAAATCCTCTGACCTCTGTCAAAACGGCTTCCAGTATTTGTCTGTCTGTCACCACTTTCACCTCCTCTGTAGCCCGTATCGTTCTTTTGTATGTGATTGATTATATCACATACATAAAAATATGTCTATAAAAATCTATAAACATTAGAGTGTATTTGGAAAATGCGTTACTGTTCACTCTGTTCGCAGTAACACGCTTCGCGATGCACAGAATTTATGCTGATCGCATAAATTCGCGCGGTATGTCTCGGGTTTTCTGTGATCTTTGCTCACAAAAAACACCTCGCGGGATATTACCAGTGAACAGTAACGAAAATGCTCCCCACAAGATGTGCGTCACAATTTGTGGGAGATTTTATTTGTTATTATTATTCATCTTCGCCTCAATCGCCGCACCAACCCTGTTATAAACAGTCACAGCATCCTGAATATGCGGAATCGTATTTCCTTCTGCTCCTGAAGCACCTGCGGAAACAAAGATATATTCCCTGCCCTCAATCTCCGCAAAACTCACCAGACAGTGTCCTGCCTCACTGGTATAGCCGGTCTTGCCACCGAGGATTTTTCCACCTGTGACTGTCGGATCAGACAGATTTTTAAACATTGTACTGTAGTAGGTAATTCCATCCGGGTGGATATTTGTAACTCCGGTAGAATGTCTGGAGGTCTCCACAATCTCACGAAACGTATCATTCTTAATGCAATACTTCATCAACACCGCAATATCCTTAACCGTACTGTAATGATCCGGGTTATGCAGTCCTGTAGAATCACAGAAATGGGTATTCTCCATTCCAAGCTTCCTTGCTTTCTTATTCATCAGCTCCGCAAAATCCGCCTCTGAACCACTGATCGTATCTGCCAGCGCAATACAGCACTCTGCCCCCGAAGGCAGCATCGCACCATAGAGAAGATCAATCACCCGGACCTCTTCCCCCGGCTGAAAACCTGCCTGCGTAGCATCCTGCTCATACAATCCGGCGAACATCTCATCCGTCAGAGTAATCTTCTCATCCAGATTATCAAAATTCTCAATCCCCAGTATCGCAGTCATAATCTTCGTCATAGAAGCCGGATAAATCTGAGCCTCCCCGTTAATCTCACCCAGAATCTTACCTCCCCTGGCCTGCATCAGGATCGCATTCGGACTGTTGATACCACTGATATCCACTTCCTTCAGAACCGGCTGCTCAAACTGCTCAAACCACTCCTTCACGCCCTTATTCCATCCGATCATGATAACCAGCGCACAGATAATGATCACCTCAACAAACACACAAGCCACAATCCTGCCCCGGTATCTCCACGCATAACTTCTTCCACCGCTCTTTTTCTGTCTCCTGCCAGCCACAATAACGCCTCCTGTTTCTTCTCTTAATTCCCCTTACTATAACACACCCTTACCAAATCTTGTAATCTTCCATTCCTGCACCCATACATTTCATCTTTTCCCCTATCTCTAATACCTTCCCTTTCTCTTCTTCCCGCGAAACCATTGTACAGCGCAGGAAAATATTTGTTTTCTGATACATCTACAGGAGGTGTAGCAATACTTAGCTTCCGGGAATTTGCGTTATGCTGGAAAAATTCACTGTCTGAGCGAAGCGAGTTTGAATTTTTCCGGCATGGTTTTAGCAAATTTCCGGAAGCTTAGTATTCCTGCCTCCGCAGCCGTATCAGAAAACAAATATTTTCCTGTGCGTCCCCATACCCGCCACCCCCAAAAAGAAACGCAAAAAGACCCCCGGAGAATCCCCGGGAGTCTTAAATTGCTAAAATCTATTATGCTAATTTCATCGGGTTGATCTTCACACCAGGTCCCATTGTCGGAGCAATAACAACGCTCTTTAAATACTGACCTTTCAGTGTGCTTGGTCTAGCCTTAACGATAGCATCGATCAGCGTCTGGAAGTTGTCGCTTAACTGTTCCTCTGTAAAGGATGCTTTACCAACCGGAACATGAATGATGTTGGTTTTATCAAGACGGTACTCAATCTTACCTGCTTTGATATCGTGAACTGCTTTAGTAACGTCCATTGTTACTGTACCAGCTTTCGGGTTTGGCATTAAACCTTTCGGTCCAAGTACACGACCAAGACGACCTACAACACCCATCATATCTGGAGTTGCAACAACAACGTCAAAGTCTAACCATCCTTCGTTCTGGATCTTCGGAATAAGATCCTCAGCTCCTACGAATTCAGCACCTGCTGCTTTTGCTTCTTCAGCTTTAGCATCTTTAGCGAATACTAAAACACGAACTTTTTTACCAGTACCATGTGGCAGAACTACTGCACCACGGATCTGCTGGTCTGCATGACGTCCATCGCAGCCTGTACGGATATGAACTTCGATAGTTTCGTCAAATTTAGCAACTGCAGCTTTTTTAACTAAGCTGATAGCTTCTGCGGTATCATATAATGTAGCGCGGTCTACTGCTTTAGCAGCTTCCACGTATTTCTTTCCTCGTTTCATTTCTATAACCTCCTGTGGTATTTGCGGGGAACGCCCTCCCACTTACTATTTAATATTAAAATTAATCAACTACTTCGATTCCCATACTTCTTGCAGTACCAGCGATCATGCTCATAGCTGCTTCAAGGGATGCTGCATTTAAGTCTTTCATCTTAAGTTCAGCGATTTCCTGAACCTGAGCTTTAGTAACCTTAGCAACTTTTGTCTTGTTCGGTACGCCGGAACCGGATTTGATCTTAGCAGCTTTCTTAAGAAGAACTGCAGCCGGCGGAGTTTTGGTTATGAAGCTGAAACTTCTGTCTGCATAAACAGTGATAACTACAGGAATGATTAAGTCTCCCTGATCTGCTGTTCTTGCATTGAACTCTTTTGTGAACTGAACGATATTTACACCGTGCTGTCCAAGAGCTGGACCTACAGGTGGTGCTGGAGTTGCTTTACCAGCCGGAATCTGTAATTTGATATATCCTGTTACTTTCTTTGCCATTTTTCGGCACCTCCTATGTGGTATTGGCGGGGGTTTATGGTCCCTCCCACGATATTGTTACCTTTGCTTGTTACATCTGTTTGATTTCTGCGAAACTAATTTCTACCGGCGTTTCGCGGCCGAAAAGTTCAACATTGATCGTTGCTGTCTGTTTCTGCACATTAAGGGCAGTGATAACACCAACGGTATCTTTCCAGGCACCGCCTGTGACAACAACTGTATCACCCTCTGCGAAATCGACCTGAATTTCCTCTTTCTTGATACCAAGAGGAAGCATCTCTTCCTCGGTCAACGGTACCGGCTTGGACCCTGGTCCAACGAAGCCTGTCACACCTCTGGTGTTACGGACAACATACCATGTATCGTCATTCATAACCATGTTGAGAAGTACATAGCCAGGAAACATTTTCTTCTGAACCTGTTTCAGAGCCCCGTTTTTCAGCTCAGCCACTTCCTGCAGCGGAACACGAACTTCAAGGATCTGGTCTTCCAGGTGTCTGTTTTCGATGGTTTTTTCAATATCGACTTTTACTTTGTTCTCATACCCGGAATAAGTATGAACAACATACCATTTCGCTTCTGACATACAATCACCTTATCCTTATTTCATTAAAAGATTAATGCCTTCGAGAATAAATGAATCCATGACGCTGATCAGTACGCAAAGCACGATCGACACGCAAACTACCACGATAGTCTGCTTAATCAGTTCATTGCGGTCTGTCCAGACAATCTTCCTGAATTCTGACTGAAGTCCCTGAAACCAACTCTTCTTCTGGCTCTTGCCAGCAGATTTTTCATTTCCTTGCATAGCCTGACCTCACAATTCTCTGTGAGTAACTGTTTCGTCCAGTTACCTTGGATTACTTTGTTTCCTTATGCAGAGTGTGTTTGCGGCAGAACTTACAATATTTCTGAGTTTCCATTCTCTCAGGATGGTTCTTTTTCTCCTTAGTCATATTGTAGTTACGCTGCTTGCACTCGGTACATGCTAATGTAATCTTAACGCGCACAACTTCCACCTCCAGTGTTTTCATTTGCATGGTCATTTTCCTCATGCCGGACGATGTATCCGTCATCTTTTCGGGCATAAAAAAAAGACCTAACTTCCATGTCGCTTGTCAAGTTTATCACACATGGTATGCCTAAGTCAAGTCTTTTCTTATTATTTATGCCTATATTTCATCGCATATTTTTTACAGGAACTTCCCTAATCTGCCTTTACCCGGTCGGCTCTGTCTGAAATATGATAGGAACCCTTGAAGGTACGTTTCACCTGATACAGACATCCGTCTGCCTCCTCATACAGGTCCTGGAAAGTGATATCTCTTCCATCTGAGAAAACAATCCCCATAGATGCGGAGATCATTACCTCCAGGTTTTCTTTCACATAATCAATATGCAGCTTCGCAGAAAGTACACGCAGACTCTCCTCCGCCGCTTCCCTGGTCATATCCGGCAGAAATACCACAAACTCATCACCGCCCAGACGACAGACGATGTCCTGAGCCCTGCAATGCTTCTTCATGATCAGGACAACCTCGCAGAGAGCCCTGTCTCCCCACATATGTCCCATGACATCATTGAGCGTTTTGAAATTATCCAGATCCACAATAGCAAAAGTATTTACACATCCCGGATGAAGTTCCTGCACAAGCATCCGGTTGATGGCAGATGTGCCCGCTGCCCTGTTCATGGCACCTGTCAGAAGATCCGTCCTTGCCTCCTTCTGAAGCTTGAGCATATCATTCTCCATATCCGTAATATCCTCGATACTTCCGACCATACGGGACACTTTTCCCGATTCATCGTACAGATTCGTAGTCTTGACCTGCAGATACCGCATACGACCTCCTGCCCACACTTTCACCTTTTGTGAGTGCAAAGCTTCAGCAGAATCTGCCCTGGCGAATATATCCCTGATCACAGAACAGGTTTCCGGATTGATCTCCCTGATTTTCCGAAGCAGGACCGGTACGCTGAGTTCTGACTGATCCAGTCCCAGATTCTGATACTTGTCATTCAGAAACTGTATCTGCTCTGTTTCCACATCATAGGTAAAAACGCACAGATCACTCTCCCTTGCTGTGATGCGGTAAGTTTCCTCATTCAGCATAAGCTGACGGTTCAGATTGCGGATAGCGATTCTGTCCTCACGCCGGAAATACAGATAAACTCCAATAACTACTATAAGACTCAGGATGATCACCAGAGTAATCACAAATACCCATATCCGGTATCTGAGTCCTGCCTGATGAATATACCTGTTATCAGCCATTGTTACCGCAAACAGCTTCGTACCGTCCACAGGTGCCGCAGTCACCATATAATCTCCATCTTCATCTGAAATCGCAAAGTAATATCGGAATCCACTGTCCATCTGGGACTTAATATCGGAAATCGGCAAACTCAGTTCACGCCCCTCCAGCCAGGTCAGGAAATCATTATCAAAAGTGTCATTGCCGCCATCAGACACAATATATTTTCCATGATTATCCATCACAAAAAGCCCTGCATATCCTTTTCTACGGTCTGCCTTTCCATATACGTCCAGACTGCTGCACGGAAGCGTCCCACAGAGCACTCCCTTAATCTGCTGTGCCTCATTTTTGACAGGTACTGACAATATCACTCCATCTGCGTAGGAATATCCATTTTCTGCCAGCCCCCTGTTACCTAACATAGCCATCAGGAAGTATTCTTTCAGGGAATAAGCCTGTCCGTCCTGCACGCAACGGCCATCCTCACTGATAATCTTCAGCGAATCAAACTTCTCTGTGTGACGATGAAATTTCTCCCTCAGCATCTCCTCTGTCTGTACTTCATCTAAAGGCATATCACTGATATAATCTGCCGCACACTCCAGAAGATCATAGTACATATCAATCCGGCTTCCGACAAGTGCTGCATTCTGCTCTGTCCATTCCAGAAGAGAATCTCTGGCTCTGGAATTCTCTGTTTTCATCACAAAACTGTTAAAATAAAATAAGGCAGCTGTAATGATGATCACTGCAATCAGTCCTGCCATAAACAGAATCCGCTTTCGCTTCTTTTTATCATCTGTGCCGTTCTTATCATCAAATCTTTTCATACGCAGCTCTCCCCCGCTCTCGCTCTGCTTATGGTAAAGTCATATACTGCCAGTCCTTTCTACAGACTGGCAGTTATGTCTTGTATTTCATTATATGAACCAGTGGAGAGATTGTCAAACAGAACGTTACTGTGCACATATGAAAAGCGGAGCCCGCAAACGGACTCCGCTCTGGTGTTACTTATTTATCATTTTTTCTTTTCTTCTTGTAGAAGATCCCGCCTGCAATGGCAAGGGCTGCGATTACAAGAACTGCTGCATAAGCACCGATCGGGGTGTTATCGCCGGTCTTGACTGCTACCTTTCCACTGAGTGCACTACTGTAAGAAGCCGGTGTTGAACCTCCACTTACAGGAGTTCCTGATGACGGAGTACTCGGTGTGGCTTTGTTGACGATCTTAAGCAGGCCACCCTTGTAAGAATAATCAATTTCTCCACTTACAGAGAAGTTATAATCATCATCAACTTTGATCGTTACACTTCCTGCACCTGTATATCCGGTCGGAGCCTGAACCTCTGTCAGAGTGTAGGTACCCGGTTCAAGTTCTAATTCATGAGCACTTGCCTCGGATGTCCACTCATCGATCACAGATCCGTCCTCATCAGTCAGTCTGAAACTTGCACCTGCAAGACCGACACCATTTCCATCAGTCTTCTGTACGCGAAGCTTGCCGTCTGTATCTTCCGGAATTTTGTTTACAAGATTGATGTTACCGGCCAGGTTATCCTTACTTAAAGCAACTGTACCTTCACCGGTTACTTCATATTCAAAGACATCAAGGTCAAGAATATTTCCGTCTGCATCTGTTTCCAGAATGTAATAATTGATCGGCTCTGTACCGTCTTTGCCTCCAAGAGGAACCTCAACAGTAACTGTGTCATTCTGTACCAGTTGCACTACCGTGAACAGGTTATAAACACCATCATCACCTTTTGTAAAGATACCTGCATAGAAAGTATCATCTACCGTTGTCTGAGAATTACCTTTCAGTACCTGCTTGCTGATGTTGATCTCACCTTTGTAAGAATAACCATCTGGGATATCATAGAATACATTCTCCAGATTTACAGCACCCTCCTTAGGACCTGATTTGAGATCCAGTTTCACGGTGTTGCTTCCTCCGTTGACTGTACACATAAACTGTGATCCATTGTGCATTAACTGTGTTTCAAGATCGATCACATTGCCATTTGCGTCTGTCTCATATACATAGTAGGTACCCTGAGCCAGATCACTGAAAGTTACACTTCCTGCGGAAGCATTTACCAGGTGAATTGCCTGAGGCATAGAGCCTTTATACGGATACTTACCTGCTGCATCTGTGAACAGATTTACATAGAAGGTATCATCCTCTGCGATCAAGTCTACGTTGTCACCGCCCTGTGCCAGAGTAACTTTCTTAGCTACTGTAATCTGACCGGAACCAGATGCCTGATAGTCAACCATTATGACTTCAACCACGTCTTTGTCTTCCATCTTAAAGGTCTGGTCTGGAGCTACGGTGTAGCCGGATGGTGCGGATACCTCGCTTAAGGTGTAGGTCTCGCCTACTGTGAGGAGACCAGTGATCTCGTGTGCTTTGCCATCGGTTGTCCACTTGTCAATTTCCTTGCCTGTGGAATCTTTAACTACAAGCTGTGCACCGCTGAGTGCTTTGCCGCTCTCGTCAGTCTTGAGGATGCTTGCTTTAGTCGGAGCATCTTTCATTGTAACAGTTGTAACTTTTTCATTTTTGCTGACTTTGAACTTAATATCTAAGGATACTCTATAACCACTCGGTGCACTGGTTTCAGTAAGTGTATATTCTGCTCCCTCAACCAATTTGCCTTTCAGAACATGTGCTGTTCCATCTGTCTTCCAAGTATCAATCACCTTTCCTGTAGAATCTTTAAGTTCTAATGTAGCACCACTTATAGCCTTACCATTATAATCAGTCTTCTGAATACTTACTTCTGTGTAATCATCCTTCATAGTAACAACTGTAGGTTTATCACTTGCATTAGCTTTGAATGTAACATCAGAAGCCATCTTATAACCTTCTGGAGCTTTAATTTCTGTTAATACATATTCTGCGCCTTCTACAAGTTTGCCTTCAATTGTATGTGCAGCATCTGTGGAAACCCACTGATCAATAATATTACCGGTTGAATCCTTAATCGCAAGCGATGCACCAGCCAACGGTTTGCCATCTTCATTTACTTTAAGAATCTGAACACCAGTCTTCTTATCAACCATAACAATGTTTCCATTTTTATCCTTCTGTCCGCCACTTACAATTTCTACAGAACGTTCTGCATCATTGTTAATCTTGAACACAATTGGATCTGCTTTCACATATCCATCCGGAACTTTAGTTTCTTCCAGAATATAGCTATTACCAGCAACTAATCCACTTGTTACTACATGTGTTTCATCTTTCTTAGTTTCCCAATGAGTTACTTCAGCACCTTTCTTTCCGTCTTTATACTCGTAAAGAGTAAGAGTAGCACCTTCGATTTCTTTATCAGCAATATCTGTCTTTCTAAAGCTGATTCCCATTTCTTCGTTTACAAACTTCTTAACTACAATATTATTCTCAGCATCGATATCGACATCTGAAATATCTTTGTTTGTAGTTTCATCTGCTCCAGTTACAATTGATGCATCCAGAGTTCCGTCGCCTTTGTCTTTGACTTCTACAACCACCTTACGTGTTGTCTTGTCATAAATGTAGCTGTCACCTGTTTCTGGCTGTACTTCGCTGATAGTATAAGTGTGTTTTCCTAATACATTACTGTTTGATCCATCATATACATATTGAATTTTATCAAAAGTAATCTTTCCATCCTTATCATTTTTACCAGTCGCTACTTTTTCACCATTCTCTGTAACAATAAAGTTAAATGCGCCATCTTTGAGTTCACCTGTGAAATCTTTAACTTCTTTCTTACCAGTTAACTCTATAGAGCCTGTAGCTTTATATGTATTATAGAAAACAATTGTATCAACTGGATCTTCACTACCTTCTTTTGCAATCTGTTTTGTTACTGTGAGCTTATTATCTTTTCCCTCTGCTTCACCGATTGTAATAGTAACTCTATAAACATCGTTGCTATATTCATAACCTTTCGGAATTTCATCAGGCTTATCTTCTTTCACAGTATAATAGTATGTTTTTCCGATATCAGCTGCTGTATACGAAATTGGTTTAAATATTACACTGGAGCCAACATTCGTTACACTCTTCTGAGTATATCCACCAGTTAATTCTGTGCCATCTTCATTTACCTGAGTTAAAGTAAATGAAAATTCTCCATCTTTAATCTTCAATGGACTCAGATTCTTTTCAGCTACTATCTGTGCGGTTCCATCAGCCTCATATACATTAGTAAATTCTGCTGTTTCAAAATTGATATCTTTTTCTACTTCTTTACCATTTTCATCTCTTTCAGTTATTTTTTCCACTTTCTGGAATAAAATAGTTCCATTTGCCTCATCATATGTAGGTGTCACAAACACTTCATAAACTCTATTAGAGTTTGTCACTCCTGTGATTTTGTTTCCATGGTCTTCTCTAATAGAATAATGATAAGTCTTTCCAACATCTGCTAATGTATACTCATCTGCCTTGAATGTAAATTCTACTTCATTTCCGCTTGTAGGAGTAATTGTCTTAGAGTCGAATTGATGCCCATCTTTTGTTACAATAAACATAAATTCATCGCCATCTTTGAAGTTACGTCCAACAAGTTTTTTAAGATCCTTCAGTTCAAGAGATTTCTTTACAAAAATGTTTGTAAATGTTGCAGACTTATCAGTTAACGCAGGTAATGTATAAACCATCACTCCATTATTTTCAGAGCCTGTTAATTCATCCGCATTACCCTCAGCACTATTTTTTATAGATAATTCTGCTTTAAGATTTGACTTTCCATCATCTGTCAGTTTAACAGTAACCCAAATCTCTCTTCCATCATATTTAATGCCATCACCTTTCGTCAGTCCGCCATCAACTTCTGAAATTTTATAATGGAATGACTTTTCTCTCACACCATCTTTATCTGCCTGAACATCATTCAAATCTGCTGCTGTGTACTTCATAACACCAAATTCGAATTCACCTACATTATTTTCTCCAGGAGCTTTATTTGTTTGAATTTCCTCTGTTTTATTTCCTGCAAATCTATTATCTTTTTGTTGATCTACAGATTCAATTTTAAATTTGAATCGATTTTCCTTAAGTTCCTGATTTACTAATACTTTTGTTCCCTTAATCTGAATTTCAGTCGATGAATCATAGGTATTAGTAAAAGTTGCATTTTTATTTTGTGGTGTAGGCAAAGTATAAATGCCGTTGTCTGGATTTTTAAAATCTCCTGTTCCGTTATAGAGAACCTGTGTTGAAAGATTTCCCTTTCCATCATCTGTCAAACGAACGGTTACTTCAATTCCAGTTTCATCATAAGTAATTCCTGGAACTTGATTTTCCGGTTTTGTTTCAGAAATAATGTAATTAAAATCTTTTGTTCTTACACCGTTTTTAACTGTTTCTCCATCAAGATCCGCGATTGTATATCTCATTACAGGGAATACAATTTCACCTATATTAGAATTACCTGCAGCAGGAGCTTCATTCGTCACACTTTTGGTAGATGTAAGCTCATTTTTGTCATTTGTGAATCTCTGGTCTGCAGCATCCTTTGCTTTAATTGTAAAAGTATACGCTCCAGCTTTTAACTCTTTATTAACTAATTCTTTAGTACCCTTAAACTGAACAGTAGTTTCTGCTTCATACTTGTTTACAAAGTTAGCTGCTTTTTTACTATCTTTAGGAAGGATATAATAACCATTTTTATCAGTTGACAATGGATTTCCATTTTCATCTGTCACCGTTTTTGATAATTTTCCATTTCCTACATCTGTCACCGTAACCTTAACCCTATATACAGTTTCATCAAAAACAATTCCTTCTGCTCTTTTTCTATCATTCGGAACTTCTCTGATTGTATAGTTAAATTCTTTGTATTTTTGCTTTTGATTATTTGTATCTGTCAATTGTTCAACAGAATAATTAATCTGGTCAAATACAATATTTCCATCAGAATCATTAACAGCAGTAAATGTTGTATTTCCTTCATCAACTAATTCAAAATCAAAAGTTTCTCCTGTTAAAGATTTACCTTCAAGTTTTTTTGATGCAGTAAACACTACATTTTCAGTTGCCCCATATACATTTTCAAACGTAGTTCCATCTAATTTATAGGTATTATCTTCTTGTTTTGTTGCATTTTTTACAACCGCAGTAAGAGTTCCATTTTCATTATTTGTTACCTCTACTACTACATCTGTATACTCTTTAGGGTCTGCCTGTATGCCATCAGTTCTTTTTGCTTTGTCTTCAGTAATCCTATAAGTAAACTCCTTTGCTTTTTTGTGATCTAAATCATCAACTGTGTATGAAATCTTAGGAAATGTAATTACTGAATCCACATTTTCTACAAATGTACCCTCTTCAAGTTTAGGTCCAGTAATATAAAATTTAAACTTCTCACCATTCCAGTTGTTTTTATATTTAATCTTCTTAGTACCCACAAACTGTACAGTAGTTTCTGCATGATATGAATTCTCAAATTTCGCAATGGCATTTCCATCTTCACTCTTAGTATAAGTTACAGCATCTTCCTTCGTATCTGCCGACACTGGTTCACTTGTGAAAACTTGAATGTTCTTAGCTCCATCCTGACCATCATTTACTGATACTTTTACATAGGTCACTTTTGGATCATAAGTAATACCATTTACTGTATATGCATTACTACTTGTAGCTTTAGGATCTATTACTTCTGATATTTTATAATAGTAATCTCCATTTTTTGTATAATTTACAGAACCAAAGCTTACTGTTTTTGTTGAGTCAGCTGAAGCATTGCAAGAAATCCTTACTGGATTCTGTGATGGCATTGGAATAGAAGCTACGTTCTCATTTTTACTTATTGCATTAATCTGAAACGTAAACTCTGTATTGTTTCCATTTCTCCAATCATTATATTTTTTCTGTACAGAAAATACAACACTACCATTTTCTTCATAATGGTTCGTTACAGTAATATTATTATCTGCTGCTGTTTCACTTAAAACAATCCCATCTTCCGGATTGCTATTAATAAACGTCCACCCCTTTTTATTTGGTACTTCATTTGCAAAAATTCTTGCCCCTTTAGGCAATCCCTTGATTTCAACTTTTGAAGTCTTAGACCATTTCCCTACTGTAACCAAAACGGTAGCTGTCTTATTATCATTAGATAACTTCATGCCTTCACATTTAGCACTTGAAAAATCTAGTGGTTCATTATTCCAAATGCCTGTTAATTGAATTTCAAAAGTAGTATCCTAATTAGCTCCGCTTTCATTATCTACTGATTTTGTTACAGTTAAAGAAGTAGCTGTATAGTTATCAAATCTAATAGCATCTTTTTCTTCATTATTTCTTGTAATTTTTTTCGATTTAATCTCCAGATTTCCATCAGAATTTCTGCCTATGCTATATACAATCTGATAACTATTGGTATCATAAAAATATGTATTTGACTCACCAATTTTTTCTGTTACCTCAAAAGTATAATCTCCTTCATATAAAAAGTTGATCTGATCAAATTTAATATTACTGCCTGAATTATTTTTTTCACTCTTATAGCTAGGTTTTTGATCTTCTGAAGCTGGTTGATATCCACCTTTATGAGGTGTATATTCTTTTAAATTTAATTCAAATTCAAAAGTATTAATTGCTGGCACATTTCCATCAAGATATTTAGACGCAGTTACAATATCTGATATTGGATTCGGTATTTCATCATTAGTAATAGTGTCCAAAACTCCACCATCTGAAGCAACTTCAAATTTTATATTTAATTGGTTAAGTTTATTACTTGTTGTTTCTGATGGATTAATCACAAAATATCTTTTTCGTTTATTAAGTATATAGGTATCTAATGTTTTTGTCTCTACAAAATAATATAATGTATCAGCTGTCAGTTTAGTTCCACTTTTACCAAATACAAGCTTTCCTAATGGATCTGTTTTCTTTTCAACATTAGGATCAAGTTCTTCCTCACTTAATTCACGTTCTTCTCTTACTGATGAAAGATTTGTAACCTTATATATTTTAAATACTACGTCTTTAAGAGGTTTCTTACTATATGTTCCTGCTTTCAAAATAGTAACTGTACCTGTATCTCCCGTTACTGTTGATGCTGATCCACTCACTACAAAATCTGTAGAATCCTTACTTGTAATTGTTGTTTCTCCTTGAAGTTCTGCAGTATTTGTTATTGAAACTTTAGCATTTTTATTTCCCTTAACTTTTACTTCATATACAACTACAGCATATGTTTCATCTGGTACTTCTACTTCAAGCGTTTCTGTCTCACTACTATATTTCCACGTAGCACTTGTCAGCTCCTGTGTTTTAGACATATCCGTGTATATTTTAACGGAGTTTTGATGTTAGAATATAAATAGTACAAAATAAACATGACCATTTTCAATAAATATTA
>ENA-UOIV01001164-UOIV01001164.1-human-gut-metagenome-genome-assembly--contig:-C59-NODE-1164-length-23593-cov-21.161059_pt1 | contig 23593 bp, 15 predicted proteins | sample MGYA00242333_ERZ723880 | MGnify/ENA metagenome assembly ERZ723880 | reverse complement strand
GCGCCGCGGAACACGCCGTAGTTTCCGGCCCACTCTATCTGCTGCGCGCCGTAGGCGGTCTTGAGGTAGCTCTCTATCTCGGCCTGCACCTGCTGGGCCGTGTGCGGCGCCTCCGAGGAGAGCGTGGCGATGAAGCTGCCGCCGTAGCTGTCGTTGAGCTCCACGAGGTAGAGCGGGGGCGGCACGATTATGACGCCGTCGAGGTGGTTCGGGTAAGCGCCCAGCAGGCCGCCCTTGAGGACGTAGCCCTGAAAGAGCTTGCCGAAGGAGTCGGAGGTGAAATACTCCCGGCTTTCGGCGTCCATGCACTGCACCACGCCGCTCCACCACTCGGCGTTGTTATCCATGCCCAGGCCGCAGGTGACGGCGGAGATGACCTTGCGGCTCTCCCAGTCCGCGGCGCCCGCGGGGTAGCGCTCCAGCAGCTCGTCTATGTCGACGCTCGCCATGCGGAAGGGCACGTCGTTGCCGCTCGGGCCGTAGAACTCCGGGCCCTTGCCGGGGCTCTCCGGGTGTACCGGGAGGTTGCTGTCGTAGAGGTAGTAGAACGCGAACTCGCTCACCCCGTAGCCGCCCCCGCGGCCAGCGCCCCGGCGGGCAAAAGCCCCAGCACGAGGGCTATAAGGCATAATATTCCAACCAGTCTCTTTGGTTTGTCTCCCATGATTACCTCCATATGAGGGGACGATAATCAACACAGCGTCCCCTGTCTGATGTATATCCATATCATATCACAGGAGTTAGGAGAACACAACAAAAATAATAATGAGTTTTATTTTTATTATTATACAGACAATATTTCCCTGCGAGCCGCCCGGGCATTGAAAAACCGTGCCCGCGCCCCATTCCCCCGCCGCGCCGCCCGGTATTTTATTCGCTCATGGCCCTGTCTCTGCTCCCGCCGGGGCATGTGGAGCTCTGCGCCGCCGCCGGGCTCATATAAAAAAACAGCCCCGTTGACCGTGGGTCAACGGGGCTGTCTGTTGTTTCAGAGGTTTACCATTCTACATATTGCTCACAGAACCGCATGAGCATCGCGGCCGTCTGGGCTCTGGTGGCCTCTCCGCGGGGAGCGAGCGCAGACTCGCTTATGCCGGTGATGACCCCGGCGCCGCAGGCCCACTGCATCGCGGAAACCGCGTACTCGGCCACGTCGGCGGCGTCCGAGTAGGACAGGATGTTGGTGTCCTCGCCGACGGACACGTCGTCGCCCCTGGCCTGGGCGTAGCGGTAGAGGATGGACGCCAGCTGCTCGCGGGTGATGTTGTCATCAGGCCCGAACAGGCCGCCGCCGTAGCCGTCCACGATGCCCTTGGACGCCGCCCAGGTCACTGCGTCGGTATACCACGCGCCGTCCGCCAGGTCGGAAAAGCTGCCGCTGCCGGTGACGGCGGGACGGCCCTCCATGTTGTAGAGGATCTGGCAGAGCTGCGCCCTGGAGAGGTCGGCATTGGGGCCGAAGATGGCCTCGCTGAACCCGCTCATGAGGTCGTGGCGGTAGACATAGGCCACGGCGTCCTCATACCACGCGCCCGCCGCCAGGTCGGTGAAGGGCAGGGCATGGCTCTTGCCGTCGAGCACGAGGGCGTACTGTCCGGCGCTGCCGACGGGCAGGGACGCATAGCCGTTCCCGTCCACCAGGGAGGAGGCCGTATAGACCAGCTTCCCGGCGGCCTCGTCGTAGTGGTAGCGGTTGGCCCACAGGCCGGCGTTTTTCGCGCCCACGGGGGCGGTCAGGGTCATGGTGAAGCCGAACTCGCCGTCGTTCTTGACGGTGAGCTGCACCGTGCCCGCCTCGCCGGCGACGGAGTTGACGGCCTCCGCGGGGATGGTCCCGGTGTCCATGTCCACGCTCAGGTCAAGGTCGGTGAGGTCTGCGCCCGCGGGGATATCCTTCCCGTTCACCGTCCATGTGACGCCGCCCGGCACCTTGACCTCCAGCGTCGCATCCTTGCCGGACAGCTCCTCAAACACTTCCTTGTCCAGCTCGGTCTTGCCCGTGGTGAGGTCGACGTTCACGGTTTCCCCGCCCTGGGCGCTCTCTATCTTGTCGACAGCCTGCTGGCTGGCATCCTTGCCGGGGGTAGTCGGGACGGCGGGGATGATCGGAGTTGCCGGCTCGCTCGGAGTGGTGGGCTCGCTCGGAGTGGTGGGCTGCTCGGGGTCTTCGCCCTGCCAGTCCTTCAGGGTGACCTCCTTGGCCGCGCCGGTGAAAGTATAGTTGTTTTCATCATATACGGGCTTCGCGCCGCTGGGCGCTATGACGGCGTAGGTATCAGAGTAACCACCATACGACTCAACGACCACAGCCTGCAGCTCATAGCCCTCCGGCAGATAGCCCGCCGGCAAGTTGATGATCTCACTCGCTTCCACGATGTCATAACCAAAGCCCACAATGGCGGCGTTTTCGCCTTTTCCTGTGACCGTGCCGCCTGTCATGGTCAAACCGTAAGTATCAACACCCCAGCCGGTACCTGTGCCGGTGCCGGAGACCGTGCCGCCATTGACAGTAATGCATTCGAAAGAAACAATGCCGTCAGTACCTGTACCAAAAACCGTGCCGCCGTTCACTATAATACTGCTTTCGCAACAGATACCAACGTACGTTGAGCTGGTGCCGCTAACTATTCCGCCGCTGTTTACGATCAGGTCGTCAGACACATCGATGCCTTCTTCTTCACCGCTGTTGCCGCTGACGGAGCCGCTGTTTACGATCAGGTCGCCAGACACATCGATGCCTTCTCCTTCACTGCTGCTGCTGGTGACGGAGCCGCTGTTTACCGTCAGGTTTCGGTATACACGTATTCCTGCTGCATTGCCTCCCTTAGCTTCCAGGCTGCCGGTACCGCTGATGGTAAGATCGCCGTCAATGTAAACGCTGGCTTCAAGCTGGTCGCTTTCGACCGTAGAAGTGCCCGTCAATTCAATGTTCAGGTCGCCATTGGCATAGATGCCGTAGGTTTTTCCAGAGACTTCATATCCGTTCGTGATTTTCGCATCGGTCAGCGTCAGGGTGTTGGAGGCTGCGTTGTAAGACGCGGTGCCGCCTTTGCCGCATTCGACTTCACCATTTTCGTCAACCGACATATTCTTGCCGTCTATCCACAGCTGTTTCATTGGCTTGTAGGTCGATTCGGTGACGTCGCCGTTCTCCACCCTGAGCTCCGTTGTATCATTGTTCGGTGTGTATTCTATGTCGTCCACCATGATCGTGACCGAGCTCAAGAGATTAATGATGTTGCCCGGAGTTTCAGACGAGACTATGACCTTGGCCTGCTTGCTGATGGTGACAGCCTTATCCTTGTAGGTGTATAGACCGTAGCCGTTTTTGCCATTGGCGCGGGCAGTGACGGTGCCGCCGGTTATCGTGAGGTAGTCCATGTAGATGCCGTAGCAATTTTCGCCGTTGCCGGTGCTGGTGACCTCGCCGTCTTCTACGGTCAGGCTGCCATTATCCTCTATATAGATGCCGCTGCTGTAATAACCTTCGCCGCTGCTGGTGACGGTGCCGCCCTCTACGGTCATACTGCCGCCATTTATGTGGATGCCGTGGCTGTCTTCACCGGTGCCTTTGCCGGTGACGCTGCCGCCGCTTACCGTAAAGTTGCCATCTGTTGATTTTACATAGATGCCATAGATGAAATAGCTGTCTTCACCGGTGCCGGTGCCGGTGAGGGTGCCGCTTTCGACTGTAATGCTGTTTTCGACACAAACGCCCTGAAGACCGCTGCCGGCAACACTGCCGCCGTTCACTGTCAGGGTGGAGGCATGGACACCTTCCTGTGTTGAGCTGGTGCCACTAACTGTTCCACCGCTGTTTACCGTCAGGTTGCCATGCACATCGATGCCTGTATCATCTGTGTGGTTGCCGATGACGGTGCCGCCGTTTACCGTCAGGTTTCCGCTCACATCGATACCTGCTTCATCATCGCCCGTGGTGGTCAGACTGCCGGTGCCGGTGATGGTCAGATCGCCGTCAATGTTGACGCCTGCGTCAAGCTTGTCGCTTCCGGCCGTGGAAGTGCCCTCCAACACGATGTTCAGGTCACCATCGGCATAGATGCCGTAGGCTCCGCCATAGACCGTGTGGCCCTCCGTGATTATAGCATCGCGCAGCGTCAGGGTGTTCGAGTCTTTGTCGTAAGACGCGTAGCCGCCGTCTTCGCCGCACTCTACTGTATAAGGGTCGTTCAGCATATTCACGCCGTTCACCCACAGCTCTGTCAGTCCTGACTCTCCCTCGCCGCCGGAGGCCATGGCGCCGGCGGGCAGCAGGCTCATGAGCAGCACAAGAGCCAGCAGCAGTCCTATTACTCGTTTTTTCATACGTTCCCCTCCAGTATCAGTTCATCTGCATCGTGTCCAGCAGCTCGTTGATGGACGCCCGTACGCAGCAGCTTCCGCTTTCCCACACGACTTCGCCGTCCGCCAGTCTGGCCGACGCAAACAGCTCCGGCGACGACAGCCGTCCGAATCGGATGGCGCGTAATCTGTGGCTCATGTTGATGAGCGCTTCACTGCCGTTTGCAAAACGCAGCTTGAGCTGATAGTCCGGCAATACCTGCAGTGTCACCCCCGTCATATCCATTGCGTGACCTCCTTTGCGCATAAAAATAACAGCATTGGGTTCCTGCTTACAGCATACAGCAACCCAATGCTGTGCACATCCCCCGAACGGGGGATTTGGGGGATCATTTCAGCAGATCCACCAGCTTGCTCCGCCGGTCGATGTTCGTCTTGTTGAAAATACTGCGGATATGGCTCTTCACCGTCTCCTCGGAGATGAACAGCCTCTGCGCGATCTCCTTGTTGCGCAATCCCTCCGCCGCCAGCGCGGCCACCTCGCGCTCCCGCTCGCTGAGCCCCGTCATCTGGTCCGGGTACTTCTCCAGCATGGCGAAGATGCGGCTCTCCTCCGCCTTGGTGTAATGTATCTCCAGCGCCCTGATCTCCGCGATGGCGGTCTCGTGCTTCTTCTTTATGGAGGGCAGCAGGAACAGCGCGGCGAGGTATTTCCGGAAGCAGGCCAGAAACGTGTAGTTGTGGTCCGGCGCCGCCAGCGTCAGGGACTGGTCCAGCCACTCCGCCGCCTTCGGTATCGAGCCCATGGCCAGGTAGCACAGCGCCAGACCCACGCACATGAAGTTGCGCGTCGAGAGCGAGATGAGCCGGCTGTCCAGCTGGAGCGAGGCCTCCACGCTCGCGATGACGCGCTTGTACTCCTTTTTCAAAATGAGGTCTGTTATGCGGTTGGTCTTGACCATGAAGTTCGTGAACGTGAGGTCCCCCAGCACGTCCGCAGAGCCCCTGGCCCAGGCCGCCGAGCGGTCCGGCTCCATCATGAGGCCCAGGAGGTATGTACGCACCGTCTCCGCCATCTGCGTGTTCAGGGCGGTGTGCTGCAGGAAGGGGTAGGCCAGCGCCTTGGTCTCCAGGTACTCGATGGCCTTTTGCAGGGAGATCATGTCCGACTGGTAGATGGCGTTTATGCCCAGCAGCAGCGCCGCGCCGTAGGTGACCGTAGCGTTCTGCCGCTGCTCGGACAGCATGGCCGCGCGGTGGGCGTAGATGTCCGACTCGTCGAAGCGGCCCTGGACGCTGAGGGCCTCGCCCATATACAGCTCATAGGCCCCGGCGCCGTGATCGCCGGTGAGCGGGTCATACACCTCGAGCATGTCCCGCAGCTCCTCCGCGGTCTCCATCATCCTGCCCGGCGTGCGGTAAAAGAGATACCACATCGACGTCGTGCCGAACATGTACGGCTCCCGCCGGTTGAAGAGCTCGGACGTGGCGCTCATCAGCTTCGCGGCCTCGAGATAGCGCGCTTTCATGCGCGGGATGTCGGGAAACTCCCGGAAAGCGGAGAGGAGATACCACTCGCCCATGAGCTGGCTGTCCCCGAGCTTCTCCAATATCGCCCGGCTCTTCTCCAGCGCGGCCTCGAAGCCGGCAAAGTCCGCGCCGCCGAACAGCGCCAGGCACAGCCGCAGCATGGAGAGCGGATATCGCTCCAGCGTCTCCGGGGCGCACCTCTCCAACACGCTTCGCGCCAGGGCCGTATAGCTGACCGGGCCGAATTGCTCGCCCAGGAGCGCTATGAGCTCGCAGGAGAGCAGCCGCTCGTCATTGCCCGCCTTGAAAAAGCACTCCACGGCCTTTTTGTTCCCCGTCCGGCGGTAGACCTCCCCGGCCATCTCATAGACCTGGCAGCGGAAATCCGGCGGCATGGTCTCCAGCATGCCCAGCAGGAAATGCCGCAGCAACTCATGGGGATAGCTGGCCCCGGCCCGCGGGTCGTAGTGCATGAGCGGCGTCCGGACCAGGAGGTTTTTCAAGGCCGTCTCCTGCCCGGGGGCGATCTCCGGCAGCTGCTCTGCACGGATGCAGTCGAATGCCGCCGCCCGCAGCAGCAGCTCCTGCTCCCGGCCGGAGACCTTCCTCCAGAAGAACTCGTAGAGCAGCCCGTCCATATCCTGAAACTCCGGCAGCTTGTCCGGGCTCTCCTTCAGGTTTCTCAAATACAGGGCCACCGCGACGGCCCAGCCCTCCGTGTTGCGGTGGATGGCGTCCAGCTGATGTCTGTTCAGGACGAGGCCCAGCTGCTGAGCGTAGCGCAGGATGTCCCGTTTGCCGAGCAGGAAGTCCCGGGAGTTGAGGCTGGTCACGCCGGAGGAGCTCTCGAAAACAGCCCGCAGCTTTTTGAAGTTCTGCGAGATGAGCACGACGTGCAGCCCATCCTGGTTGCGGTCAGCCAGAGCCTGCAGAAGGGGCAGCGGCCAGTTGTCGCCGACCAGCTGAAAGTTGTCCAGGATGAGATAGCAGGGCTCAGCTGTCGAGAGCCGGGACAAGATGTCCGCGGCATCGCTCACATTGCTGCGGTTGAGAAAGCCCAGCTCCCGCAGGGCGTTCCCCGCAGAGGCATCCAGGCTGCCTATCTGACGGATGAACCAGTCCAGACTGGTGTCCTGCTGAAAGCTCACCGCGGTGAACCAGCGGACCTGTTCGGCAGGCAGCTTCTTCATCGCCCAGCGCACCGCCGTGCTCTTCCCGTAGCCGGCGGGAGCCTCGATCATGGTGAGGCCGCTCCGGTATATGCCTGAAAGTTTGCGCTGTATCTCATCCGAAAAGTATAACTGCTCCATGTGCGCATCCCCTCTTTTCTGCAACTATATATTATATGTAAAAAGCGCCGGGATGTCACTCCCCCAAAATGGGGTTTTGCAGGAAGCGCACAAACAGAGACCCGCCGGGGCAAAGAAAAAAGCCTTGAAACTTTCGTTTCAAGGCTTTTTTACCTGGTGGAGATAAGCGGGATCGAACCGCTGACCTCTTGAATGCCATAGTCCCGTTTTGAGAATTTCTGAATATATGATCATACATAATAGACGCATTTGCAAAATACAATAGAATTTCTGTACATTTTGTGATAATAGGTATACCAGAATCAAACCTGGTTCTGGTACGCATTCTGGTACGCCCGGCCTCGCTTGCGGGCCGGGAGAAAGGAGGAACAATGAGAAAGCTGGTATCCTGCGAGTTCAACATCGACACCGCCTGCGTCGAGCTGCGCTATGCCGACGGCGAGGCGATCAGTATCTACGTCCCCGGCATCGAGGACAGCTTCGATACCACTGGTTCTTCAGTGAACATTGGAGCAGTATCTGCGTGAAGCAGCAGGAACGTATGGGCTGAAGGTAAAGAACGAAAAGGTCGCAACATGCGACCTTTTCTTATTTGCAATAGTATTTCGGATCTCTACACTTATCATTTCGATAACATTGCTTGTGTTAGCAGTCTTGCGGTCTAACTAATCTGTACCTCGCTGCGCACGACTCGCGCCTCCCATGGGCGAAGGACTTCAGGCTCTCCTTCACCGAAATAGTTGCATATTAGGCACTCCCCAAGCGCGGGGTCCGGCTCCGACAGAGGCACGGTTTCGGACGAGAAGTTGCAGAGAATGGTGAGCCTTTCGCCCTCGTACTCGCGCTCATATGCAAATATCCGCTCATCATCCGGCCAGAGCAGCCTGAAGGTGCCTTCACGCACAGTGCGGCTCTCCTTCCGGAGCCTAAGCGCCCGCCTGTAAAAGTTGTATACGGAGTCCTCCTCCGCCAGCTCTCTCTCAGCGTTTACGGCACGCCAGCTGTGGCCGGGGCTTATCCAGGGGTCGCCGGAGGTGAACCCGGCGCAGGCTCCGCTGCTCCACTGCATGGGGGTCCGCGCGTTGTCCCGGCTGGTGCACGCAAGGTAGCGGAGCATGGTACGCTTGTCCAGAGCGCCGCTGCCTACAAGGTCTCTGTAAGCATTCAGGCTCTCCACATCGCGGTACTGCCCGATGTCGGAGAAGCCGGCGTTGGTCATGCCGAGCTCGTCTCCCTGATAGATGTAAGGCGTCCCCTGCATGAAATAAAGGCAGGTGCATAGCATCTTTGCCGACAGTGCCCTGTATTCAGGCAGTTCGCAGCCGAATTTCGACACGGCCCGGGGCTGGTCGTGGTTGCCCCAGAAGAGGCTGTTCCAGGCCCGGCCGTAGAGCCCGGTCTGCCACTTCTCGAACACCCGCTTGAGCGCCGGAAGCGGAGTTCTGGCATCGGTCCACTTCCCAAACCTGCCGTCCGTGAGGCCGGTGTGTTCAAAGTGAAAGACCATGTTCAGCTCCCCGCGCCCTGCCCCGGCATAGTCGAGCGCGGCGTCCACGGTCAAATTTGGGCACTCGCCAACGGTCATCATGTCGTACTTTGAAAGCACCTCGGAATTCATTTCACGCAAATACTCATGCACATGGGGACCGTTCACGCAAAAGGGCGACAGGTCCCCGCCGGGGCCGTCGGGAAGTTCGTCCGGCTTTGATATGAGGTTTATCACGTCCATACGGAAACCGTCCACACCCTTGTTGAGCCACCAGCACATCATGTCGTATATCTCGCGCCTCAGCTCGGGGTTATTCCAGTTGAGGTCCGGCTGTTTCCGGTGGAAAATGTGCAGATAGTATTCATCCATCTCGGGGACATATTCCCAGGCCGGACCGCCGAACCATGAGCCCCAGTTGTTGGGAGGTGCGTCTCCACGGCCGCGGCGCCAGATGTAAAAATCGTGGTACCGGCTTTCTGCCGACTGCCTCGCGCTTTGAAACCACCTGTGTTCGTCCGAGCTGTGGTTCACCACCAGATCCATGACGAGGCGCATCCCGCGGAAATGCATCTGCGAGAGCAGCTCGTCAAAGTCCGCCATCGTGCCAAAGTCGGGGTGTATTGCGCGGTAGTCGCTGATGTCATAGCCGTTGTCCGCGTTGGGCGAGGCATATATCGGGCAGAGCCATATGACGTTTGCACCCAGATCGCGGATATAGTCGAGCCGGTTTATTATCCCCCGCAGGTCGCCGATGCCGTCGCCGTTTGAGTCCTGAAAGCTGCGTGGATATATCTGATAGACCACGGCGTCTTTCCACCAGTCACTTGTCATTCCCGGTCCTCCTTGAGAGAGTTCTTGTATTTTTTATAGCTGCTGGCGAAGTAATAGGGGTTTGAGTAGCCCACCAGCGAGGCGGTCTCCTTTTCCGAGCGCCCGCAGCGCTCTATGAGCTCTTCGGCCTTTTTCATCCTCACGCGCAGAAGAAAGTCGGTAAATGTCGTCCCCGTCTGCTCCTTGAAGCTCCGGCTCAGATGAACGTAATTGATGTGGTATTGCTGCGATATCTGCATGAGGTTTATGTCGTCCATGTAGTGGGTCTCTATCAGCCGTATGATCTCTGGGACGAGGTCCGCCGTGGTGAGTGAGCGCTTTTCCTGTATCACATCCGAGACGAGCTCTAAAACGGTGCCGAGAAAGGCCTCCGCCTCTGCGGGCCACTCTATTCTGGCTATGCGGTCCATGTAGTTCTCGCCCAGCAAACCGCTTATGTTCACGGCATAGCCGGCCTTGCCGCTGCACTGCTCGAGCATTATGGTGTGGTCGAGAAGCGACTTGCGGAGGTCGGCCGCGCTTATGTATTCGGCGGCGTACACGGGCCTGATGAAGGAACTGCACAGTTCCGGTATGTTTTCCTTCCGGCCGTGGGCCAAAAACTCGCTCAGCTGCTGTTCGCTTGCGCGAGGCAGAGCCCGCGTGACGGAGGCCGGCTTGAGCCTGTCGTAATACATGACGGCGCCCAGGCCGCGGTGCAGGTATTTGGCAGAGTCCATGGCCTCCGCCAAAGCCGACCTGGCGTCTGCGCAGTCATGCTTGCCCGACACGCCGATCCGCACATCCCCGCCCGTCAGCTCTGTGCAGCGGGCGTGAAGGGTGCGGAATATGCCCTCACAGTCCGCACTTTCCGCGGCGGTGAAGTATTCCGGGACGAGCTGGAAGATGCAAAACGCCTGCCTCAGCCCGTGGAGCGGATATACCCTGGACTCAAACGTGAAACCCGCTGCAAGAGTCTTGATCTCGGCCAGCAAGTTGTTCCCGCCGCGCTCGAGCACAATTGCGACAGCGATTATCCCGCCGGGCGGCAGGCCCGTGCCGGGACACGGCGCCGAACCGCCAAGCGCCGCGCGGCACAGCCGCGAAAACGGGTCCGACTGCCCGGGCCCGCTCCGCTTTTCCCGGAGGTGCGCCGCCGCCGAGGCCAGGAGCTCGTTCAGACGCTCCGGGTCCACGGGCTTGAGCAGATAGTCCGCAACGTGGGCATGTATCGCCTGTCGCATGTACTCGAAGTCCGAATATTCGCTCAGCACGATTATCTCGCAGTCCAGCCCCATGCTCTCTATGCTCTGGAGCATTTTCCGCCCGTCGCATACGGGCATCTTCATGTCGGTGAGGACGATGTCGACAGGCCTGGAGCGCAGAAGCTCAAGCGCACGCGCCCCGTTGTCCGCTTCTCCAACCAGCTCAAGACCAAGCCGCTCCCAGTCTATGCTGCGGATGAGTCCGCGCCTTATCCACTCCTCGTCTTCGACAATGAGCACGCCGAACAACTGCCTCACCTCCTCACAAATGGAACGCGGATCTGCAACACTGTACCTATGCCCTCCTCGCTCTCGATCCTCAGCTCTCCCGCCTGCTCGTACAGCAGCTTGAGCCGGGCGTTGAGGTTGCTTATGCCGATCCCGACCGCCGAGCCGCTCTCCAGTCCGGGATCGCCGGTCAGCTGCCTGTTTATGGCATCGAGCCTGGCGGCAGACATTCCCTGCCCGTCGTCCGAGACCTCAATGACAAGGATGCTGCCTTCAAGCCAGCTCCGCACGCATATCGTCCCGGGCTCGCTGCGGGGCTCAAAGCCGTGGATTATGGCGTTTTCAACCATCGGCTGGAGCGAGACGCGGGGAAGCAAGCCGTCCATGACGCACTCAGGCACATCGATAATGTAGTCCAGCCTGTCCTGAAAGCGTATTTTCTGTATGGAGAGGTAGCTGCGCACATGCTCCAGCTCCTCCCTCACCGTGGCCAGAGTCCCCTTGCCCTTTATGCTGTATCTGAGCATGCTGCCGAGGGAGGTGGTGATGGTGGATATCTCGGGTATGTCGTTGACCAGGGCGATGCTGCCTATCGACTGTAGGACATTGTACAGGAAATGCGGGTCAAGTTGGGCCTGGAGGGCGCGAATAACGGCATCCTTCTGCCGGAGATTCATTATGTACTCCCTCTGAATGGAGCTTTCAAGGTCGTCCATAAGCCTGTTGAAGCTGGTCCCGAGCCGGGCTATCTCATCCGAGCCCTGAACCGGGACGCGCTGGCTGAGATCCTCTATGCCGGAGCTGTCCATCGCTTCGGCCAGAGCCTCTACGGGACGGCTTATGGCCCGGGAGGCCGCCGCGGCGATAGCGGCGGCGATTGCCAGAGCCACAGCCGCGGTGATGAGTATGACGGTGGACACCGAAAGGGCGTCAGCTGTGTATACGCTCTCCGGGATGAGCGAGAGTAAATACCACTCAGGCCCCTCGGCATAAGAGGAGACCATGATGTATTTCCCGGACTCCTGCTGCACCTCATTTACAGGCCCAGAGCCGAGGCATGAGGAGAGCGCCTCGGGAAGCATGCCGCCTGTCAGCGCTCCGGAGGAATCGAATATCACACGCCCGTCCGCGGCGGATATATAGGTCACAGCGGTGTCGTATGCGCGCACCATGCCGGCGATCCCGCCAAGCTCGCTCAGGTCTATCGTTATGAACATCACTCCGGCCGGGGCGAACTGCTGCTCGGTGTTCACGATCCGCCTTGCGGCGGCATAGACCTGGGTCCCGCCGGAGTGAGAGTGCCGGAGCGGCATGTGCCCGCTTGTGGGCATGAGCCTCAGTCCGTGTTCCCAGTCCCCGCTGTTTTCAAGCAGAGCGACATATTCTTCGGGCAGCGAGCAGCTTAAATAGCTGTCGTAATACCCGGCCTCGTCGCGGGTGGTGTAAAACAGGCGGCCTTTTTCGTCCACATAGATTATGCTGTAAAGGTCCTTCCGGCTGCTGAGGACCGACAAGAAGGCCGCTTTCGTCAGTGCGGCGTCGGCGTATGCCGCTCCCGAGCCGCGGTGCCTGAGCAGCTCTTTGAAGTCCTCGTTGAGGTATATGGACTGAAAGAGGCTGTTGAGCTGAGAGTACTCAGTCTCGAGCCTTTCCGCCCCGGCGTCGACAAGCTTGCTGTTGAGTGCAAAGGCCTGCCGCCTTATTACGGAGAGCGACTGCCCGTGGGTGATGGCGGTGACCGCTGCGAGTGTTGCCGCAAGGAGCAGCAGCACCATTGCGGTGAGCCTGTATCTCAGCTTTGCCTGTCTGCGCATGTTTTTGCCTCATTCCCTGGTATCTGTGTGGTAGTGTAATTATAACAAATGAGCAGCTTAAAATAAACCGCATTTAGGGCGAATGCGACAATTAGCTAAATGATTTGACACTCAAGCTAAATGAATTAAATATCCCTCCCGCCTGCCTCTGCTATAATTGAGCCAGCCATGGTGAAACGAAATTGAAAGGATGTGCAAAATGAAGAAGCTTTTGTCGCTGCTGCTTTGCGCTGTACTTTTGCTGGCTTTGCTATCTGCCTGCGGAGGTACGGCTTCCGCGCCCGAGTCCGACGCGCCCGCATCCCCATCCGGCGAGGAGCCTGCGCCCGAGTCCTCGGCCGAGCCCGTTACCATACACCTGTTCCACCAAAAACAGGAGGCCCAGGAGACTTTTGCGAAGATCATCGAGGAGTTTAACGCCGAGTATCCGTATATCACCATCGAGCAGGAGATCGTGACGAATGACCCCTCGTCCATACTCAAGGCACGTCTTTCTGTGGATGAGGTCCCGGACATATTCCAGGGCGCCCTCGACACCATGGACATTGCCCAGGGCGGGTACATTTTGGACCTGGCCGGAGAACCCTTCCTTGACAACATAACCGACGAAGCGCTCAACGACTCGTCCTTTACTGACTCCGAAGGCCATACCTGGGCCATGCCCGTCGACGGAAGCTGCGAGGGCATATTCTACAACAAGGACATATTCGCGGAATACGGCCTGACGCCCCCGACCACGATATCCGAGTTCGACGCGCTGATAGCGACGCTTGAAGCAAACGGCGTAACACCGTTTGCCCTGGGCTTCAAGGATTCCTGGACGATAAAGCCCATCACCCTGGTGGCCGCATCGCCCGCGGTGTATGGCCTTGACTCCAATTGGAACGAAAAGAAAACCGACGGCGAGGTCAGCTTTGCCGGCAGCGAGGCCTGGGCCACGACGTTTGAAATGCTCATGAAGGTCTATGAGCACGGCAATACTGACACGGCCTTTGACACGGACTACAACACCGCCTGCGCCATGGTCGCCAACGGCGAGGCTGCCATGATGGTGCAGGGCCTCTGGGCGCTCGAGCCGATAAAGAGCATCAATCCCGAAGTGAACCTCGGCATGATGGCCATGCCCATATCCGAGAATCCTGAAGAGACAAAGCTCTTCCAGTTCCCGGACTTCGGCCTGAGCATCTCCGCTACCACGCCGTATACGGAAGAGTGCAAGCTCTTCCTGGAGTTCCTCACCCGGCCCGAGATAGCGGAGCTTTGGTGCAGCACGGCAAAGCTCTTCTCCTCGGTGGAGGGCGTCTCCGTTGAGTTCGACCCGCTGGCCGCCGACGTCAACGCCTACATAGACTCCGGAATGGTCAGCACCCAGGCCGACCGCGGCTGGCCGACTGCCTTCCAGCCCGAATATGAGGCTGTACTGCCCAGCTACCTGCTCGGGAACATCTCTCTGGAGGAGGCCCTTGCCACCCTGGACTCCGCCTGGGATATGGCCATAGCCGCCAGCGGACAGAGCTGAATCGTTTGACCTCAAACAGGGCATGGAAGCCGCCGGCTTCCATGCCCTGTCATTAAAGGAGCACAGTATGCACAAAGTAAAACTCAGACAAAATGCGGCATATTCGGCCTTTATCCTGCCGGCAGCCGCGGTATTTGCGGCGTTTTTCATCTTTCCGTTTTTCAAAAGCATCTGGCTGTCGCTGACCGACGCCTACGGTTACCGGCAGGACATAAATTTCATCGGCCTAAAGAACTACGCAGAGGCCCTGTCAAGCAAGGCCTTCCTCAGCTCCCTTTGGGTCACTGTCAAATACACAGCCCTGGTGACAGTCGCGGCAAATGTTGTGGCGCTGCTGCTGGCCTTCCTGCTGGACGGGAGCACGCGCTTTAAAAAGCTGTTCCGGACGATATTCTTCCTGCCGAATCTGATGAGCCTGATAATAGTGGGCTTTGTGTGGGTCTTTCTGTACGGAGGCGTATACCGCTCGTTTGCAGAGCTGATTGGCCTGCCCGAGGCGCTCAGGGTGAGCTGGCTCGGACCGGATATGGCCCTGATCTCCATAGCGGCGACGGCAGTGTGGCAGTGCGCCGGCTATTATATGCTCATCTACATCGCAGGCTTGCAAAGCATATCCGGCGAGGTGATAGAAGCGGCAAGAATAGACGGTGCCGGAACATGGGACATCATTCGTCACATCAAGCTGCCCCTGCTTGCCCCGGTTATATTCATGAACACGCTGCTGCTCGTGACCTCATGCTTCAAGACCTTCGACATACCGATGGCCATGACCTCCGGCGGCCCGGCCGGGGCCACTACCACCATAGCGCTTCAAATCTACAACACGGGTTTCAGAGCCAACAGGACCGGCTATGCCACGGCGCAGTCGGTGATTTTGTTCCTCATCATCTGCGCGATAACAGCCGCGCTCTATATCTTTCAAAACAGGCGAGGGGAGGCGGTTGAATGAATGCCGGACATCTGCGGCACAGAGGCGAGGCGGCGGCCACCGCCGTTACAGCCCTGTTGGCGCTCATTTTCTTTCTCCCCGTGCTTATTGCGGTGATTAATTCGTTCAAGACGAACGGTGAGATCCTGGCCTCCGCCATAGCGCTGCCGGAGACGCCTACTCTCGAAAACTACAAGACCGTGATAGAGGCATCGGACTTCCCCTGCGCCTTCCTCGGCTCATGCCTGGTGACCGGCGGCGGCATCGTGCTGAATCTGGTCGTGAGTTCGCTTGCGGGTTATGCGCTCGCGCGTTGGAAGTCGGTGTGGTCGCATGTGCTGACGCTTGTCTTTCTGTCCTCCATGTTCGTGCCGTTCCACACCATCATGATAGCCCTGCTGTCCACCGCAAAAAGCCTGGGGCTCACGGGACATCTCTGGGGGCTTGTGCTCATATACTGCGGACTTCAGTGCACCATACCCATTTTCCTCATAAAAGGGTTCGTGTCCTCGGTGCCGAAGGAGCTTGAGGAGGCCGCCATGATAGACGGCTGCGGCATCGCCCAGTGCTTTTTCCTGGTGGTGCTGCCCCTGCTCAAGCCCATCCTGGCCACCGTGGCGGTACTGAACGCGCTGTGGATATGGAATGACTATCTCCTGCCCTATCTCATACTTGCAAGGCCCGCGACCATACCGCTGAGCCAGATGTATTTCTACGGGCAGTACAACCAGCAGTGGAACCTGATAATGGCCGGTTTTGTCGTCTCAACGCTGCCGGTAGTGGTCTTTTTCCTTTGCATGCAAAAGCACGTTATAAACGGCATCGCCGCCGGAGCGGTCAAGGGCTGAGCCGCCGGATGACAGCGGACATTCAAAAGACAGGAGCAGAGAGCATGGGATACTCAAAGCAGAGCCTCAACGAGCGAGACACGGTCTATATGCTCATAACGGACCGCTTTTTTGACGGCGACAGCAGCAACAACGGAGTTTTGGGCGAAGAATACCGCCCCGGAAACCTCCGCTACTACCAAGGGGGAGACTGGGCCGGGCTGAGGCAAAAGCTGCCGTATATCAAAAGGCTCGGCTTTACGGCCATATGGATGACGGCCCCGCAGGACAACGAAAAGTTCAGCCGCACAGGTGACGAGGCGGGCTATCACGGGTACTATGCCCGGGACTTCAACAGCCCCAACCCCCACTTCGGCACAGCACAGGAGCTGGAGGGGCTCATGGCCGAGGCCGAGCGTCTCGGCCTGAAGGTCATAATCGACGCACAGCTCAATCACACTGCGGACTATCTGGAATACCCCTCGCTCACCTATGATCCCCCCGAATACCGTCCGGCGCCTCCCTTTGACGATCCGGCCTGGTATCACAACAAGCCGAACATCGTGGATTTTGACGATGCCCATGAGGCTCAAAATTACAGCCTCGGCGGCCTTGACGACCTTGCGCAGGAGAACCCGGAGTGCTGGGCGGCCCTCATGGCCGCATACTGGGAGCCGGAAACCGGGAGCGGCTGGTTTTCATACGGCTTTGCGGGCTCCAGAGTAGACGCTGTCGTGGAAATACCGCCAGAGTATCTGGCGCTCTACGAAAAGCACACGGGCAAGCCCGCCTTCGGTGAGGCCTTCACAGGGTCAGTCGACGAAAACTCGGCCATACAGCAGTACATGTGGGGCATGCTGGACTTCCCGCTGTACTTTCAGATGAACAAGGTGTTTTGCAGGTCTGAAAGCTGGAGCAACATCAAATGGGTGTTTGACCAGGATGAAAAATATAAAAATGCCCACCGCCTATTCACGTTCATCGACAACCACGACCGGGCCCGTTTCCTGGCCAACGCCGGTGATGACCGCGCGAAACTCAGAATGGCGCTTGCCTTTCTGTACGCGGCAAGGGGCATACCGGTGGTGTACTACGGCACCGAGCAGAATATGGCCGGGGACCTCCGGTACTCGGAGGCCACGCTGAACACCAGCAACCGACAGGTGATGACCTCTTTCGATGAAGGCGGCGAAACATACATATATATGCAGCGGCTCAATGAACTCAGACAGGCATACCCGGATGTCTTTGTTGACGGCATCCAGTGCGAACTGTACTTCCGCGGCGATGACCCGGTCTACGCCTTCTGCAGGCGGAGCGCAGCGGCCGGAGACGCGGCGGTGTGCATATTCAATAACTCGCCGGTAACCCAAAGCAGGACGATATCTCTTGAAATGGCCGGAATAAAAGCCGGAACACTGTTGACGGATCTGCTGGAAACAAGCTGCGTGATACGCGCACAAAAGAAGAAAGCCGCTGATGCTGTGACTGTTGACGTCACCGTCCCGGCAAACAGCGCCCTGCTGCTCATCAGCGGGCACCCGGCGGAGTATCATTGCCCGGCTATCACGCAAACCAAAATGGTCATCCATTGCGACACAGGCTTCGGTCACGAGCTGTTCGTCCGCGGCGACACCTTCCCGCTCAGCTGGGAGCGCGGCATACGCTGCCAAAACATCAACGCGGACACCTGGCAGTTTGTAACCGAGGAGATTGAAACCGGCAGCCTTGAATTCAAGCTTCTGGTAGACGACGCAAAATGGGAGACCGGGCCTAACCACAAAGCGCGCGCCGGCGAAACAACAGAGCTTTGGCCGAGGTTTTGAAATTGAGCAGCCGAGCATGCCGGTATGCGCACTTTCGCTGTTACGATGATACATGCCACAATAAATTGAAGAGCCTGCTGCAGATTTATGCCTCTGCGGCAGGTTCTAAATCATTGTTTTACATTGATTCCTACGTGTTTGCACTTTTCGCTGAGTTCAATGTATGAAATGTACCACACAGGTACATCGTTGCTTAGTGCGCAGCATTTGGAGCATGGCCGGTAAGTTCTATAGGCCTCAAACATATGTTTCTCAATATAAGCAGAGCTACAGCCTTGGACCTGATGATAACACTTCCTGCTTGCTGAACAGTAGACTGTAAAGCTTCCATATTTAGACTTGCCATTATCTTTAGGCAGACGCCCTTCAAAAACTATGTTCTGCGGAACGCCAGCAAATTCTCTGATACTTGAATTGTTTAGTTGGCTCAGTAATTCAGATTTTTCAATTTCCAATTGCCGCTGCCGCTCTGCGCGCTCGAGGCCCTGTTGTTTTTTCTGTTCGCTTTTACTCTTGCATATTATTTCTTTCCACATGCATTCCTCCACACACGCTTAGATTCATCAAACCGGTCCAGCCTGTAGGCATCTTTTATTTTTGCTAATATCACTCCATCCGCCGGGCAGAAGTCGTAGCTGTCGATTTCTCCGGGCGTTATCCAGCGCAGGTCATTGTGCTCAAGCAGCTGCGGCTCGCCATCGGCTATGCGGGCATTTAAAAGTGTGAGGTGTACGGTGAGATCGGGGTAGACGTGCGTGACTTCGGTGAACACATCCCCGACGGCAACGGTGATGCCCAGCTCCTCGCGGCACTCGCGCTCGAGGGCCTGCTCTTTTGTCTCACCGGGTTCGACCTTGCCGCCCACGAACTCCCACAGCAGGCCCCGCGCCTTATGCGCCGAGCGCTGGCATATCATGAACTTTCCGTTCTCCCAGATAAGGGCCGCTACTACTTCGGTCATATGTCTCGCCTCGATTCGATGGGGATGGGCAAATTATACCACTCACTTTTCATTTTTGCCACTGCGGAGCAATTAAACATCCCTTTACCCTTCTGCGCTGAATCAATTCTTGTTTTTGAAGAATCGTCATGTATCTGCCTCAGGCTTGCCAGTGCATTGTGCTTTTGCTATCCTATATGCAGGAATTTACCTTTCAATTGGAGGCGAGCCATTTGAGCCGAACAAACAGATTTATTAAACTGCTGTGGTATGAGGTTGGCCAGGAGTACGTTATGGTATACGGCTTCAGTACCTGTACCGAGCAGGACACGAAAACGTGGCGCTGTTATAATAATCATGGCAATATTGTGTGCAGAGCTATACTTTCTGAAATGAATGCGGCTGATTTTGAGAGGAAATTAACTAAACCAGGCACAATAGTATGCGGAAAAAGATCGTTTCCATCTCCTGTACTTACCCCTCGCCCGGTAGTATTGTCTGAGGGAAATCTGTCTGGCGAGGATGGCCCACTCCGCGATGGGTGTAAGCTTACTGAGCTTTGGAACTATAACAAAACAGACATTTTTAATAAAATCTTGAGCAACGCCGGAAAGCGCAAAGCTGTCGCATATCGCGGAGCCCGCTCAATCTTCAACTGGGTAAAAGAAGAGAGCGGCGTATGCTTAATCAAAAATGGACACAGGCTCGGAAACTTCGAACACTATGAACCGCTTGACATGGCATACGCATTTGATGTAACCGTAGATAAAGAATGCGGCTTACAAAAAGCTGTTGTAAAATGCCGCTCAGGCCATCCAGATCCCCTCATCGTGAATCTCACCGCTGTGAATGGGCGGCGAACTGTCTTAAATCAAACCAAAATACTGCAGCCAGACATCGACTCCATTTGTTTTGAAGCTGCTGAACCGATGGGCCATATAATCGTCCAGGTTTGGAATGCGGATAATGCGAACTTGGTATATAAATCTACTCAGGCTCTGATGAGGACGGCCAGGCTTAAAGTCAACCTGTCGGAACCCAGTCTCAGATTGCAAGACAGCTGGACTAAAAAGCTAAATAAGTCCGACCCCGGAAAAGCCGAAGTAATCACTCAAAGTGTAGAGACGGTCAGCAGGGTAAATGCTGGTGAGAGCCGAGAAATGAAAAGCCCCGCGATGAACGAAATTGACATTGCGATAAACGAAGGCCGAGAACTTATGAAGCCTTATTTCAGTAGTAAAAACTTAGGGGATTTTATACCCGCAGGTGAGGAGATTGACAGTTTTCTCAAAGTTAAGGAATATATTGATCAGGACTCCATCAACAAGGTAATTATTGCAGATCCATACTTCTCAGCTAGAGCAGCAGAAAAGTTGCTCTGCCGTATATCGCACACCGGCCTCCGTATCGAAATATTGTCAAGCCTTGCAGGCCGAGACCCGGACACTGGCTCCAGCGCCGATTATAGAAAAATACATGAACAGATTAAAAACTTTACCGACGTCAACAAAGCTATCCTCCACAAAAACCTGTTGATATGTGACTTCAAGCGAGGAAACGGCCAAGTATTTCATGATCGTTTCTTAATTCGCTATTTCAAAAATGGCACAGTTGATGGATTTCTTATGAGTAATTCCTTAAATTCCATGGGTTCAAAATATCCATTTACCATTGCTCCACTTGGTCACGAGGTATGTCTGGATGTTTGTGATTACCTGCAGGATCTGCGTGACGGCAACATTCGCGATGGGGGCGGGGAAATTAAGTGCGAGGTGTTGTATGACTCCGCCGCTGTTAAAGCGCCGCAAGCCACTCCGGACACCAGTGTTTTAGAAGAGACCGGCTGACTTTCCTCCTATTATAAAGAGAACGGGCAATTAAACATTAATGAAGAGAACATTGAATCCGCCGTCACATTAATACTAAATCACTGGGTTGAAAATAAGGACACCGCCTGCAGCGTACTGGTTGAATTCGCATCCAAAATATGCTGCAATCTCTTTAGTCCCCTGATAGATGTAATTTGCAAAAACAGGCTCGTGCCGGCAAGCGAAATTGCCGCTGGATTCACCCTCATTGCCAAAGAGAGGGAGAAAGAGGTAGACTTCACAGCTGGCGGAATTAGCTCAGACTTGTTCGTATTGCGCAAGCTGCTAAAAGGCGAGGCGGATCCTTCCGTACTGGGCTTCGAGCAGATGCTTGAGCAAGCGGGGCACATTTTCTATGGTGGCTGCGCATGGTTGAGCTCCGGCTATCGCTTGATGCTCGCACTAGACCGGCAGTGCTTTTTCAATCTGTTCGACGAAATCCGTTCCCCGCTAATGTTCGACACTCTGGCTTCGTATATGCTTTTCTCCCCATTTGACGAATCTCTGTATATGTACGTCGTCCGTTCAAAGCCAATTCCCGTTCAGCTGCTTGGCGCCGGGTCGCTGTTCACGCTCGCTGCCAGAGGAAGCATTGATAACGATAGCATTTTTTCGATATTTGAAGAGCTGGATGATAGCAAAGACGTGTTGCAGCTATCATATATGCTGTCGGTCCTCACCTTCCATTTGCGTCTCAACCATGCTGATGGCCAACTGAGCAGGCAGCTAACTGAGTTGCGAACTTGGTGTCTTGCGCGACTAGGGTCAAGAATTGCAGCTTGCGAAGAAGAGCTGCGGTTGCAAGCTTACTCCTTGCTTGACGACTGTGAGACCTGCTCTAAGGCCAGTATGTACTACGAGCTTGCAAAGAATATTGCCGTCCCAGATGTGTCGCGAGAAACGCTTGAAAGGGCCGTAAGTATTCTTTCTGAATCGCTAAAGGACTTCTCATACGATAAGGATGTGAATGATCAACTTGAGCTGTATCTGTCGTGTCAGGAGGCTTTGGGTATCAGTTGCGAGGATAAGCAGCTGCACTTTCTTGCAAAAACCCAGACGCTGGAGGCGGCTGCAGAGCCTGTTATGTGGGAATACAACTACACAAAATGGCAGAGAGAGCGCATTGCGGCAACGCGGCAGCTGGCGCTGTTGAGACTATATTTAAAGCAACACCCAGAGTCAGAAAGTGTTCGCTCTACAGTAGATAAATGGTGGCAGCGCATCGTCATTGAACAATAGGCAGTACTTGTGCCCGCAAACCTGCTAATGTGTGTCAAGCACAAAAGAAGGGAAGTACCGGATAAGAAACAGGCATAGCAAAAGGACCTGCAACATTTTCCGGCTGCAGGTCTGAGAGGATATGACCCGTCGATGACGCAGTAAATATGATGATGGCTGTGCTGCGGAGCAGCATGGCCATCGTTGTTCTGTATCAGGCGGTATCTTCTAAAGCGTTCAGGTATTCTTTGACCTTTGCATAATATATGCGCAGAAATTTGGCGGAGCCGGCAACAGTATAAACGTAAAAGTGCTTTCCTTCGGCTCGCTTCTTATCCATAAAACAAAACACTGGATTAGCAGTATTCGCACGAATGAGCGTCATTGACATGATCACAAACAACACTCTTCTAAGATGTGGAGAGCCACGTTTGGACACATGACGGCTTTTCGAATCGAAGCTTCCTGACTGGTATGGCGAAGCGTCAACGCCTGCGTATGCAACCAGCGCCCCTTTGTGCGAGAATCGACGCACATCACCGACCTCTGCCATAAGCTGAGGGCCTGTAACCTTGCCAATGCCCTCCATGCCCATTACCAGTTCATATTCGGGCAGCATTGAAGCGAGGCGATCCATCTCTGTTCTAATCGCTTGGAGGGAGTCATAGATCGCATTCAGGCTATTTGTCGCTTGCGTTATGAGAAGCTTTGTACTATCATTTTTGGGTAGCGTGGCAACTGCGTTCCTGGCAATGGCATGGATCCGTTCGGCGTCGGAAGCGCTGAACTTGTAGCCGGTTCTTTTACACCATTTTTGGAAGGTGTCTGTAAAAGCTGCCAGGGACAAAGCTGCCACGCATTCTTTATGCCAGAAGCGAAGAACAAAATCTATCCACTTCACATGGCCCTTGGAGTTGCGGCTGTCATCCCGAAACAGTTTGTTGGCTCCGGGAAAGGTCTGGTCCAGAAGCGAGATCAATCCGTTTCGCAGCATCCCTGCAGTTGTTGCGGTCCTTTCATAGAGTCGGCTCTGGATTTTTAACAGCTGACGATTCTCGTCCTCGCCAGCGTATTCCTGTAAGTCGATCCAGAAGGTAAGACCGTAGTTCGCAATTTTCATCGCGTCCGCACGGTCTGTTTTGACCTTACGAATAGAGTTGTCGCTAAAATTGTGGATAAGAATTGCGTTCACAACACTTACATAGAACCCGGCTTCTTTCAGAGTCATCGCAATTGGCCGCCAGTACATCCCGGTGTGTTCCATAACGATCCTGATCTCTCCGTCAAGTTCTCTGAGCTTCGTGATCAGCTTTTTAAGGCCTTCTGCAGTATGCTCAACATCAAACGGCAGAAGAACGACTTCCCCTCCCGGACGGCGGGCAGCGACCGTGCTTTTGTGCTTTGATACATCGATTCCAACGGCAGTGATCGTTCCTGTGTTCATAGGCAGTCCTCCCAATCAGATTCATAATCGGCGACCGCCGCAGTTCATTACCTGTTCAGCTTGCTTTGTTACACGAATGTACGGATCACTCCGATAACTCAACCTGCATCAATCGAACGCTGCAATGAAAGGGCCGGCTGACAGTTTGCACCATCGAGCGTGGTTAGCTCAAGCAATGCTTCGAAAGGCCGATTACCCTCTCATTGTAGCTTTGGTAAGAACCGCTGAACAGCACATTCTTTAACATGCTGCTTTTGGGGTCAAGCATATTGTAG
>ENA-UOIV01001156-UOIV01001156.1-human-gut-metagenome-genome-assembly--contig:-C59-NODE-1156-length-23722-cov-13.605527_pt1 | contig 23722 bp, 18 predicted proteins | sample MGYA00242333_ERZ723880 | MGnify/ENA metagenome assembly ERZ723880 | reverse complement strand
GTTCTATTTTATCTCGGCAACACGTAAAAAGGCCCCGCGGGCAATGCCCGCGGGGCCTTTCGGAAGAGATTTTTGATTTAACGGCCGGTGTTCGGGACCGGCTTCTGGTTGTTGGAAACGTCGATCGACGGGACCTCGGTATCGTCATCGTCGTCATAGTAGCTGTCGATATCCAGCTCGGTGTCAGAGACGATGTAGGTGCCGAGCGTCCGGGTCCGGGTGGTCCAGCCCTCGATCTCGCGGTCGTCTTCCGAGTAGGTGAACATCGCGGTCACGTCCTCGAGGTAGCCGTCCTTGTCAAGGCGGTAGATATAGACGTCGTGCGGATTGGGGGTGTAGTCGTCGTCATCGTCCCACGGGATGCCCAGCGTCAGATAGGCGCGGGAGGTCGAGGGGATGCTCGGATTGCCGACGAAGTCATAGAACCACAGGTCTGCGTCGACGGGATCGCCGTACTCGGAATAGATGTCGCTCATCGACTTGGTGGACAGGCGCGCGTAGAAGTCCTTCGCGTCGTCGTCGGCGGTGAACTCGAGCGCCGCGCGGTCGTCGCCCCAGATGAGGACGTTGTTCTCGTTGGCCTCGGGGCTGAAGTAGATTTTCTCGCCCGTGTCGGCATCGCCGTCCGAACCGGAAACCTTCTTGTTGCTGATCCACATGTTGAGGTTCAGGATGGCGGTTTCGCCCTTCTTCCAGCTGCCGTCCTTATCCTTTTTCGCCTTGAATTCGATCTCGGCGTTCGCCTTGCGCTCGTCGGTCGAAGTCATGTCCTTCAGCGTGACCTTCAGGTAGCTGGCTCGGGTCATGCCGCCCAGGCGCTTCTCCTCCACCTGCTCGATCTTACTGATGAGGGACTTGCCGTCGCCGTCCTTGTCGACCGAGATCTTGAAGAGGTTGTCGTCGACAAGCTGGCTCGCGCGGGCCTTGCCGCCGCCGCTCAACTCGGTGACGTAGTCGTTGCCCGCATCGCCCAGCTTGATATAGAAGGTCTGGTTCGGGAGCACGCCGTCGAGCACGACCTTGCCGTCGCTGGAAGGCCGCGGGAAGCTGCTGCCGGAATTATCCTCCAGCCAGTCGCCGTCGTCGTCGTAGACGCCGATGGGGCGGTAGACATACGACGGAGTGGAAGCGCTGCTGCCGTCATATTCGAAGCTCGCGGAAACAGCGATATCGGCGGTAACCGCCACGTTCGTCTGATCCGCGGTATAGTTGGCACCGCCAATCGTCAGGGTCTTGAGCTTGTAGTTGGTGTCGGGGGTCGTCGTCACATTGATGTTAGTGCCGTCTTTGATATCGACACTGCCGCTCGTGGCGGTTTTGCCCGCGTTCCCGTCCTTGTCAGTGTAGGTCACGGTGATTTTGCCGTTTTCCGGCGCTTTGATGGTGACCTTGTGGGTCACGACGGGCGTAGGGGCCTTCGCCTTGAAGCTCACGGTGACGGTAACGTCTCCAGTCACACTGGAAATCGTCCTGCTGTTGCCGCTGCCCTGTTCAGTGCCGCCCATGGTAACGTTGAACTGCTCGACTTCATAGTTGGCGTCGGGCGTCGCGGTCACGGTGATCTGTTTGCCATCATCCGCCGTACCATCGGCGTTCAGCCCGGTGACCTCGACCTTGCCGTTCGCCGGGTTGCTCGGCAAGGACACCGCATGGGTTTTTACGAAAGCAGCGGTTGCAACGACTGCTCCCGTCACATTATTTATTGTAATACTCTTATTGGTGCTTCCGGCCGTTCCATCGACCGGGGTGCCGCCCATCGTGACGGTCGTCCACTCCTTGAAGCGATAGCCGGAATTCGCCGCCGCTGTGAGCGTGAGAGGATCGTTATCATTGACCGTACCGCCAGCCGGGATGCCCGTAACCGAGCCGCCTTCCGTGGGAGACGCGGAAGCCTGAACGGTATGGGGGCCGGCCGCCGGAGCGGGCAGCGCGTCATTTGACTGGGCCGCCTCGAAGGTCGCGGAGATGGTAACGTCTGCTGTTCCCATCTTATAGGATCCATTTTCCTCCACCGCGCCGGTGACATTCAGTTCCTTAAGCACATAGTCTCCACTGGACGGCTGTGCGCTGATGGAGAGAGTCTTTCCCTCCTCGACCGAGGCACCGTTACTGATCGTATTGCCATCCACCGACACTGCAATCGTACCGTTGGCCGGCTGGGTGAAATTCACCTTGTGGGTGGTTACCGGAGGATTTTCTGAAGGGGTTTCCTTCAACTCTTTCTTTTCAAAGGTCGCGTGGATGGACACATTTCCGGTGACCGCAAACGAGCCCGTGATATCGGTCGTTTGGCCGCCCATCGTGGCCGTCAGGGTCGTGGGGACGGACTCATAGTCCTCGTCCGCGGTGGCCGTGACGTTGATCACCGTCCCGGCCGCGACGGTCCAAGGGCCGGCTCCGGTCATCGCGTCGGGGGTGGCCGACGAGATGCTAATGCTGCCGCCCGTGGCGGCAGCATTGACGGTGTACACCGTCATGTCCGATCCGCCTGTGGGGTCGCCGATCGGATCGCCGTCGTCCGCCAGCGCGTAGACGGGCATCAGGCCCACTACGACCAGCACCGCGAGGCAGATGCTCAGTAGCTTCTTCATGTAGGGTACCTCCTTGAAAAAATCAGTTTCTCTGTCGTGCGGCGGGTCGCCGCCCTTCTCTGTCCGTGTTCCAATGATACCCGATTTTCCTGTGGCAAAAATGTTATTCTTATGACCGAATTGTGAACAATCCCAAAACGGCAGACAACATCCGGCAGCATCGGAACCACCTAATACTACAAACCATTCCGGCCCCCAAAAAGGGACACCGCCCGCAGAAAATTTTTTGCCCGTCCGTTCCCTCGCGGGCCGGCCGTTTTTCCATCTCCGCCGCGCCGGCGGGGCGGGTCAGCCGAGGGATTTGAGCGCCGCCTTCATCTCGCGGACGTACCGCTCCACATGGGGCACGCAGTCCGCGCCGTATTTCGCGGCGAGCTTCACGATCGCGCTGCCGACGATCGCGCCGTCGGCGTGCTTCGCCATTTCGGCGGCCTGCTCCGGGGTCGAGATGCCGAAGCCCACCGCGCAGGGGACGTCGGACGCCCGCTTCGCCTCGGCGACCATGCCGCCGATATCGGTGGTGATCCGGCTGCGCACCCCCGTCACCCCCATCGAGGAGACGCAGTAGAGAAAGCCCTCCGCCTCCGCCGCGATCATGCGGATGCGCGCTCTGGAGGTGGGCGCGATGAGCGACACGAGGTCCACGCCGTACCGCCTGCAGAAGGGGGCGAGCTCCCCCTTCTCTTCAAAGGGCATGTCGGGGACGATCAGCGCGTCGACGCCCGTCTCCCCGCAGGCTTTGAGGAACCGTTCGGCCCCGTAGGTGAAGACCGGGTTCAGATAGGTCATGAAGGCGAGCGGGACGTCCGTCTCCCGGCGGATCTGCCGCACAAGCTCGAAGATGCGGTCGGTGGTCGCGCCCGCCGCGAGCGCGCGCTCGTCGGCCTGCTGGATGACCGGGCCCTCCGCCACCGGATCGGAAAAGGGAATCCCCAGTTCGATGAGGTCGGCCCCGGCCGCCGCCATCGCGGGCACCAGCCGCGCGGTGACCTCGAGCGACGGGTCGCCCGCCGTTACGAACGGAATGAACGCCTTGCCGTGGGAGAACGCCTCCCGAATCCGCTTACTCATAGAGCGCTACCCCCCTGTACCGGGCGATGGCGGCGACATCCTTGTCGCCCCTGCCCGAAAGATTGACGACCACGATTTGATCCTTCCCCATCCGCGGCGCGAGCTTCCTGGCGTAGGCCACCGCATGGGCGCTTTCGATCGCCGGGATGATCCCCTCGGTGCGGGAGAGGTATTCAAACGCGTCCACCGCCTCATCGTCGGTGATCGAGACGTATTCCGCCCGCTTTGTATCGTGCAGCCAGGCGTGCTCGGGGCCGATTCCCGGGTAGTCGAGCCCCGCCGAGATCGAGTAGACCGGCGCGATCTGCCCGTACTCGTCCTGGCAGAAATAGCTCTTCATGCCGTGGAAGATCCCCGGCGTGCCCACCGCGATCGTCGCGGCGGTCTCGCCCGTCTCCACCCCGCGCCCGGCCGCCTCGCAGCCGATCAGCCGCACCTGGGGGTCGCCGATAAAGTCGTAAAAGAGCCCCATCGCGTTGCTGCCGCCGCCCACGCAGGCGAGCAGCGCGTCGGGCAGGCGGCCCTCCTTCTCGAGCAGCTGCGTCCGGACCTCCCGGCCGATCACGCTCTGAAAATCCCGCACGATCGTCGGGAAGGGATGCGGCCCCATCACCGAGCCGAGCACGTAATGGGTGTCCGACACCCGCGCCGTCCACTCGCGCAGCGTCTCGTTGACCGCGTCCTTGAGGGTGCGGGTGCCCGTTTTGACGGGGTGCACCTTCGCGCCGAGCAGCTCCATCCGGTAGACGTTGAGCGCCTGGCGGACGGTGTCCTCCTCGCCCATGTAGATTTCACATTCCATCCCCATCAGCGCCGCCGCGGTCGCCGTGGCGACCCCGTGCTGTCCCGCGCCCGTCTCGGCGATCACGCGGGTCTTGCCCATCCGCTTGGCGAGCAGCACCTGCCCGAGGACGTTGTTGAGCTTGTGGGAGCCGGTGTGGTTGAGGTCCTCCCGCTTGAGGTAGACCTTCGCGCCCCCCAGGTCTTTCGTCATCTTTTCCGCGTAATAGAGCAGCGACGGCCGCCCCGCGTAATCCTTGAGCAGGCCCTCCAGCTCGGATACGAAGCCCGGGTCGTCCTTCCAGCGGGCGTAGGCCTCCTCCAGCTCGATCACAGCGTTCATCAGCGTCTCGGGGATATACTGTCCCCCGTGGACGCCGAACCGTCCCTTTGACATCTCTATCGACTCCCTTCGGCAAAATTGCGTCAAAAAAGGCTTCTGTCCCAAAACAGGGACAAAAGCCTTTGCTTCTGCGGTACCACCCAGATTGGCGGCCGAAACCGCCCACTCGTTCTGCGCGCAGGCACGCGCACCCCCTGGTAACGGACGGGATCCCCGTCGGCGCCTACTCCCTCCCGGTTTCGGGCCGCCCTCGCGAGTCCATTCAAAATCGCCTGTGCTGCCGAACTCCCACCCGCGTCGGCTCTCTGGACACACCCGGCGGTCCCTACTACTCTCGCTCATCGGTTTCTGGATTTTTCCATAGTATAGCACCGGCGCTTTTCCGTGTCAACCGCCGAAGGCAAATTTCACCCGGCCCCGCTCCCCGCGCGCAGGCTCGCCGCGACGAACTCCCGGAAGAGCGGGTGCGCCCGGTTGGGGCGGGATTTGAACTCGGGGTGGTACTGCACCCCGACAAAAAAGGGGTGGCCGGGCAGTTCGACCGCCTCGACGAGCCGCCCGTCGGGCGAAAGGCCCGACAGCCGGACCCCGGCCGATACAAGCCGCTCCCGGTAGTCGTTGTTGACCTCGTAGCGGTGGCGGTGGCGTTCGCGGATCTCCCGCGCACCGTACGCCTCTTCCAGCAGACTGCCCGGCGCGACGGCGCAGGGATAGGCGCCCAGCCGCATGGTGCCGCCCTTGGGCACGACGCCCCGCTGGTCGGGCATGAGGTCGATCACGCAGTGCTCCGCCCCGGGGGAGAATTCGCGGGAGTCGGCCCCCGCGAGGCCCGCCAGCGAGCGCGCCGCCTCGATCACGGCGACCTGCATCCCGAGGCAGATGCCGAAATAGGGGATCCGGGCCTCCCGCGCACGGCGCGCCGCGCAGATCATCCCCTCGACGCCGCGGCCGCCGAAGCCGCCCGGCACGATGATCCCCCCGCAGCCCGCGAGGCGCTCGGCGACGTTGCGGTCGGTGAGCGTCTCGGAGTCGACCCAGCGGATGACGACGCGCGCGCCGCACTCGTACCCGCCGTGGCGCAGCGCCTCGGCGACCGAAAGGTAGGCGTCGTGCAGCTCGACGTATTTGCCGACGAGCGCGATCTCCACCGGCTCGGTCGCGCGCGCGATCCGCCCGCACATGGCGGTCCACTCGCCGAGGCCGTCCCCATGCGCCTCGAGCCCGAGCCTGCGGCAGACAATGTCGTCGAGCCCCGCCCCGTGCAGCATGAGCGGCGCCTCGTAGAGGACGGGAAGGGTGCGGTTTTCGACGACGCAGTCGGGCTCGACGTTGCAGAAGAGGGCGATCTTCTGCCGCAGGCCCTCCTCGAGCGGCTCGTCGCAGCGCGCCACGATGATGTCGGGCATGATGCCCATGCCCTGCAGCTCGCGCACCGAATGCTGGGTGGGCTTGGATTTGTGCTCCCCCGAGCTCTTGAGGTAGGGGACGAGCGTCACATGCAGGAAAAGGCACCGCCCCCGCGGGAGCTCGCGGGAGATCTGGCGGATCGCCTCGAGGAAGGGCTGGCCTTCGATGTCGCCGATCGTGCCGCCGATCTCGGTGATGACCACGTCGGCCTCCGTCTCGCGGCCGACCGAATAGATGAACGACTTGATCTCGTTGGTGACGTGGGGGATCACCTGCACCGTCTCGCCGAGGTATTCCCCCGCGCGCTCCTTGTTGAGCACATTCCAGTAGACCCGCCCCGAGGTAAGGTTGGAAAACCGGTTGAGGTCCTCGTCGATGAACCGCTCGTAATGGCCGAGGTCGAGGTCGGTTTCCGCCCCGTCCTCGGTCACGAAGACCTCCCCGTGCTGGTAGGGGCTCATCGTGCCCGGGTCGACGTTGATGTAGGGGTCGAGCTTCTGCGCCGCCACGGTGAGCCCGCGCGCCTTGAGCAGCCGCCCGAGCGCCGCCGCCGTAATGCCCTTGCCGAGCCCCGAAACGACGCCCCCCGTCACAAAGATATAGCTGGTCTCCTGTTTGCCCATCGGTTTTTCCGCCTTCCCTTCCCGTTCGGTCATTCTAGCTTTCCCGCGCGCGGCGGGGATATGTCTATTCGTCGCAGGCGCCGAGGATCCTCCGCGCGACCTCCCGCCGCGTGGCGCGCAGGTCCATCGCCTGTTTCTCGATGTAGTGGTGCGCCTGCGGCTCGGTCATCCCCAGCACCCGCATGAGCGCCCCCTTGGCGCGGCTGACCAGCCGCAGCTCCTCGAGCTTTTCGTTGAGGCGGACATTCTCCCGCTGGAGGCCGAGCATCCGGCGGCGGGAGGCGAGCACCAGCCGCAGCGACTGGAAGAGCATCGGCCGGGAAAACGGCTTTTCCACGACAAAGACGCCGAAGTCCTCCACCTCGGCGGAAACCGCGTCCGCCTGCGGGGCGTTCACGAGCAGCGCGACGCCCGCGTCGCTCTCGCGCGCGGTTTCGAGCGCCAGGGCACTCCCGAACTCGTCGGGCAGCGGGGTGTTGACGAGCACCAGCTCAAAGCCGCCCTCCGAGAACAGCCTGCGCGCCTCGCCGCCGCTTCCGGCGGCGCGCACGGCCGAAAAACCGCATTCGCGCATGAGTCCCTCGAGCGCGGCGCGGCCCCTCTCCCCTGAAACCAAGAGCATCCGCTCCTCCAAACCCGACACCCCCTTCCGTCAAAACGGCCCGCCCCTTCAGGTGCGCCCGAAATACCGCTCAAGCTCGAAGCCGAATTTGTCCTCGGCCGCTTCCCATTCCTCAAACTCCCGCCGCTTGTGGGCGAGGAAGTTTTCGACGATCCGCCCGGGCAGCGCCCGGCGGATGAAGCCGCTCTCCGACGCGAGTGCGAGCGCCTCGCCGAGCGAGGCGGGCAGGCGCTCGTATCCCGCGAGCGCCGCCGCGTTCGCGCCGTAGAGGTCGAAGTCGGCGGGCGGGCAGAGCTCCAGGCCCTCCCGCACCCCCTCGAGCCCCGCCTCCATCAGCAGCGTGAAGGCGAGGTAGGGATTGCAGGCCGGGTCGGGGGAGCGCAGCTCGATGCGGCTCGACTCCCCCTCCGCCGCGGGCACCCGCATGAGCTGGGAGCGGTTCTGCCCCGACCAGCTCACCACGCCCGGCGCCTCGAACGCGCCGAACCGCCGGTAGGAGTTGGCCAGCGGGTTGAGGAAAGCGGTGATCTCCCGCGCGCGGCGCAGAATGCCCGCCGTAAAGCCGAGCGCCTCCGGTTCCGGGCGGACGCCGAAGCGGTCGAAGAGGTTGCGCCCCTCCCGGCAGAGGGAGAGGTTCACATGCAGGCCGCTGCCGCTCGCCCCCTCGAGGGGCTTGGGCAGGAAGGAGGCGTAGAGGCCGTTCTTCGCAGCCACCGCCTTGACGACCATGCGCAGAGCCATCAGGTTGTCGGCCGCCTCCAGCGGGCCCGCGCAGTGGAAGTCCACCTCGTTCTGACCGGGGCCCTGCTCGTGGTGGGACCGCTCGGGCGAAAGCCCCATCTCCTCGAGCGTCAGGCAGATCTCCCGGCGCACGTTCTCCCCCCGGTCGCAGGGCGCGAGGTCGCAGTAGCCCGCGCGGTCGTGCGGGGTGTGGGTGGGGTAGCCCTCCTCGTCGGTCGTGAAGAGATAGAATTCACACTCGGGCCCGAATTTGCAGGTGAAGCCCTCCCGCCCCGCCCGCGCGGTGGCCTCGGCGAGCAGCCCGCGCCCGTCCCCCTCGAACGGCCTGCCGTCCGGGTAGCGGATGCCGCAGAAAAAGCGCACCACCCGTCCCTGCGCCGGCCGCCAGGGCAGCACCGACAGGGTGCCCGGGTCGGGCACCAGGAAGAGGTCGCTCTCCGTCACGTCCAGAAAGCCGCGCACCGCGGACGCGTCGAACGAGACGCCCTGTCCGAAGGCGCGCCTCAGTTGGGAGGGCATGATGGCGATGTTCTTCTGCGCGCCAAAAATATCGCAGAAGACCAGCCGGACAAATTTCACGCCGTTTTCCTCCACGAACCGGAGGACCTCCGATACGGTGGTATCCATTTGACAGTCTCCTTCCGGCCCCCGCGTTCACGGGGGGATTGGTCTATGGGCATGACAGCACGGATCAGACGCTCGTATAAAGCCGCCGGTAGAGATTTTCGCCGTCCGGCGTGAGCACCCAGAACCGTTCGGCGAGCAGCTCCCGCCGGTCCTCGCCGAACGCCGCGCAGAACTCGTCCAGGTACCCGCCGATCTCCGTAAGGTCGGCGGCGGAGGCCTCCGCCGCGCGGATGCGTTCCGGCAGGCCTTCCGGCCTTTCCGGGCAGCGCAGGAACATCTTCCCGCCGTGCATGCCGGTGCCGCAGAAATAGCCGGTGAGCGGCGTCCCGGCGGGCCTGCGCAGGCCGAGCACGACGATCACGCCGCCCGCCTGGTACTCCCCGAGAAAGCTGCCCGCCGTGCCGCCCACGACAAGGACCGGCAGCTTTCCGCGGTAGGCCTTCATGTGGATGCCCGCGCGGTATCCCACGTCCCCGTGGATATAGATTTTCCCGCCGCGCATGGCATAGCCCGCGCCGTCGCCGCAGGAGCCGTGGATGATGATCGCCCCGTCGTTCATCGTGTCGCCCGCCGCGTCCTGCGCATTGCCCTCCGTCACGATCGTGCCGCCGTCGAGGTAGGCGCCCAGCGCGTTGCCCGGGATCCCGCCCACCAGCAGTGTCTTGTCCGCGAGCCCGCTGCCGATATACCGCTGCCCGAGGCAGCCGTCGATCTCAATCTCCGCGTCGGGGCAGGCGCGGATCTGCTCATTGAGCTCCCGGAAATGCATGTTTCCCGCCGTGATCCTCATGTGGATCCCTCCTATTCCCCGGCGTGCCGGATGCCGAGGATCTCAAGCTCCCTGTCAGTCATGCCGATCCCGCGCAGCATCAGCCGGTTGCCGCGCAGCGCCTCGATCGAGTTGATGCCCATGCCGCCCATCATCTCCTCAATCTCGTGCTTCCAGGCGGTGACAAGGTTTACCAGCCGCCGCGCCCCGGCCTCCGGGTCGAGGCGGCGCACCAGCTCGGGGCGCTGGGTTGCAATGCCCCAGTTGCAGCGGCCCTGGTGACAGGAGCGGCAGAGGCGGCAGCCGAGCGCGAGCAGCGCGGCGGTCGCGATATAGACCGCGTCGGCGCCGAGCGCGACGGCCTTGACGATGTCGGCGGAGGACCGGATCGAGCCGCCCGCGACGACCGACACGTTCCCGCGGATACCCTCCTCGCGCAGCCGCTGGTCGACGGCGGCCAGCGCGAGCTCGATGGGGATGCCCACGTTGTCGCGGATGCGGGCGGGCGCCGCGCCGGTGCCGCCCCGGAACCCGTCGACCGCGATGACGTCCGCGCCCGAGCGCGCGACGCCCGAGGCGATCGCCGCGACGTTGTGGACCGCCGCGATCTTGACGATGACCGGCTTTTGATATCCGGTCGCCTCCTTGAGGGAATAGACGAGCTGGCGTAGGTCCTCGATCGAATAGATGTCGTGGTGGGGCGCCGGAGAGATCGCGTCCGACCCCTCGGGGATCATGCGGGTACGGGAGACGTCGCCCACGATCTTCCGCCCGGGCAGGTGCCCGCCGATGCCCGGCTTGGCCCCCTGCCCCATCTTGATCTCGATCGCCGCGCCCGCGTTCAGATAGTCCTTATGCACCCCGAACCGTCCCGAGGCCACCTGCACGATGGTGTTTTTGCCGTAGCGGTAGAAGTCCTCGTGCAGGCCGCCCTCGCCAGTGTTATAATAGGTGCCCAGTTCCTCCGCCGCGCGCGCGAGCGCCGCGTGGGCGTTATAGGAGATCGAGCCGTAGCTCATCGCGGAAAACATAACCGGCACCTCCAGCTCCAACTGGGGGGCGAGGTTGTTTTTGATCCGCCCCTTTTCGTCCCGCTCGATCCTCTGGGGCTTCGCGCCCAGGAAGGTGCGCGTCTCCATCGGCTCGCGCAGCGGGTCGATCGGCGGGTTCGTCACCTGCGAGGCGTTGATCAGCATCCGATCCCAGTAGACGGGATATTTCCCGGGGTTTCCCATCGAGGAGAGCAGTACCCCGCCGCTGCCCGCCTGCCGGCAGACCTCCGAAATGGCCGGGGCGGTCCAATTCTCGTCGCGCCTGAAGGTGTTGCCGCTTTCCACGATCTTGAGCGCCCGCGCCGGGCAGAGGCAGACGCAGCGCTGGCAGTCGACGCATTTCGTCTCGTCGGCCAGCATCACGCCCCGCTCGGGGTCGTAAGTGTGCACCCCGTTGGCGCACTGCCGCTCGCAGACGCGGCAGACGGTGCAGCGGCCGCCGTCGCGGACCACCTCGTATTCCGGATAGAAGAAGCCAAATGCCTCCATCACCGTACGCCTCCCTTCAGGGTCACGACGACCGGTTCGCCGCCGCGCGGCGCCCAAAGCTTGTCGAGCGCGGGCTCGACCGCGCGGATGGCGCATTCCTCGCTGGCAACATAGGTCGTGTCGCCCTTTTCGCCGATGACCATCGACCGCAGCTTGAGGCGGTCGTTGAGCGCCATCATGCCGCCCGTAAAGCCGAGCAGGATGGAAAACGGGCCGGTGATCAGCAGGGAGGAAAAAGCGTTGCGCAGGTAGGTCATGCGCTCCCGCTTTTCGGCGGGAAGACCGTCGATCGTCGACCAGAAGGGCGCGGCGATCACGTTCGCCGCCTCCTCGAGTGAGAGGCCCTGACGGCGGACGAGGTAGTCGATCACATATGTGATGACCTCGGTGTCGGTCAGCAGATTGCACCGGTAGCCGAACATTTCAATATGGCGGCGGTTGGCGTCGTAGGAGCTGATCTCGCCGTTGTGGACGACCGAGTAGTCGAGCAGCGCGAACGGGTGCGCGCCGCCCCACCAGCCGGGCGTGTTGGTCGGGTAGCGGCCGTGCGCCGTCCAGCAGTAGCCGGCATACTCCTCCAAACGGTAAAAGGCCCCCACGTCCTCGGGGTAGCCGACCGCCTTGAAGACGCCCATGTTCTTGCCGCTCGAAAAGATGTACGCCCCGTCGACCGTGCTGTTGACCCGCACGACGCAGCGCGCGGTGAACTCCCGCTCGTCGAGCTGGCTGGCCGCGAGCCTCGTCGGCAGCGGCGCGGCGAAATACCGCCAGATGAGCGGCTCGTCGGTGATCCGGGGCGTCCTGCGCACCGGGATCTTCGAGAGGTTCACGATGTCGAAATGCCGCTCGAGGAACGCTTCGCACTCCTGCCGGGCGGCGGTGGACTCATAGAACACGTGGAACGCATAGAGGTCCTTGTACTCGGGGTAGATGCCGTACCCGGCGAAGCCGCCGCCCAGCCCGTTGGAGCGGTCGTGCATCACCGAGATCGACTCGACGATCTTTTCCCCGCCGATCCGCCTGCCGTCCCGACGGAAGATCCCCGAGATCGCGCAACCGGACGGAATCCGGACGTCTCCCTCTCGTTTTCTCTCTTTCTGCATCGCTTCCACCACTTCTTTCAAAAATGAAAGAAGACGCCCACCAGAGGACGCGCCGCAGAGCGGGCGCGTCCTTGACGAACGCCTTTGTTCCTATTGATTATACCGGGAAATATGCAGGTGTGTCAAGAGAATCCTGCATATTTGTCATGCAAATCCTGCGATTTTGGCAGATTCACCGAAACTCACAAATGATTCGGCAGGTTAAACGGATAAATCGCACCAACTTTACAAAACCCCATTGACATCGGGATTTCCGCCGCCTATAATAACGACATGCACAGCAAAGGCGCTGCGGGTTCCAGCCCGCGGCGCCTCTTTTTTATTTCTTTTTTGCGCCAGCGAAATGAAAGGAGCATCTGTCATGACTGCAAACTGCGCGAACAAACTCCCCGACATCTTCGGCAGCATGGTGTTCGATGACCGCGCGATGCGGCAGCGCCTGCCCAAGGAGACCTACAGGGCCCTCCGGAACACGATCGAGAACGGCAAGAAGCTCGACGTCAACATCGCCAACGTCGTGGCCAACGCCATGAAGGACTGGGCCGTCGAGCGCGGATGCACCCATTTCACCCACTGGTTCCAGCCGATGACCGGCGTCACCGCCGAAAAGCACGACAGCTTCATCTCCGCCTCCTCCGACGGCAGCGTGATTATGGAATTTTCCGGCAAGGAGCTCGTCAAGGGGGAGCCGGACGCGTCGAGCTTTCCCTCCGGCGGCCTGCGCGCGACCTTCGAGGCGCGCGGCTACACCGCCTGGGACCCCACCTCCTACGCCTTCATCAAGGACCGCACCCTCTGCATCCCCACCGTCTTCTACTCCTATTCGGGCGAGGCGCTCGACAAGAAGACCCCCCTGCTCCGCTCAATGGAGGCGCTTAACCGGCAGGCGCTGCGCATTTTGCGCCTCTTCGGGAACGAAGGGGTCCGGCGGGTGGTCACCACCGTCGGCCCCGAGCAGGAGTATTTCCTCGTCGACAAGGCCCTCTACCGGCAGCGGCGGGATCTGGTGTTCTGCGGGCGCACCCTCTACGGCGCGAAGCCCCCCAAGGGACAGGAGCTGGAGGACCATTATTTCGGCGCGATCAAGCCACGCGTCTCCGCCTATATGAAGGAGCTGGACGAGGAGCTGTGGAAGCTGGGCATCCTCGCCAAGACCGAGCACAACGAGGTCGCGCCCTCCCAGCACGAGTTGGCGTCCATCTACACCTCCACCAACGCGGCGACCGACCACAACCAGCTCGTCATGGAGCTGATGAAGAACGTCGCCGACCGTCACGGGCTGGTCTGCCTGCTGCATGAAAAGCCCTTCGCGGGCGTCAACGGCAGCGGCAAGCACGACAATTGGTCCCTCTCCACCGACGCGGGGCAGAACCTGCTCGAGCCGGGCGATTCCCCGCAGGAGAACGCGCAGTTCCTGCTCTTCCTCGCCGCCGTCATCCAGGCGGTCGACGACTACCAGGATTTGATGCGCGTGTCCGTCGCGAGCGCGGGCAACGACCACCGCCTCGGCGCAAACGAGGCCCCGCCCGCCATCGTGTCGATCTACCTGGGCGACGTGCTGACCGGGATCCTCGACTCGATCGAGAGCGGAACACCCTACGACCCACAGAGCGCCGGGGAGCTGCGCGTGGGCGTGCACGTCCTCCCGCGCTTCCCCAAGGACGCCACCGACCGCAACCGCACCTCCCCCTTCGCCTTCACCGGCAACAAGTTCGAGTTCCGCATGCTCGGCTCCTCCTTCTCGATTTCGGGGCCGAACATCGTCCTCAACACGATCGTGGCCGAATCGCTGGGCCGGTTCGCCGACACGCTGGAAAATGCGGACGACTTTGACGGCGCGCTGCACGACCTCATCAGGCGGGTCATCCGCGAGCACCGCCGCATCATCTTCAACGGCAACAGCTACAGCGACGAGTGGAAGCGGGAGGCCGAAAAGCGCGGCCTGCTCAACCTGCGCACCACCCCCGAGGCGCTCCCCTGTTTTGTGAGCCCGAAGAACATCGCGCTCTTCACCAGGCATCAGATCTTTACCGAGACGGAGATGCGTTCCCGCTACGAAATTCTGCTGGAAAGCTACGCCAAGACCCTCGCGATCGAGGCGCAGACGATGCTGGAGATGTCGCGCAAGGAGATACTCCCGGCGGTCAACGCCTACGTGAAGGACCTCACCGCCGCCGCCCTGGCCAAGCAGTCGTTCGACCGCGAGCTGGGCTGCGTCATGGAGCGCGAGCTGCTCGGCAGGCTCTCGGAGCTGGAGGGAGGCGTCTACCGCAGGACCGAGCTTCTGGAAGAGCAGCTCCGGCGGCTCGGGGAGCTCCCCTCCGCCAAGGAGCAGGCCGATTTCTGCGCGAACGCCCTCTTCGCCGCCATGCAGGAGCTGCGCGCCGCCGCAGACGAGCTCGAATCGCTCACCGGCAAGGCATACTGGCCCTTCCCGACCTATGGGGAACTGCTCTTCAATATTTGACCACTTCTATTTCCTTCTTTTTTTCTCTGTCCCTTTCTTTTCTCTTTTCGCAGATTGGCGTGCATTCCGGGCCGACGGGCGGCTGCCCTCCGGGATGCGCGCCGCCTTTTTTGCCGATATCCCCCTTCCGCGCCCGCATAACCCGCATAAAAGGAGCGGCCGCCCAAACGGGCGGCCGCCTGACGTTTTTTTGTTCCGCGCTTGACGAAGCGCGGCGCGGGGTACCTTTCAAAGTCCCCGGAAACGGCGCTTAGGGCGAGGTCCCCCTAAGCGATCGTCTCTCCGGCGATCTTCTCATAAAATCCCACCAGCGCGCTGTGGTCGTCTCCGCCGCGGCCGTCGGCGCGCAGCGTCTGCATCATCTCCATGACCGCGGCGGTCAGCGGCAGCGGCGCGCCGACGGCGTGTCCCGTCTCGAGCGCGTTGCCGAGGTCCTTGACGTGCAGGTCGATGCGGAAGCCCGGGGCGAAATTGCGTTCAAGCATCATCGGCGTCTTGGCGTTCAGCACCGCCGAGCCCGCGAGCCCGCCCTTCACCGCGTCGAATACCCGCGCGGGGTCCACCCCCGCGCGGCGGGCGAGCATCATCGCTTCGGAAACCGCCGCGATATTCGCCGCGACGATCACCTGGTTGGCGAGCTTGGTCGTGTTGCCCGCGCCGATCTCACCGCACCAGACGGCGCTCGCGCCCATGCAGAGCAGCACCGGCCTGACCGCGTCGAAAACCGCCCGTTCGCCGCCCGCCATGATCGACAGCGTCCCGTCGACCGCCTTGGGCTCGCCGCCGCTCACCGGCGCGTCGAGCATTTTGATCCCCTTTCCCGCGCAGGCCGCCGAAATCTCCTGCGAAGCGCCCGGCGCGATCGAGCTCATGTCCACGAGGACCGTCCCCGGCGCCGCCCCCTCGAGCACGCCCCCCTCCCCGCAGACCGCCTCGCGGACGTTGGGGGAGTTGGGCAGCATGGTGATCACCAGCTCGTTTCCGGCGGCGGCCTCCCGCGGCGTATCCGCCGCGCGCGCGCCCGCCGCGGCGAGTTCCGCCACATGCTCGGGATGGTGGTCGCAGACGGTGAGCGCGTGCCCCGCACGCAGGAGGTTCTTTGCCATCGGCCTGCCCATGATGCCGAGGCCGATAAATCCGATCTTCATAACAGCGCCTCCTTAAAAGCCGATCCGGCTGAGAAAACGCATGAGGTTATCGACGGTGAGCGCCATATCGCTTTTGCTGCGCGTCCTGGCGACCGAAAAGTCGACCGCCACGCGGTTGGTGCTGAAGACCGCCGACACCCCCTCCTCATAGGCGTTTTCGATGTTGTCGCCGATGTCCCCGACGAGCGCCACGAGCGGCACGCCGTGCTTTTTGCAGCGGCGGGCCACGCCGATGACCACCTTGCCGCGCAGGCTCTGGGTGTCGATCTTGCCCTCGCCGCTCAGCACAAGGTCCGCGTCGGACACGAGCCGGTCGAAGCCGACGGTGTCGAGCACCGTTTCGATGCCCATCTGCAGTCGGGAGCCGAGGAAGGCGACCATGCCGCCCCCCATGCCGCCCGCCGCGCCCGCGCCCGGCAGGTCCGCCACGTCGCGGCCGAGCTCCCGCCCGACCGTGCGGGCGATCGCGGAGAGCTGCCCGTCGAGGTATTCGACCATCGCGGGGTCCGCGCCCTTCTGCGGGCCGAAGATGTGGGCCGCGCCGTTTTTGCCGCAGAGGGGATTGTCGATGTCGCACATCGTGATGACCTCGATCCCCCGGAGCGCGGGCAGCAGCCCCGACATGTCGATCTTCGCGACGCGCGCGAGGTTTTCGCCCACCGGGACGAATTCCTCCCCCGCCTCGTCGAGAAAGCGCACGCCGAGCGCCGCGGCCGCGCCCGCCCCGAAATCGTTGGTGGCGCTGCCGCCCAGCCCGACGATCATCTTTTTGCAGCCGCGCCCCGCGGCGTGGGCCATGAGCTGGCCGACGCCGTAGGTGGTGGTCTTTTCGGCGTGCCGGTTCTCCCCCACGAGCGGCAGGCCCGCGCAGGCCGCCATCTCGATGACGGCGGTGGAGCCGCCGTCCAGCAGGCCGTAATACCCCTCCATCTCCTCCATGTAGGGCCCCCTCACGGGGACCGTGACCCGCTCGCCGCCGACGGCGGCCAGAAACGCGTCCACGCTTCCCTCCCCGCCGTCCGCGACGGGGATCGGGACGACCTCCGCGTCCGGATAGTAGGCGCGGACCGCCTTTTCCATAATGCCGCAGATCTCCGAGGAACTCATCGTCCCCTTGAAGGAGTCGGGCATCAGGATCACTTTTTTCATGCATATCCCCCTTTGGAGAAAAGCCGGACAGATCCTGTCCGGCTTTCCATCCTTGAAATGTTTGCCCCCGCCCGCGTCAAATGAGGATGAGGGAGAGAATCCAGATGAAGATCATAGCCGCGACGCCCATCAGCAGCGTCAGCATGGTCTGCGTTTTGTAGCCGTCCTGCGCCTTGAGCTCGCCGAAGTTGGTGACGACCCAGAAGTAGGAGTCGTTCGCGTGGGATACGGTCATCGCGCCCGCACCGATCGCCATGACGGTCAGGGCGGCGGCCACCGGGGAGGTCAGCCCCAGCGCGGCCATCATGCTGCCCGACTCGGAGATCGCGCCCATGATGCCGGCGGTCGTGGTGATCGCGACCGTCGAGGAGCCCTGCGCCGACTTGAGGATGGCGGCGATGAGGAAGGGAAAGAAGATGCCGACGCTCGACAGGAACGCCGCGTTCTCCGACATATAGTCGACGAAGCCCGCGGTGGAGATGATCTTGCCGAGCACGCCGCCCGCGGCGGTGATGAAGAGGATCGGGCCGACCGTCTTGAGGGTCTCGTCGGTCAGGTCGCGGAATTCGCCCATCTTGCCGGTGGTGACCAGCGTCGCGATGCTGCACAGCAGGCCGACCGCCAGCGCGATGATCGGCGCGCCGAGGAAGGCGCAGACACTCGCGAGCCCGCCCTGCCAGCCGAGGATCGAGGAGATCGAGCTCAGCGCCATCAGGATGATCGGCAGAACGATCGGGGCGAAGGAGGCCAGGGTGCTCGGCAGCTTGCCGTACTCCCTGACGAGCTCCTCATAGCTCTTGACGACCTCATTGTCGTCGGGGTTGTCCTCGGAGGGGGATTTGACCCGCTTGCCGATGTATTTGGCGAAGAAATACGCCACGACCAGGCAGGGGATCGAGACGAGCGCGCCCATGCCGATGACGAGCAGCAGGTTGTTCCCGATGCCGAGGGTGCCGGCCGCCGCGATCGGGCCGGGCGTCGGCGGGATGAAGACGTGCGAGATGTAAAGGCCGCCCGACAGCGCCACCGTCATCGCGACGGAGGAGCACATCGTCTTTTTGACCATCGCCTTGCGGATGGGGTTGAGGATGACGAACCCGCTGTCGCAGAAGACGGGGATCGAGACGATCCAGCCCATCAGCATGATGGCGATTTCGGGGTGCTTCTTGCCCACGATCTTGACGACCGCGTCGGCAAGGCGGATGGCGCCGCCGGTCTTCTCGAGGAAGAAGCCGATCATCGCGCCGAGGATGATGACGATGCCGATGCTGGAGAAGGTGCCGGAGAAGCCCGCGCCGATCGTGCCGGGGATATCGGCAAGCGGGATGCCGACGATAATCGCCAGCAGCAGCGCCACGCCCATGATGGCGAGGAAGGGGTGCAGTTTCAGCTTGGAGATTGCAAGGATCATCACGACGATCGCGATGACAAACGTGATGAGAAGCGGTACTCCTGTCATAGTCTCTACCTCCATTCAAACATGCCTATGTGATGCGGCTTTCGCCGCCGCCTGCCCCGATTGTCCGCTCTCTTTCTTTAACGAGCCGCCCATCCGGGGCCATCCCGTGAGGCCCGGAGGAGCGGCTTTTACACAATTAGGTGTTTTCCACATTTTGTCCAGCCGATTTTTCCCTTTTTCTGTCATAATTATACTATGCCATTTGTTTGCCGTCTATGTTTTCAGGGACAGATTCTATCGATAGAATCTGTCCCTGAAAACAGAATTATAGAAAGCGCCCCTCCTTTGTTCACATTCTATACAAAATTCAGCTCGTCCCGGTTTTCGTTGTAGAACTGCACCGCCAGATAGAAGAGAGACGAATCCGACAGGCTGCGCGGGTCGTAGCCCGTCTGCTCACAGAGCTTGCGCAGCTTGTACTGGAGGGTGTTCTTGTGGATAAAGAGCTGGGCGGCCGCGTCGGAGAGCGATCCGTCCGCCTCGAAATAGACCTCCAGCAGGTGCACCCAGGAGTCGATCTCCTCGGGGGTGAAGCCGCGGAAGATGCGGCGGATGAATTCCGCCTTGGAGGTCTGGGGAATCTCATCCATGAAGAGCTCGAGGTTGATGTCGTCGTAGAACCGGATCGTGCTCCCGCGGGAGGCGCGGCAGGCCCTGAGCGCCTTGTGGGCGCGCAGGTAGGACTGGTGCAGGAGGCTGCCGTCCCGGCTGTCCGCGCCCACGATCACGCGGATGCTGAACTGCCGCCACACCTGCGCCTGGATCTGCTGCGCGAAGAACCGCAGCTTCGCGTCCTCGCAGTCGGGCATGAGGCAGATCATCTGGGAGGCCGTCTTGGCGAAGACGCCGTTCTTCTCCTCCCCGACCATCCGGCGGACCGTCTTGTTCACCCGGTCGATGATCCGCTGGCCCTCGGGGCTGTCGCTGTAGTCCCGCAGGTTTTCGATCTCCGCCACGAGCACCCGGCGGGGCAGCGTGATGTCGATGCCCAGCCGCGCGCCCCGCTGGATGAACGCCTGTCCCTGGCTGATCGCGTCGCCGTAGAGCCATTCGTCGATGAAGCGGGTGCGGATGCGGTCGTCGATCTTCTTCTGCTCCTTGTCGAAATTCTCGATCAGCAGGATCTCCGTCATCTTTTTGATGATCTGCCCGTATTTGACCACCTCGTCCCGCTCGCCGGTGATCCCCACGACCCCCGCGATCTCCCCGTCGAGCAGGATGGGCAGGTTGATCCCCTTCCGGGTCCCCTCGTATTCGTCGTCACTCTGGATGATCAGCTCGTCGAGATGCTCCCCGATCACCCGCGCGGCGCCCTCGTGGTAGGTATCCATCCGCTCGGGGTCGGTGCTCGCGATGATCGTGCCGTCCGCGTCCATCATGTTGACGTGCTGGCCGATGATGCCGCTGATCTCGTTGACGATCTGCATGGCGTTCCGCTTGGAAATATCCATATGGCAGCCCTCCCTTCCGGTTCCCATTATACCACATGCAAAGCGCGTGTGGTATCATCGCGCATCTGGGCGGAAGCGTCAGAGGCGCCGCGCAAAGCGCATACCGCCGCCCCCTCCGCACATATAATGGTGGGACGGGGAGGGGTTGCCATGCGGCGCGGAAAAATCGTTCTTGCGGGGATTCTGCTGGCGGCGGCCGCGGGGGCGGCGCTGTTTGCCGCGCGTCCCGCCGCGGCGCCCGCTTCGGAGGCGCTGCCCGCCTCCTCCTATATCAAATGGGTCGATTTCAACGTACCCTCGGCCGCGCTCGACGGGAGCTACCGGGCGGCGGTGACGGCGCACGGGGAGGGGCTTTCCGCGCCGATGCCCGACCTGCTCGCCTGCCTCGCGGCGGGCTACTGGGGCAACTGGAAGTCCTACCGCGCCGCCGACCTCGACCGGCTGATGGACCGGCTTCGCGCCGGGGAGACGCTCGACGGCATCGGCGGGGAATATAAGGACTATCCCTATTATAAAGAGGCCTACGGCGCGGTGCTGGACGGCATGGTCGGGGATTACGCCATCGCGCTGCCCGATGGAGACGGAGAGCCGCGCTGGCAGGTCAAATACGGGCTCAAGGCCTACTGCCCGGTGGCGGAGGGCTTCGGCTTTTCCCACTGCGACGATTTCGGCAACGCCCGTTCCTTCGGCTACCGGCGCAGGCATCTCGGCAACGACCTGATGGGCAACGTCGGCAGCCCCATCGTGGCGGTCGAGTCGGGGGTGGTCGAGGAGCTCGGCTGGAACCAGTACGGAGGCTGGCGGATCGGCATCCGCTCCTTTGATGGCAGGCGCTACTATTATTACGCCCACCTCCGCAAGGGGGGCCCCTACCAGCCGGGGCTCGAAAAGGGGAGCGTCGTGCAGGCGGGCGACGTCATCGGCTATCTCGGCATGACGGGCTACTCCAACACCGAGGACGTCAACGGGATGAAGGTGCCCCACCTGCATTTCGGCATGCAGCTCATCTTCGACGAATCGCAGAAGACCGGCAACGGGGAGATCTGGATCGACGTCTACCAGCTCGTCAATTTCCTTGAGCGCAGCCGCAGCACCGTCGACCGGGGCGCCGACGGATGTTACAGCCGCCGGTATGACTACCTGGACTTTTCCGCCGCGCAGTATCTTACGGACTCGCGCGGAGCATCCTAAAAGAGCGGGGCCGCGCCCCGCTCTTTCTGTTCTGCTGGGGACCGGCGCGCAGCCGCAAAAATGGCTCTTCCCTTTTCTATACTTGTCTGGTATAATATAAGGCGACCAAGGAGGCGGTAGTTATGATGAACGCATTGCATCCCGTCCTGTCGGCCGCTATCGGCACGGGGTTCACATTTTTGATGACGGCGCTGGGCGCGGCGGTCGTCTTCTTCTTCCGCGGGGAGATCAAGGCGTCCTTCCAGCAGGTCTTTCTGGGGTTCGCGGCGGGCGTCATGATCGCGGCGTCCGTCTGGTCGCTGCTCATCCCCGCCATCGACATGGCGGAAGAGCAGGGGATGATCGGCTGGATCCCTGCGGCGGGCGGCTTTGTGCTCGGCGGGCTCTTCCTCATGCTGCTCGACCGCCTGCTCCCCCACCTGCATCCGGGCAGCGACAGCCCCGAGGGCATGCCCTCCTCCCTGCGGCGCACGACGATGCTCGTCTTCGCCGTCACGCTGCACAACATCCCCGAGGGGATGGCGGTCGGGCTCTCCTTCGCGCTGGCGGCGCAGGGCGGCGCGGCGAACACCTTCGCGGCGGCCGTCGCGCTCGCCATTGGCATCGGGCTTCAGAACTTCCCCGAGGGCGCCGCAATCTCCCTCCCCCTCAAGAAGGAGGGGCTCTCCAACACCCGCTCCTTTATTTACGGTGCGCTTTCGGGCATCGTGGAACCGATCGGCGGCATCCTCACCGTGCTGATCGCCGGGTCGGTCTCCCCCGTCATGCCCTGGCTGCTCGCCTTCGCGGCGGGCGCGATGATCTATGTGGTCGTCGAGGAGCTGATCCCCGAGGCGCACCTCGGCGAACACTCTCATGTGGGCACCATCGGCGTCATGTTCGGCTTCCTCGTCATGATGATCCTCGACGTGGCGCTGGGATAACAGAAAAATTGGGACATCAGCAACAGAAACAGGAGTGAAAACATGCTGGAACTGCAAGATATCACCGTGGATGTAGACGACAGCCGCGGCATCCTCCGGGACGTGAGCCTCAAAATCGACGACGGGAAATTCGTCGTGATCACCGGGCCGAACGGCGGCGGAAAATCCACCCTCGCCCGCGTCGTCGCGGGAATCACCCGGCCTGCGGCGGGGCGCATCCTCCTCGACGGGGAGGACGTCACCGGCCTCGGCATCACCGAGCGCGCCAGGCGCGGCGTCGGCTTCGCCTTCCAGCAGCCGGTGCGCTTCAAGGGGCTGACGGTGCGGGACCTCGTCGAGCTGGCCGCCGGGGGTTCCCTGAGCGAGCAGCAGCTCTGCGGCTACCTCAGCGACGTGGGGCTCTGCGCGATGGACTACATCGACCGCGAGGTGAACGCGAGCCTGTCGGGCGGCGAGATCAAGCGGATCGAGATCGCGTCGGTCATGGCGCGCAAAACGCGGCTCACCATCTTCGACGAGCCGGAGGCGGGCATCGACCTGTGGAGCTTCCAGAACCTCATCGGCGTCTTCCAGAAGATGCGCCGGGAGACGAGCGGCTCGCTCGTCGTCATCTCCCACCAGGAGCGGATCCTGGAGATTGCGGACGAGCTGGTCGTGCTCGCGAGCGGCGTCGTCACGGCGCACGGCCCGCGGGAGGAGATCCTCCCCGGCCTGCTCAAGGGCGACGGGAGCCGCTGCGCCTTCTGCCCGCAGGAAGGGGGAATCTGCCATGAATAAGATCACCGAAATGCTGCTCGAGATGGTGTCCGAGCTCTCCGGCGTGCCGAAGAACGCCGCCTACAACATCCGCGAGGACGGCGGCTGCGCCGGACGCGCCTCGACCGACAACGTGCGCATCACCTCCAAGACCGACGAACCGGGCATCGACATCAGGGTGCTGCCCGGCACGAAGGGCGAAACCGTCTACATCCCCGCCTGCGTCACCCACACGGGGGTGCGCGACCTCGTCTACAACGACTTCTACATCGGCGACGGCGCGGACGTCACGATCGTGGCGGGCTGCGGTGTGCACAACGAGGGGGAGGAGGAGTCCCAGCACAACGGCGTCCACCGCTTCTTCATCGGCAAGAACGCGCGGGTCCTCTACCTCGAAAAGCACGTCGGCGTCGGCGAGGGGACGGGCAGGCGGATCATCAACCCGCAGACCTGGGTCCGCATCGACGAGGGCGGCTACATGAAGATGGACACCACCCAGATCAAGGGGGTCGACTCGACCAAACGGATCACCCGCGCCGAGCTCATGAAGGACGCCCGGCTGGTCATCCGCGAAAAGCTCATGACCCACGGGGAGCAGACCGCCGAGACCGATTTCTCCGTCGACCTCACGGGGGAGGACTCCGGCTGCGACCTCGTCTCCCGGTCGGTCGCGCGCGGCAGCTCCCACCAGGTGTTCCGCTCGGTCATCAACGGCAATACCCGCTGCACCGGGCATTCCGCCTGCGACGCGATCATCATGGACGAGGGGTCGGTCAGCGCGATCCCCGAGCTGACCGCGGCCAGCGTCGACGCCGCCCTCATCCATGAGGCGGCCATCGGCAAGATCGCGGGCGAGCAGCTCACCAAGCTGATGACGCTGGGCCTCACCGAGCAGGAGGCCGAACAGAAGATCATTGAGGGATTCTTAAAATAAACGAAAAACGGGCGGGCCGCGTGAGC
>ENA-UOIV01001153-UOIV01001153.1-human-gut-metagenome-genome-assembly--contig:-C59-NODE-1153-length-23787-cov-7.298121_pt1 | contig 23787 bp, 18 predicted proteins | sample MGYA00242333_ERZ723880 | MGnify/ENA metagenome assembly ERZ723880 | reverse complement strand
GGTTATAGGAATATTGCAGGAACATGGAGATCAGCGGCGGTATCGACATTTGCCAAATGAGCTTTCCAACGGGCGCAACTGCCATTTTATTACTGGTCTGCATACTTTCCCTCCTCTCCACAAAGTGTCCGGCGCAAAAAAATTGCGCCGGACAGCAGGTTATTAAATCCGAACAATATAGTTTTGTTTGCGTGCTGCGGGCTGACCGGCTTCCTTAGCTGGATAACCCAATGCAATCGCTCCGACGCCACGCAAGGTTTCCGGCAGCTTCCACTCCCGCAGGAGAGCCTTACCGCTTTCACTGTCGAAAATCTCACGTTCCCGATGTACCCATACGGTTCCCAGCCCAAGAGCATGGGCGGCGAGCATCATATTTTCAAGGACGCAGCTTCCATCCTCTACAAAGGTGTTTGCGGAGCCATCTGCCAGAACCAAAATCACGACAGGCGCGCCATAATAAGGGTCTGTATTGTTCCCCATCACTTCTGCGTTTAACCTGGCGATTTCCTGCCGGTATTTGGGGTCTGTGATTGCAATGATGGTAGGGGATTGACGTCCTCCGCCGGTAGGTGCATAAGTCCCGGCTTCCAGTACAGCGTCCAACGCCTCGGAAGGGACAGGTTGCGGTTTGTAAGCCCGTACACTACGGCGCGTCTTGATCAGAGATAAGAAGTTGTTTTCCATAAAAAATCATCCTCCATTCTGCCAACACTTCCGAGATACGGGCAACAAAAAAGCCACACGGCTATCACAAGATAGCTGTGTGGCAAAAAGATGACCGAATCCGGAAAAGTCCACTCTAATTTTACGTCTATTATTATAGCGATCTTTCAGGAGAATGTCAAGCATCAATCATTACGGAATTGTGGCGGCTGTCTGTTGTTTTTTTGTGTTACTTTATGGCACATGAGCATTTGCTCAAGGAACATACTTACCTACATGTAGCAAGCGGCGATACTCCTATTCTGGAATATCGCCGCTTGTGTTCTTATATATCGAAACTTGTCACATCAAGGTTCTTTCAAAAATGGTGTAGTAGTGGTGTAGTAAGCGCCCTTCTGCTCCAAAGAACCACTGATTTTACAGGCTTTTTCAGGACTTTTCGAGATATTGCCGTGACAGACAAAAAGCACTCGAATCATATGAAAATCCCTCATTTTTTCTAAATTTCCGACACAAAAATAGGGGAACAGACAAAAGTCTGTCCCCCTGGTCTGGTTCTCTTACCCCTCCTGGCGGTACAGGGCCACCAGGGCGCTGGCGCCGATGCGGTCGGCCCCCGCCTCCAGCATGGCCTGGGCCTGCTCAAAGGTGCGGATGCCGCCGGCGGCTTTGATGCGCACGTCGGGGCTGATGTGCTCCCGGAACAGGGCCACGTCCTCCACGGTGGCGCCGCCGGAGGCGAAACCGGTGGAGGTCTTGATGAAGTCGGCCCCGGACATGGAGACCACCCGGCAGGCGGCGATTTTTTCCTCCCGGGTCAGCTGGCAGGCCTCCACAATGACCTTCAGGATGTGGCCGTTGCAGGAGGCTTTTACCGCTTTGATCTCCTCCAGCACGCCCTCCCAGTCGCCGGACTTGGCCAGGCCGATGTCCATGACCATGTCGATCTCGTCGGCGCCGTTGCGGATGGCGTCCTCGGTCTCGAACACCTTCACCTCCGGGGTGGAGTAGCCGTTGGGGAAGCCCACCACGGTGCAGATTTTCAGGCGGTTCTTCACATAGTCCGCCGCCCGCTTCACATAGCGGGGGGGAATGCACACGGACGCGGTCTCATAGGCCATGCCCTCGTCGCAGATGGCCTGGACCTCCTCCCAGGTGGCCGCCTGGGTCAGCAGGGTGTGGTCCACCCGCTTCAGCACTTCTTTATGATCCATAACACTGATCCTCCTTATCAGACGTGGGGGTTCCCACGAAAGAGCCAAAAACTACCTCTATTTTACCGGACGGCCCCCCGTCTGTCTACCCGGAAAATCGCCAAAAAACGCATCCGCCCGCCCCGGGCCGCCGGAAAAAGAGGCGGGCAGAGAAGTATATTCCAAGAATACCCAATTTATGACGGGCCTATTCCGGCATCCGGGGAGGAATCAGCTCTGTTTTCTGGCCCGCTCCATGGCCGCCGCCACCGGGCGGGAGCGGCTGAGGCGGTTGTTCTGCCGCTGGAGCAGGGCGTTGATCTGTCCGGCGGCCTGCTCCACCTCGGCGCGGAAGGTGGTGGCGGACAGGCGCAGGGCCCCGTGGCCCAGAATAATCATCTGCTCGGCGTAGTCGGAGGTGGCCACCCGCACCCGGTACTTCTTCCGGCTGAGCTCGTAGGTGGTCTTTTCGATGTAGGCGTCCGCCGTCTCCGCCTCCTTGGTGTACACCACATAGATGTTGTGGTATTTGGAGATCTCCCCCGTCCCCCGGGGGACCTTGTAGGCGTCAAACACCAGGATCACCTGGCACTTCTTATAGCCCTGGTAGTTGCTCATCAGGTCCATGAGCTTCTGCCGGGCGGCGTCCAGGTTGTCCCGGGCGATGGCCTTCAGCTCGTCCCAGGCGAAGATGATGTTGTACCCGTCCACCAAGAGATACTCCGGGCCCAGGTCCTCCGGGGCCTTGATGGCCTGTTTTTCGGGGAGCTCGTCCCGCCGCTTCGGCTTGGCCTGGGGCCGGAAGTCCCGGCGCTGGACGGGGCCGTAGGTGCGCTCGAAGATGGCCATGAGCTCGTCGTCCCCCTCCAGAGAGCCGGAGTACACCGAGCCCTTCCGGGGCGGGGGAGGGGCGGCGGGGGCGGAGTCCTCCTCCGGCGCCCCGAGGTCCAGGCCGCTGTCCAGGTGCATGTGGGCCTTCACCTGGTCCCACTTGACGATGTACCCGGCCCCGTGGTCGCAGAACACCGAGTCGGGGGTGTTTTCCACATCCCGCTCCACGTCGTAGCCGATTTGAGCCACGATCTCCCCCTGATTGGGACAGGGCCGGTACCCCGCCGGGGTGAGGGTGAGCCGCCCCATCCCCCGGGTGTAGGCGGCCACCTGGGCGGCGTAGTCCTGGAGGCCGGACACCGGGGCGGAGCCGGTGAGCAGGGTCATGTCCCCCAGAACCTCCGGGGCCTGGAGCTCGCCCCCCATCCGCTGGAGGTCGGACATGGCCCTGCCCACCTGGTCCGGGGGCAGGAGGAGGCGCAGGTCGTACCAGGGCTCCAGCAGAACGCTCTCCGCCTGCATCAGGCCCTGGCGCACCGCCCGGTAGGTGGCCTGGCGGAAGTCCCCTCCCTCGGTGTGCTTCACGTGGGCCCGGCCGGTGAGGAGGGTGATGGTCACGTCGGTGAGGGGGGAGCCGGTGAGCACCCCCAAATGCTCCTTCTCCATCAGGTGGGTGAAGATGAGCCGCTGCCAGTTCCGGTCCAGCACGTCCTCGGGGCAGGCGGTGGCCAGGTGGAGGCCGGAGCCCCGTGGGGCGGGCTCTAAGAGCAGGTGGACCTCGGCGTAATGGCGCAGGGGCTCAAAGTGGCCCACCCCCACCACCGGGGCGGCGATGGTCTCTTTATAAAGGATGCTGCCGGTGCTGAAGGACGCCTCCAGGCCGAACCGGTCCCGGATCAGGCGGGTGAGCACCTCCAGCTGCACCGGGCCCATGAGCTGCAAGCGGATCTCCCGGGCCTGCTCGCTCCAGGCGATGTGGAGCTGGGGGTCCTCCTCCTCCAGCTGGCCCAGCTGCTTCAGGGCGGTGTGCACATTGGTCCCCTGGGGCAGAATGACCTGATAGGAGAGCACCGGCTCCAGCAGGGGGATGGGGGACTCGGTCTCGAAGCCCAGGCCCTCCCCGGCGTGGGTGCGGCTCAGGCCGGCCACGGCGCACACCGCCCCGGCAGGCACCTGGTCCGCCGCCCGGTACTGGGCCCCGGAGTAGATGCGCAGCTGGTCCGCCTTCTCCTCCCACACCTGGTCCTCGGGCAGGCCGGGGCGGCGGTTGGTGAGCAGGTCCTTCACCTTCAAGGCGCCTCCCGTCACCTTTAAATAGGTGAGGCGCACCCCCTGGGGGTCCCGGGCGATCTTGAAGACCTTCCCGCCGAACTCCGAGGGGTAGAGGGGCGGGACGGCGTACCGCTCCACCCCCCGAAGAAACTCGGTTACCCCCTCCAGCTTCAGGGCGGAGCCGAACCAGCATGGGAACACCTTCCGGTGCCGGATGAGGGAGATCACATCGGCGTCCTCCAGGGCCCCCGTCTCCAGATACTTCTCTAAAATGCCCTCATCGCACACGGCGGCGTCCTCCTGCCACGCATCCTCCGGGGCGGAGAAGTCCACGCAGCCCGCGCTGAGGCGCTGCCGGAGCTGCTCCAGCAGGGCGTCCCGGTCGGCCCCCGCCAGGTCCATCTTGTTGATAAAGAGAAAGGTGGGGATGTGGTACCGGGACAGGAGCCGCCACAGGGTGAGGGTGTGGCCCTGGACCCCGTCGGTTCCGCTGATGACCAGAATGGCGTAGTCCAGCACCTGGAGGGTGCGCTCCATCTCGCTGGAGAAGTCCACGTGACCGGGAGTGTCCAGCAAGGTGATGGTCATGGACTCCAGGGGGAGCACCGCCTGTTTGGAGAAGATGGTGATGCCCCGCTCCCGCTCCTGGGCGTCGGTGTCCAGACAGGCGTCCCCGTGGTCCACCCGGCCCAGGCGGCGCAGCTGGCCGCTGGTGTACAAAAGTCCCTCGGACAGGGTGGTCTTGCCCGCGTCCACATGGGCCAGAATGCCCACCGTCAAATGTTTGTGTTCCATACGCAACATCCTAAATCCGCAAAAATTCCATCCAAAACTGCGGGCCGCTCCCATGGGGCGGCCCTGTGTTGTTTGCTTTTATTGTAGCATGTCCCGGTCCGGGAATCAATTCAAGGTTTCCGGGGGCGGAAGAAGGAACCAGTTGCGGACTTCTCAAATTTGTATTATAATATGTATTGAAATGAGGGGCGTTTTTCCGGGAAAACTTAAATTTGACCGGACCATTTCGCCGGGCGGCGGAGACAGACGGACTATTTTCGGAGCCGCACCGCCGTGCCGGCGGGGGTGGTCAATTTTCCCAAGGCGGACGGCTGACAGCCGAAATTCTTTGGCTTAAACAATCATAGCGCCGGAAAACCGTTTTTGAGGGAAACAAAAATTTACGCTTTCTGAACACCTGAGACAAAATCCTTGATGCGATTCTAACGGAAAAGGTATGTAAAATGATATCTGAGCATACATAAAACAGGAACGGGGGAGCGCCCCCTGACGCGCAGTCCAAATACGGTCTGTACCGCCTGAGGGTTTCAGGCGGGGCATGAAAGAATTCGAGGGAACCATGAGCAAAGAGAGAACCATTCTTCAAGTTGGTATTGACGTAGGGTCTACCACCACCAAAATCGCCGCCCTGGACGTAAAGTCCCGGCGGGTGATCTACTCCGACTATCAGCGGCACCACGCCGACCAGGTCAAGAGCGTCTCTGACGCTCTTTGGAAGCTTTATGGGCGTTTTCCCGATGCCCAGTTCCACCTGGCCCTCACCGGGTCGGGGGCCAAGCGGCTGGGGGACGCCCTGGGCGTGCCCTATGTCCAGGAGGTGGTGGCCAACTCCATCGCCCTGCGCTCCAAGTATGAGGATGTGGGCACCGCCATCGAGCTGGGCGGCCAGGACGCCAAGATCATCTTCTTCCGGAAGAACGCCGACTCCGGCCAGCTGGAAGTGGCGGACATGCGCATGAACGGCAGCTGCGCCGGAGGCACCGGCGCTTTTATTGACGAGGTGGCGGCCATCCTCCACGTGTCCATCGAGGAGTTTGACGCCCTGGCGGCCAAGGGGGACTGCGTCTACGACGTGTCCGGCCGGTGCGGCGTGTACGCTAAGACTGACATCCAGCCCCTGCTGAACCAGGGGGTGTCCAAGGAGAATCTGGCCCTGTCCGCCTTCCACGCCATCGCCAAGCAGACCATCGGCGGCCTGGCCCAGGGCCTGGAGATCAAAAAGCCGGTGGCCTTCGAGGGCGGCCCCCTCACCTTCAACCCCACCCTGATCCGGGTGTTTGCCCAGCGGCTGGAGCTCGCCCCCGAGGACATCCTGGTCCCGGAGCGCCCGGAGCTGATGATGGCCTACGGTGCGGCCCTGTCTCTGGAGACCCTGTACGCCGGACAGAACACCCAGGTCCGCCCGGAGCGGATTATGGACGGCCTGCAGCACGTGAAGGAGGCCGCCGGAGAGGGGGAGAAGGGCCGGCCCTTCTTTGAAAGCCAGGAGGAGCGCCGGGCCTTTGAGGAGAAGCACGCCCTGCCCCGCTGGGAGCCCATCCGGCTCCACCCGGGACAGAAGGTGCGGGCCTACCTGGGCATCGACTCGGGCAGCACCACCACCAAGTTCGTCCTCATGGACGAGGAGGAGAACATCCTGGACTCCTTCTACTCCCCCAACCAGGGCGCGCCCCTGGACGTGGCGAAAAAGGCCCTGCTGGAGCTGCGGGACCGGTACCGCAGCGCGGGGGCGGAGCTGGAGATCCTGGGGGTGGGCACCACCGGCTACGGGGAGCAGCTCTTTGCCAATGCCTTCTCCGCCGAGTGCCACGTGGTGGAGACGGTGGCCCACGCCCGGGCCGCCGCCAAGTATGTGCCCAACGCCACCTTCCTGCTGGACATCGGCGGCCAAGACATGAAGGCCATCTGGCTCTCCAACGGGGTCATCACCAACATTGTGGTCAACGAGGCCTGCTCCTCCGGCTGCGGCTCCTTCCTGGAGAACTTCGCCGCCTCCCTGCATATTCCGGTGGACCAGATCGCCCAGGCGGCCTTTGACGCCCAGAACCCCGCCCACCTGGGCAGCCGGTGCACCGTCTTTATGAACAGCAGCATCGTCACCGAGCAGCGCAACGGCAAGCTGCCCGGGGACATCATGGCGGGCCTGTGCCGGTCCATCATTGAGAACGTCTTTACCAAGGTCATCCGCATCTCCAACCTGGACTCCCTGGGGGACACCATCGTGGTCCAGGGGGGTACCTTCCGCAACGACGCGGTACTCCGGGCCCTGGAGCAGTACACCGGCCGCAGCGTCATCCGGGCTCCCTACCCCGGGGTGATGGGGGCCATCGGCGCGGCCCTGCTCACCAAGGAGCGCATGGCGGGGCAGGAGCGCACCTTCATCGGGCTGGACGCCCTGGAGGACTTCACCTACACCCGGCAGGCCAACTCCCCCTGTCCCTTCTGCGCCAACCACTGCAAGCGCACCATCATCACCTTCTCCAACGGCAGCTCCTGGGTGACCAACAACCGCTGCGAGCGGGGCGAGATCCTGGGCGACCCCAGGGACGAGGCGGTGCGGGAGCAGCTCCAGGCCAAGAACCAGGAGAAGGAGAAGATTCCCAACCTGTTCCAGCTGCGGGAGAAGCTGCTCTTCCAGGAGTACCCCGTCTCCCAGGTTAAGGAGCGGCGGGACACGGTGATCGGCCTGCCCCGGGTGCTGTCCTTCTGGGACACCATGCCCTTCTGGTCCACCTTCTTCCGCGCCCTGGGGTTCGAGGTGAAGCTGTCCCGCCCCAGCACCCGGAAGATGTATGAGAGCGGCCTGTCCGCCGTCACCTCGGACACCGTCTGTTTCCCCGCCAAGCTGGTCCACGGACACATCCGGGACCTGGTGAAGCAGGGGGTGGACCGGATCTTCATGCCCTCGGTGACCACCGTCCCCTCGGAGAACACCCAGAAGACCAGCGAGTCCATGTGCGCCGTGGTGAAGGGCTATCCCCTCATCATCCGCAACTCCGACGACCCGGAGCGCCAGTGGGGGGTCCCCTTTGACGCCCCCCTGTTCCACTGGTACACCGACGAGGACCGGCTGGGACAGCTGACCCGATACATGGAGGACACCTTCCAGATCCCCGCCCAGGAGACCCGCGCCGCCATCAAGGCGGCGGACCGGGCTCAGTGGATCTTCCGGCACAAGCTGGTCAAGGCGGGGGAGCAGGTTCTGAAGCAGGCGGAGGAGCAGGGGACCTACGCCGTGGTGCTGGCCGCCCGGCCCTACCAGACCGACACCCTGGTGAACCACGACCTGCCCGCCCTGTTCACCAGCCTGGGGATTCCGGTGCTCACCGTGGACTCGGTGCCCCACGCCAACGAGGTGGACCTGAGCCGGAGCGCCCTGGATATTGTGAACAACTACCACGCCCGCATGCTGTCCACGGCCATTCTGGCCGCCCAGGACCCCCGGATGGAGTATGTGCAGATCGTCAGCTTCGGCTGCGGCCACGACGCCTACCTGTCCGACGAGATCATCCGCCTCATGGGGGAGATCTCGGGCAAGACCCCCCTAGTGCTGAAGCTGGACGAGAGCGACGTGCAGGGGCCCCTGCGCATCCGGGTGCGCTCCTTTGTGGAGACTCTGGCCATGCGCCGGGAGCGGGAGAAGGCCGCCCCGGTCCAGGAACTGGAGGACCCCTATCCGGTGAAGTTCAGCAGGCGGGACAAGAAGAAGCGCCTGGTGCTCATCCCCAACGTGTCCCACGCCTTCTGCCGGGTCATGTCGGCGGCCATGGGCAAGGACGGCCTGCGCACCGTCCCCCTGGAGGTGGGCCGGGAGGAGGCCATCCGCCTGGGCAAGCAGTACGTCCACAACGACATCTGTTTCCCCGCCCAGGTGGTCATCGGCGAGGCTCTGGCCGCCCTGCGCAGCGGCAAGTACGACCTGGACCACGTGGCCGTGGCCATGGCCAAGTATGTGGGGGACTGCCGTCTCACCCATTACAGCGCCCTGCTGCGCAAGGCCCTGGACGACGCGGGCTTTGCCCAGGTGCCCATCGTCACCAACGACGGGGAGGACAGCCACGACCAGCACCCGGGCTACCGCATGAGCCTGGCCGCCTCCATGCGCATCGCCTTCGCCCTGCCCATGATCGACGTGCTGGAGGAGCTGCTGAGAAAGATCCGGCCCTATGAGACGGTGCCGGGCAGCGCAAATAAAGCCTTTGAACAGGCCATGGACCTGCTCATCGGCGGCCTGGAGCGCCAGGGCATCCGGGGGGCCGAGAAGGGCTTCCGGAAGGCGATCCAGGTGATGAAGGGGGTGGAGTACGACCGCTCCAACCCCCGGCCCACGGTACTCATTGTGGGCGAGTATCTGCTGAACTTCCACCCGGGCGCCAACCACGACATTGAGGACTACCTGGAGAAAAACGGCTTTGAGATCATCGAGGCCCGCATGACCGACGTGATCCGGAAGCTCTACTACAACAAGGACACCCAGATCAAGGAGTACCACGTCCATAAGCCCATGGGGGAGAAGGCATGGTACGCCACGGCGGACGCCATCTTCGAGGCGGCCCACGCCATGACCGACCGCATCGCCAGGGAGCACCCCCTCTATGAGCGGGCCACACGCCTGCCCGAGCTGGTGCGCGCCAGCGACCCCATCATCCACCACACCTTTGACGCCGGCGAGGGCGTGCTCATCCCCGGAGAGATCCTCCACCACGCCGCCCGGGGCTGCCGGGCCTTCGTTATCCTGCAGCCCTTCGGCTGCCTGCCCAACCACGTGGTGGGCCGGGGCGTGGCCAAGCGGCTGAAGGAGATGTACCCCGACGCCCAGATCCTGCCCCTGGACTACGACCCGGACGTGAGCTTCGCCAACCTGGAGAACCGCCTCCAGATGCTGGTGATGAACGTGAAGGGCAAGGAGGCCCAGAAGCAGACGCCCGATGTGCAGGAGGAGCGGGACTCCTCCGACATGGCCAAGGCCATGTGATAGTCGTATCAAAAAACTCCGCCGCTCGGAAACCATCCTCGCGGCGGAGTTTTTTCAGCTGAAATAAGGACAAGGTTATTTGCCGGGCTTGAAGCTGTCCTTCAGGCTCACCGCCCGGTTGAACACCAGGGCGCCGGGCTTGGAGTCCTTGCTGTCCACGCAGAAGTAGCCCAGACGGAGGAACTGATACTGGGCGGGGGCCTGGGCGCCGGCCAGAGAGGCCTCCAGCTTGCAGCCCTCCAGCACCTCCAGGGAGCTGGGATTCAGGCAGTCCAGGAAGTTCTTGTCCCCGGCGTCGGGGTCGGGGTCGGTGAACAGGTTGTCGTACAGCCGCACCTGGGCGTCCACGGCGGTGGCGGCGTCCACCCAGTGGATGGTTGCCCCCTTCACCTTCCGGCCGTCGGCGGGGTTGCCCCCTCTGGACTCGGGGTCGTACTCGGCCAGCACCTCCACCACGTTGCCCTCCGCGTCCTTGACGCAGCCGGTGCAGCGGATGAGGTAGGCCCCCTTCAGGCGGCACTCGGGGCCCTGGGGGTACAGGCGCTTATACTTGGGGATGGGGGTCTCCAGGAAGTCGTCGGACTCGATATACAGGTTCCGGGAGAAGGACACGGTGCGGGTCCCGGCGTTGGGGTCGTTGGGGTTGTTCTCCACCTCCACCATCTCGCTCTCCCCCTCGGGGTAGTTGGTGATGGTGAGCTTGATGGGGCGCAGCACCGCCATGGCCCGCTGGGCGTGCTCGTTCAGGTCCTCCCGCAGGCAGTGCTCCAGGAAGCCGTACTCCACGGTGGAGGTGTTCTTGGCCACGCCGATGCGGTCGCAGAAGTTGCGGATGGAGGCGGGGGTGTAGCCCCGGCGGCGCAGGCCGCACAGGGTGGGCATCCGGGGGTCGTCCCAGCCGGACACATAGCCCTCCTCCACCAGCTTGCGCAGCTTCCGCTTGGACATGACCGTGTAGTTGATGCCCAGGCGGGCAAACTCGATCTGCCGGGGCTTGTTGGGCACGTCGGTGTTGTTGATGACCCAGTCGTACAGGGGCCGGTGGTCCTCATACTCCAGGGAGCACAGGGAGTGGGTGATGCCCTCCAGGGCGTCCTGGATGGGGTGGGCGAAGTCGTACATGGGGAAGATACACCACTTGGTGCCCTGGCGGTGGTGCTCGATATACCGGATGCGGTAGAGCACCGGGTCCCGCATGTTGAAGTTGCCGCTCTCCAGGTCGATCTTGGCCCGGAGGGTGTACTTGCCCTCGGGGAACTCCCCGTTCTTCATCCGCTCAAACAGGTCCAGGGACTCCTCGATGGGCCGGTCCCGCCAGGGGGAGCGGGCGGGGGTGTTCACGTCGCCCCGGTACTCCTTGAACTGCTCGGGGGTGAGCTCGCACACATAGGCCAGCCCCTTCTTGATGAGGCCCACCGCCAGCTCATAGGTCTTTTCAAAGTAGTCGGAGCCGTAGAAGAACCGGTCCCCCCAGTCGAAGCCCAGCCAGTGGATGTCCTCCTTGATGGCGTCCACAAACTCCGTGTCCTCCTTGGCCGGGTTGGTGTCGTCCATGCGCAGGTTGCAGATGCCGCCGAACTTCTCGGCCGAGCCGAAGTCGATGATCAGCGCCTTGCAGTGGCCGATGTGGAGATAGCCGTTGGGCTCGGGCGGAAAACGGGTATGAACCTGCATGCCGGCAAAGCGCCCGCCGGGGGCGATGTCCTCCGCGATAAATTCATGGATAAAGTTCTGGCTGGGAGCGGGCTCGCCCTTCTCGGGGATGCCGTTTTTCAATTCTTCCGCCATAGTTTAGCCCTCCTGTCTCTTTGGTGGGATATTAACTTGCTTATTTTACAACAGATGGCAGCGGGTATGCAAGGCTTTCTTCCGAATTTCCGCGATTTTCGGGGGAGGCCCGGCGGCGGGGGAGGCGGGACAAAAAACCTCCCCAGCCGGGGAAAAGTCTCCGGTCCCGCTCTTTACGCGCCCTCCGCTTCCTGTTATAATATATAAGTTAAAAGCGGGCCTGTGCTCTGGAGGAGGGGCGGGCGGGAGGGAGGGCTCGGATGATGAAGCCATTCATCAAATTATACCACGGCTATCTTCACTTGACCCGGGGCCTGCCGCGGATGCCCCGGAATCTGCTGACCACGGTGCTGTTTCTGTGCGCCGCGTGCATCATCAGCGGGGAGCTTCTGCGGCACACCGGGGGAGAGAACAACTCCGACCTGGTTTTTATCCTGGCGGTCATGTGCATCTCCCTGCTCACCGATGGATATTTTTACGGCATCGCCGCCTCGGTGGTGGGGGCGCTGTGCATCAACTACTTTTTCATGTTCCCCTTCCGCGCCTTCTCCCTGAGCATCTCCGGCTATCCGGTCACCATGCTCAGCATGGTCGCCATCTCCGCGGTAATCTGCGCGCTGACCGGGCGGATCAAGGCCCAGGCCATCGAGGCCACCCGGCGGGAGCAGGACACCAAGGCCCTCTACGAGCTCAACGCCAAGCTCAACCAGGAGAAGGCGGCCATTCAGCTCCAGGCGGACCGGGAGACCATCCGGAGCAATATTCTGCGGGCGGTGTCCCACGACCTGCGCACCCCCCTCACCGCCATCTCCGGAGCGGCCTCCGTGCTGCTGTCCAGCGAGGAGATCGCCTCCTCGGAGCGCAGCGCCTCCCTGGTGCGGGACATCAAGAGCGACGCCGACTCCCTGAGCGCCATGGTGGAAAACCTGCTCTCCATCACCAAGATCCGGGACGGGGTCATGCCCCTGAACAAGCAGGAGGAGATGCTGGAGGAGGTGGCGGGGGACGCCCTGCTCACCATGCGCCGCCGGTTTCCCGACTGCCCCATCGCCCTGGAGCTGTCCGACGATATTTTGTATCTCCCCATGGAGCCCATGCTCATCAAGCAGGTGATCGTCAATCTGCTGGAAAACGCCATCCGCCACTCCGGGGACCGGGAGCACATCCGCCTGCGGCTGTTCCGGCAGGAGGACTGGGCTGTGGTGGAGGTGCGGGACCGGGGCAGGGGCATCTCCCCGGAGGTGAGCCAGGCGGTGCAGCTGGGCCGGCCTCTGGAGGACAACCTGTCCGGGGACTCGTCCCGGGGGATGGGCATCGGCCTGTCCGTGTGTCAAAGTATCATAAAAGCCCACGACGGCTTCTTCGCCGCCGGGAACGACCCGGAGGGCGGGGCGGTGTTCCGGTTTGGGCTTCCCATGGAGGAAACAAAGGATGAATGAGAAACGTGTGATCCTGGTCATCGAAGATGAGCGCACCATCAGCAACTTTATCTGCCGGGCGCTGAACGCCAACGACTATAAATCCATTCCGGCCTTCAGCGGGAAGGAGGGGCTCTCCCTGTTTTTCTCCCACAGCCCCGACCTGGTCCTGCTGGACCTGGGGCTGCCCGACATGGACGGCATGGAGATCCTTCAGGAGCTCAGCGGCCTGCCCCAGGAGACCCCGGTCATCATCATCTCCGCCCGGGACCGGGAGTCGGAAAAGGTGAAGGCCCTGGACATGGGGGCGGACGACTACATCGTCAAGCCCTTCGGCGTGTCTGAGATGCTGGCCCGGGTGCGCACCACCCTGCGCCGGTCCGACCGCCTGCGGCTGAGCCAGGGGTCCCAGAAAGACGTCTACCACATCAAGGACCTGACGGTGGACATCGCCAAGCACCAGGTGCTCCTGGACGGGGAGGAGGTCCACTTCACCCAGAACGAGTTCAAGATCCTGGAGCTGCTGTGCATCCACGCCGGCAAGGTGCTCACCTACGACTTTATTCTGGAGCACGTGTGGGGCCCCTACGGCAGCAGCAGCAACCAGATCCTCCGGGTGAACATGGCCAACATCCGCCGCAAGCTCAAGGAGAATCCCTCCGAGCCCAAATATGTCCTGACCGAGCTGGGCATCGGGTACCGGATGCTGGAGGACTGAGGCGGGGAGCCCACCCTGTCCGCCCGGAGCGGCGCCGGATTCCAGATTATGTGTGTTTTGCCCCTATCTCTGGAAAAATCGACGTTTTTTGCGGGAAAATTCCCCCGGAAGCTAAATAAAAAACGGGCGGTTGTATGTTGTTTGTGAAAAATCCCAGTTGACTTTCTGGTAAAACCTGTTACAATACGCTTGAAATATTTATTTAAAAAATTTTAACTAAAATATTGGAAGGACCATGAGAGAAGATTTGAGAGGAGAATTCCTATGTTTGAAAAAGTACGTGATATCATTGTGGATACCCTGAGCTGTGAGATGGAGGACGTCACCATGGAGGCCGATCTGGCCGAGGACCTGGGCGCCGACTCCCTGGATGCCGTGGAGCTGAACATCGCTCTGGAGGAGCAGCTGGGTCTGTCCATCGCAGATGAGGACCGCCCCAACATGAAGACCGTGGGCGACATCGTCCGCTATCTGGAGGCTCTGGAGAGCAAGGCCGAGTAATTCAAATTTTAAAATGAGGTGACTGTTCCATGGATCTGGAATCCATTTACGCGCTGATGGAGCGCTTTGAGCGCTCCTCCCTCACCGGACTGGAGCTGGAGCAGAATGGGACTCGCCTGAAGCTGGACAAGACCGTGGCTGTGGCCGCCGCTCCCGCGGCGGCTGTGGCCGCGGTTTCCGCTGTCCAGACCCCGGCGGCTCCCGCTCCCCAGTCTGAGGCCCAGAATGGGACTCAGGATGAGGGCGAGTACATTAAGGCCCCCCTGGTGGGCACGTTCTACGCCGCCGCCGGCCCGGACGCCGAGCCCTTTGTGAAGGTGGGCGACCAGGTGAAGAAGGGCCAGACGGTGTGCATCCTGGAGGCCATGAAGATGATGAGCGAGATCCCCGCCCCCATGGACTGCGTGATCGAGGAGATCCTGGTGGAGAACGGAAGTCTGGCGGGCTATGACGCCCCCCTGTTCCGGGTTCGGAGGGTATAATGTTTCAGCGTGTGTTGATCGCCAACCGCGGCGAGATCGCGGTGCGCATCCTTCGTGCCTGCCGGGAGATCGGGGTGGACGCGGTGACGGTGTACTCCGCCGCCGACGCGGACTCCCTCCACGTACAGCTGTCCCCCAACGCCGTGTGCATCGGCCCGGCCAAGGCGGCGGACAGCTATTTGAATGTGGACGCCCTGCTCACCGTGGCCAAGGAGACGGGGTGCGACGCCATCCACCCCGGCTACGGCTTCCTGTCGGAGAACGCGGACTTCGCCCAGCGGTGCGCCGACCTGGGCCTCGCCTTCATCGGTCCCTCCGGGGCGGTGATTCAGGCCATGGGCAACAAGGCGGCCGCCCGGGAGCTGATGCAGAAGCACAACGTCCCGGTGGTGCCCGGCTCAGACGGGCCGGTGGAGACCGCCCAGGACGCGGTAGAGATCGCCCAGAAAATCAGATATCCGGTGCTGGTGAAGGCCAGCGCCGGCGGCGGAGGCAGAGGAATGCGCCGGGTGGATCAGCCCGAGGAGCTTGTCGCCAAATTCGAGGAGGCCAGGGCGGAAGCCCTGGCCTGCTTTGGAGATGGGCAGCTCTACCTGGAAAAGCTGATCCTCAACCCCAAGCACATCGAGTTTCAGATCCTGGCCGACCGCCACGGCAATGTGATTCACCTGGGGGAGCGGGACTGCTCCATCCAGCGGAAGAACCAGAAGCTGGTGGAGGAGTCCCCCTCCAAGGTGCTTACCCCCCAGCTGCGGGAGCAGATGGGGGCGGCCGCTGTGGCCGCCGCGAAGGCCGCCGGCTATGAGAACGCCGGCACCATCGAGTTTGTGGTGGACCAGGAGGGACACTTCTACTTCATCGAGATGAACACCCGGATTCAGGTGGAGCACCCGGTGACGGAGATGGTCACCGGCCTGGACCTGGTGCGGGAGCAGCTGCGCATCGCCGCGGGACTGCCCCTGTCCGTCACGCAGGAGGAGGTGGTCCAGCAGGGCCACGCCATCGAGTGCCGCATCAACGCCGAGGACTTCAAGGCCGGCTTCCGGCCCTGCCCCGGCACCACCAAGTTCCTCCACTTCCCCGGGGGACCCGGGGTGCGGGTGGACTCCCTGCTGTACAACGGCTACTCCGTCTCCCCCTACTACGACTCTCTGGTGGCCAAGGTCATCGTCCACGCCCCCACCCGGCTGGAGGCCATCCGCCGGATGCGCCGGGCGCTGGAGGAGATGATCATTGACGGCTATCCCACCACCGCCGACTTCTGCCACCTGATCATGTACCACCCCGACTTTATCAAGGGCCAGTATGACACCGGCTTTCTGCCCGCCCACATGGACGAGCTTTTGAACTGGGACAAGGAGGAGTAATATGCAGCCACTGTTTCGCTCCCGCCGGGACCGGCTGGACCGACTGCGCCGCCAGCGGGAGGAGGCCGTCGAGGCCGCCGCCCGCCGCTCGGCCATCCCGGAGAACGGGACTCAGACCTGCCCCGGCTGCGGCGCGGAGTGCGCCAACCAGGAGCTGGTGAAAACCGAATACGTCTGCCCCCACTGCGGCTACCATCTGCCCATCGGGGCCTATCTGCGCCTGTCTCTGCTGCTGGACCCCTTCAGCTTCCGGGAGCTGTGGCCCGAGATGACCGCCCCCAACGTGCTGGACTTCCCGGGGTATGAGGGCAAGCTGGCCGCCCAGCGGGAGAAGACCGCCCTGCCCGACGCGGCGGTGGCGGCCACCGGCAAGCTGGACGGATACCAGGCGGTGTTCGCCGTGCTGGACAGCCGCTTCTTTATGGCCAGCATGGGCGTGGCCGTGGGGGAGAAGATCACCCGGGCGGTGGAGTACGCCCAGAAGCACAAGCTGCCCCTGATCATCTTCTCCGCCAGCGGCGGGGCCCGGATGCAGGAGGGCATTCTCTCTCTGATGCAGATGGCCAAGACCAGCGCCGCCATCGAGCGGTTCTCCGCGGCGGGGGGGCTGTACATCGCGGTCTACACCCACCCCACCACCGGCGGCGTCACCGCCAGCTTCGCCTCCCTGGGGGACATCACCCTGGCGGAGCCGGGGGCCCTCATCGGCTTTGCCGGGCCCCGGGTCATCCGGCAGACCATCGGCCAGGAGCTGCCCGAGGGCTTCCAGCGCGCTGAATATCTGGAGGAGCACGGCTTTGTGGATCAGATCGTCCCCCGGCCTCAGCTGCGGGAGACCCTGGCCCAGCTGCTGGCCCTCCATCGAAAGGGGGTCTTCCACAGATGAGCGACGTGACAGCCGCCCAGCGGGTCAAGCTGGCCCGGGCAGTATCCCGGCCGGGGGCGATGGACTATATCAACGCCCTGTTTACCGACCTGTTTGTGTGCAAGGGGGACCGCCTCCACCGGGAGGACCCCTGTGTCTTCGGGGCCATCGCCCGCTTCCACGGCAAGCCGGTGACCGTCATCGGCACCCGGAAGGGGCGCACCTTTGAGGAAAAAATGAAATATAACTTCGGCATGCCCAGCCCTGAGGGCTACCGGAAGGCCCAGCGCCTCATGCGCCAGGCGGAGAAGTTCAAGCGGCCCATCATCACCTTTGTGGACACCCCCGGCGCCTACCCCGGCCTGGAGGCCGAGGCGGAGGGGCAGGGGCAGGCCATCGCCGCCTCCCTGGCCCTGATGAGCTCCCTCACCGTCCCGGTGATTGCGGTGGTCATCGGCGAGGCGGGCAGCGGCGGGGCTCTGGCCCTGGCCGTGGGCAACCGGGTGATCCTGCTGGAGAACGCCGTCTACTCGGTGCTCTCCCCCGAGGGCTTCGCCTCCATCCTGTGGAAGGACGCCGGGCGGGCCGACGAGGCCGCCGAGGTGATGAAGCTCACCGCCGCCGATCTGCTGCGCCTGGGGGTGGCCGACCAGGTCATTCCGGAGCCCGAGGGGGGCGCCCAGAACGACCCCAAGGCGGTGTTCGCCGCCGTGGACAAGGCCCTGACCCGGCATCTGAACCAGCTGTCCAAGGAGAAGGATCTGGCCGCCCAGCGATATCAAAAATTCCGCGCCATGGGCGTGGTTCGGGAGGAGAACGAGATATGAACGGACTGCAGATCCTTGGCACTGGACGGGCGCTGCCGGAGCACGTCGTCACCAACGACGATCTGGCCAAGATCGTGGACACCAGCGACGAGTGGATCGTCAGCCGCACCGGCATCAAGGAGCGGCGCTTTGCCCGGGAGGGGGAGAATCTCACCCAGTTCGCGGTGGAGGCCGCCCGCCAGGCCATCGCCAGGGCGGGCATCCGGCCGGAGGACCTGGGGCTGTGCCTGATGGGCACCGTCACCTCCGACAACGCCACTCCGGCCCAGTCCTGCCTGGTCCACCAGGCGCTCCGCCTGCCGGAGGACTGCCCGGCCTTTGACCTGAGCGCGGGCTGCTCCGGCTTCCTGTACGCCATGGAGACGGCGGCGGCCCTGCTGCCCCGGATGAGCCGCCCCTACGCCCTGATCCTGGGGGGCGAGCTTCTGAGCCGGATCACCAACATGGAGGACCGCTCCACCTGCATCCTGTTCGGGGACGGGGTGGGGGCCGTGGTGGTCAAGTCCACCCAGGACGCCCCCTGGTACGCCCACCTGGGCGCCCGGGGGGAACGGGATATCCTGTGGTCGGGCGGCATGGGCAGCGAGGAGCGCTATCTCCACATGAACGGCCAGGAGGTCTTCAAGTTCGCCCTGGAGACCGTCCCTCAGGCGGCCCGGACCCTGCTGGCCAAGGCCGGCATGGAGAAGGAGCAGGTGGACTGGTACGTGCTCCATCAGGCCAACCACCGCATTGTGGAGTCGGTGGCCCGGCGTCTGAAGGTGCCTCTGAGCAAGTGCTATGAAAACATCGAGCGCTATGGAAATACATCCGCGGGTACCATCCCCATCGCGCTGGACGAGATGGCGGAGCAGGGACTGCTGAAAGCGGGCCAGTGGATCATGTGTCTGGGCTTTGGCTCCGGAATGACCTGGGGCGGGGCCCTGTTCCAGTGGCAGGATAAGGAGGAGAAATAACATGCAGAAGCTGAACGAATGGCTGGGGATCGAGTTCCCCTTTATCCAGGGCGGTATGGCCAACATCGCCACCGCCGAGTTTGCCGCCGCCGTGTCCAACGCGGGGGCCCTGGGCCTCATCGGCGCGGGCGGCATGCCCCCCGAGGTGTTCCAGGAGAGCATCCGCCGCTGCCGCTCCCTCACCGATAAGCCCTTCGGCGTGAACATCATGCTCATGCATCCCCAGGTGGAGCAGCTGGCCGCCATCGCCGCTGAGGAGAAGGTGGCCGTCATCACCACCGGCGCCGGCGATCCCACCCGCTTCATCCCCGCCTGGAAGGAGTCCGGCGCCAAGGTGATCCCCGTGGTGGCCGCCGTGGCCCTGGCCAAGCTGGTGGCCAAGCGGGGCGCCGACGCGGTGATCGCCGAGGGCACCGAGAGCGGCGGCCACGTGGGCGAGACCACCACCATGGCCCTGGTGCCCCAGGTGGTGGACGCGGTGGACATCCCCGTCATCGCCGCCGGCGGCATCGCCAGCGGACGGCAGCTGCTGGCCGCCTACGCCCTGGGGGCCATCGGCGCCCAGGTGGGCACCTGCCTGCTGGTGAGCGAGGAGTGCCCCATCCACGAGAACTACAAGAAGGCCGTCCTCAAGGCCAAGGACCGGGACACCGTGGTCACCGGCCGGTCTGTGGACGCCCCGGTGCGCTGCCTGCGCAATCAGATGACCAACGCCTACATCGCCAAGGAGAAGGAGGGCGCCGACCGCATGGAGCTGGAGCACTTCACCCTGGGCGGCCTGCGGAAGGCCGTGTTTGACGGCGATGTGAAGACCGGCAGCGTCATGGCCGGTCAGGTGGCGGGCATGCTTCACGAAATCAAGCCCCTGCGGCAGATCTTTGAGGAGATGACCGCCCAGTGCGGACAGACCCTGAAGACTCTGGAGGGCATGGGCCTGTAACCCTGCCTCCTGTAGGGGCGGATATCATCCGCCCGCATACCCTCTGGTACCCGGAATAAAAAGAGCGGGCGGCTGATAGCCGCCCCTACAGCAGAGTTTTCCATTTTCCTGTGAAAAGGATGGAAGGACCAACACATTTTTTGGAGGGAAAGCATGAAGCTAGCCTTTTTGTATGCCGGCCAGGGCTCCCAGCACGTGGGCATGGGCCGGGACCTGTATGAGAATTACCCCGCCTTCCGGGCGGTGCTGGACGCCGCCCCGGTGGACTTCGACCTGAAGCAGCTGTGCTTCGAGGGGCCGGAGGAGCAGCTGAACGACACCCGCTACACCCAGCCCTGCATGGTGGCCTTCGCCGCCGGCGTCACCGCGGTGCTCAAGGAGGAGGGAATCACCCCCGCCTACACCGCCGGCCTGAGCCTGGGCGAGTACTCCGCCCTCCACTGCGCCGGGGTGCTGGACGCCCAGACCGCCGTCTCCCTGGTGGCCTTCCGGGGGAAGGCCATGGCCGAGGCCGTGGTGGGCCGCCCCTGCGGCATGGCCGCAGTGCTGAACCTGGACCGGGACGCCCTGAAGAAGGCCTGTGAGGAGGCCTCCGACCTGGGGGTGGTGGAGTGCACCAACTTCAACTGCCCCGGGCAGATCGTCATCTCCGGCGACGCGGCGGCGGTGGACAAGGCCGGGGAGCTGGCCAAGGCGGCGGGGGCCAAGCGGGTCCTGCCCCTGAAGGTGAGCGGCCCCTTCCACACCTCCCTCATGGCACCCGCCGGGGACGCCCTGCGGGAGAAGTTCAAGAGTGTGGACTTCCACGACATGGAAATCCCCGTCCTGTTCAACTGCCTGGGCCGGGAGATGGGGGAGGGGGACACCATCCCCGCCCTGCTGGAGCGGCAGGTCCAGTCCAGCGTGTACCTGGAGGACACCATCCGCCGTCTGGCCGACCTGGGTGTGGACACCGTGGTGGAGATCGGCCCGGGCAAGGCCCTGTCCGGCTTCGTGCGCAAGACGGCCAAACAGATCAAGTGCTATCCGGTGGAGACGGCCCAGGAGCTTCAGGCCGCCGTCGCCGCCCTGAAAGGAGAGAGCGACACATGAGTCTGCAAGGAAAGAACGCCCTGGTCACCGGCGGCAGCCGGGGGATCGGCCGGGCCATCTGCCTGGAGCTGGCCCGTCAGGGGGCCAACGTGGCGGTGAACTACGCCGGCAACGCCAAGGCTGCCGAGGAGACGGTGGAGGCCTGCAAGGCCCTGGGGGTCCAGGCCGTGGCCATCCAGGCCGACGTGGCCGACGCCGCCGCCTGCGAGGCCATGGTGAAGGAGGTCATCTCCACCTTTGGAAGCCTCCAGATCCTGGTGAACAACGCGGGAATCACCCGGGACAACCTGGCCCTGAGCATCAGCGAGGCCGACTTCGACGCGGTGCTGGACACCAACCTGAAGGGGGCCTTCCACTGCTGCAAGGCGGCCTACCGCCCCATGATGCGCCAGCGCTGCGGCCGCATCATCAACATGAGCAGCATCGTGGGCCTGCGGGGCAACGCCGGCCAGGCCAACTACTCCGCCAGCAAGGCGGGCCTCATCGGCCTGACCAAGTCCCTGGCCAAGGAGCTGGCCGCCCGGAAGGTCACCGTCAACGCGGTGGCCCCCGGCTTCATCGACACGGAAATGACCGCCGTTCTGCCCGAGCAGGCCAAGGAGGCCATGCTCAAGACCATCCCCATGGCCCGGCTGGGCCAGCCGGAGGACGTGGCCCGGGCGGTGGCCTTCTTTGCCTCGGACGAGGCCGCCTATATCACCGGCCAGGTGCTGTGTGTGGACGGCGGCATGGCGGTTTGAGCCGCAGAAAGGATTGAACATGATGGAAAAGAGACGAGTTGTCATCACCGGTATGGGCGCTGTCACTCCTCTGGGCCATACCGTTTCGGAGACCTGGGAGGCGGCCCGCGCCGGGGTGTGCGGCATCGCGCCCATTACCCTGTATGATGCCTCCAGCCAGAAGGTCTCTCTGGCGGCGGAGGTGAAGAACTTCGACCCCACCAAGGTGCTGGACAAGAAGGAGGTCCGCCGGATGGACCGCTTCTCCCAGTTTGCCATGTACGCCGCGGCGGAGGCCATGACGGACAGCGGCCTGGACCTGGAGCAGGAGGACACCGCCCGCATCGGCGTGTGCGTCTCCAGCGGCGTGGGCGGCATGCAGACCTTCCAGAACTCCTGTGAGGTGGGAGAGAGCCGGGGCTTTGACAAGGTTTCTCCCTTCTTCATCCCCATGATCATCGCCAACCTGGCCGCCGGCCGCATCGCCATCCGGTACGGCCTCCACGGCATGTGCACCTGCCCGGTGACCGCCTGCGCCGGCGGCTCCAACGCGGTGGGCGACGCCTTCCACTACATCCGGGACGGCTATGCCGACGCCATGGTGTCCGGCGGCGCCGAGGCCACCATCACCTCCCTGGCCATCGGCGGCTTCACCTCCATGAGCGCCCTGACCACCGCCTCCGACCCCAAGCGGGCCTCCATCCCCTTTGACAAGGAGCGCAGCGGCTTCGTCATGGGCGAGGGCGCGGGCATCCTGGTGCTGGAGGAGCTGGAGCACGCCAAGGCCCGGGGCGCCAAGATCTATGGGGAGATCGTGGGCTACGGCACCAACTGCGACGCCCACCACATCACCGCCCCCGATCCCACCGGCACCTGGCCGGCGGCCTGCATCCAGCAGGCCCTGAGCGACGCGGGCATCGCCCCGGAGCAGGTGGACTATGTGAACGCCCACGGCACCTCCACCCCCCTGAACGACAGCGGCGAGACCGCCGCCCTGAAGAAGGTGTTCGGGGACCACGCCGGCAAGCTGATGGTCAGCTCCACCAAGTCCATGACCGGCCACATGCTGGGGGCCGGCGGCGCGGTGGAGGCCATCTTCAGCCTGCTGGCCCTGAAGGACGGCTTTGTCCCCGCCACCATCAACTATCAGGTGCCCGACCCCGCCTGTGACCTGGACATCGTCCCCAACCAGGGGCGCGAGGCGGACATCCGGTACGCCATCTCCGATTCTCTGGGCTTCGGCGGCCACAACGCCTGCCTGGTGTTCCACAAGTGGGAGGGCTGAGACATGGAACTGAACATTCAGCAGATCATGGAGATCCTGCCCCACCGTCCCCCCTTCCTGCTGGTGGATAAGATCACCGAGTGCGAGCCGGGGGTGAAGGCCACGGGCATCAAGTGCGTCACCATGAACGAGCCCTTCTTCACCGGCCACTTCCCCGGGCAGCCCATCATGCCCGGCGTGCTCATCCTGGAGGCTCTGGCCCAGACGGGGGCGGTGGCCGCCCTCTCCCTGCCGGAGAACAAGGGCAAGCTGGCCATCTTCGGCGGCGTGAAGAACTGCCGCTTCAAGCAGCAGGTGGTGCCCGGCGACGTGCTGGAGCTGTCCTGCGAGCTGGTGGAGCAGTACGGCCCGGTGGGATACGGCAAGGCGGTGGCCAAGGTGGGCGGCAAGGTGGCCGCCCGCTGTGAGCTGACCTTCGTCATCCAGTAAGGCGGAAGCCTGAGGTGTGGCCATGAACCTGTTTTGGTCCGAAAACCGGCGCTTATGCAGGAGGCATGCCTATGCTGGATGAGTCCTTTGACCGCGTGTATACCAAATTCAAGCTCCACTTCTACCGCTCCATCTTCTCCCGCTTCCAGGACCGGGAGGCCAGCCTGACCACGGTGGAGACCTTCTGTGTGGAGATCATCAACGCCCTGGGCCACCCCACGGTGAACGAGTTCTCCAGCTTCGTCAACATCTCGCCCCCCAACGCCGCCTACAAGATCAACAGCCTGATCCAGAAGGGCTACGTCACCAAGGAGCAGTCCCCTGACGACAAGCGGGAGTACCACCTGTCCGTGACCCAGAAGTATTTCGACTACTGCAACATCAGCCAGCGCTATCTCACCACGGTCCTAAACCGGGTGAAGGAGCGCTTTCCCCAGGAGGATGTGGACAAACTGGAGGAGATGCTGGACGTGATCTCCGGCGAGCTCATGCCCGAGCTGGACCCCGGCGTCCCGGTACAGTCCCATCCGGCGTCCTGATGGAAGCAGCCCGGCCAATTAGGCCGGGCTGCTTTTCTTTTTTGTTGCACGGGGGATTTCGCCGCCCGCTCTTTTTTAGCCTTCCCCCTGGGGGCCGACTCCCCTTATCAAGGGGAGATGTCGCGAAGCGAC